>Ga0082212_10009594_pt1 | contig 12473 bp, 11 predicted proteins | sample TergutNt197P3_FD_71548 | JGI IMG/M metagenome (GOLD analysis project Ga0082212, IMG submission 71548) | Neocapritermes taracua P3 segment gut microbial communities from Petit-Saut dam, French Guiana - Nt197 P3 | ecosystem: Host-associated > Arthropoda: Insects > Digestive system > Gut ... | reverse complement strand
CGGTGCTGCTGCCCTACTTTGGAAAAATGCGTATGGACCAAATAACCAGGGAAACGGTCGAAGGGTTTATCGACAGTTACTTGAATCAGGGTTATAAAAACTCGACGATTAACAGCTATTACAGCGTTTTGAAAACCATGCTGATTGAGGCTGAGGAGCGGGAAGTTATTGCCAAAAACCCGACGGCGAAGATGAGGAAGCTGGTAAAGAATACCAAGAAAATCCAGATTATTACGCCGATGGAATTCAAGAAGCTGTTTGTCGGGGATTGGGAGAATGTCTGGGACGGCGATTTGATTTCATACACCGCCAATAAACTGGCGGCTCTTACCGGAATGAGGGCTTCGGAAGTTTTGGGGTTGAAGGGCTGTTATGTGTACGACAAGCATATTTACCTGTGCATGCAGCATGATAGGTACGGATACCGCCCTACTAAAACGAAAGATACCTGTAATTTGCCGATACCGGATTCACTGATGAAAAACCTGCAGGACCTTAAAAAGCTGAACGGCGACGGGTATTTGTTTTCCAAAAACGGCGGGGAAAGACCTTTGGACCGATCGACGGTGTATGTCAACTTTCATAAGGCATTGATGCATATCGGCATGACCAAAGAAGTGATAGCCGAGCGGAAAATCCATCTTCACAGCTGGCGGCATTTCTTTAACACCCAGCTACTGAAGGGCGGGCTTTCGGTAAAGCAGACGCAGGCGGTTACGAGGCACAAGAGCGAGGATATGACGGACAACTATTTGCATTTTGACGAAAGCGACTTTGCCAAGGCTAAGGAAGTCCAAGATTCGTTACTTGAGCCTGTACAGGAAAACGAACGGGAAGAAACGGCCGGTTCCGGAACCGGCAATAAAACGCAGGGATTTACGGTTGTTTCATTTGAAGGCAGGAAAACAGCGTAAATCGGCAGAATTACCCCCAAATACCGTTTGGCGCTGTTTGGGGGGCTTTTTGGCGTTATAAAATGAAAAATTGCCTGTTTTCTTGGTGGTTGGTCATAATTTTTGTATATTTTAATAGATGTACCGAATTTTACTCTATGATGTGATACCTGATGACTTCAAACCTGCGGGGGCTTTGGGGGATTGCTTTACATACTATCCCCATTTTTCCGGTGATTTTGAACTTCTGGTAAAGGAGGGCTATGTCAGAATCATAAGCCCTGCGGTTTGTAAATGGCTTAAAAGCAGGACATGCCTGGCTGAATATTTATATCTGATAATTGGTTATTACCAAGAAGACGATGATGACGAAGGCTATTACGATTATTTTGAAGAAGGTGAAATAAAACATGATAGAATTAAAAAGCCGTATGTTCCGGGCGGGTTTTGGGCTCCTGCGGAAATGGCTTTTGAGACGGAACGGCATTCTCTGAGGAAACTTGTCGGAAAGAACGGCAATGTATTCAAACCAAAAAAATCAAGGGCGTATAAGAAAATTAAACCGTTGTTAATTAAACACAGGGAGATGCTAAAACGGCAACTGGAGCAAAATGAGCAGGATTTAAAAACCCTGGAACTTATCAAAAATACGATAGCCGAAGAACTCGATATTGAAAAACCGAAAACAATAACTCAAACATTGAAAAAAATCCGCTCCCTCGTTGCAAAAAATGTGGACAAAAAATCGAAAAGTCTTTGAAAAAACGGTGTTTTTAGATAACTCATAATTATGCAGGATATATCAGGATATGTCTCTGTGTGTTTCTACGTGTCAGTTTGTTACTTTGCGGAAAAATATTTCTGTCCAATTGCAATAACAATTTAATACGATACATTTTTAGTAACAACGCATTATTACTATGCGGAATTACTATTTGGGAGAAATGAAGTATGGCGGAAAATGAAGTTTTGCTTGATGTCGGGCAGGTGGCGGCGATGCTTAAAATATCAACGGCTACTGTCAGGCGGTGGGTTTGGGATGGGTATATCCCTTACATGAAAATCGGGAAAGCTATACGGTTTTCAAATTCGGATATTGAAAATTGGGTAAGTACAAAATGCACTAACTCAGCAGTTTCAAAGAAACAGGAAGAGGCGAAAAATGTCAACATTGCATAAGACTACCGGAACAACAACATGGAACCTGACATCAAACTGCATCCGCAGGGGGTGTCAAGGGCCGGGGGCAAGAATAGTCCTTGTGGCATCGGACAGCATAAATGTTCAAAACTGGCTGTATCAATATTTGGAGCCTTATGAAGAAAAGGGGTATGGCTTTGTTTTCGTCACAACAGAGTATGATTTTATTGATTACGCAAGAAGACATGACACGGTGATGGCGTTTATCGAGGATATGTTTTTCGGCGGGCGGGTTCTCGGAAAGCTGGAAAACATACACAAAGATTACCCAAGGTTACGGTTAACGGTTTTTACCGCAGTACGTTTGTCTCATGATGTGGCTGCCCGTTATATCTGCTGGAGCGGCGGCAGTTTTTTATCGCTGCGGAGTGCTGAAAATGAATTGAAAAAATATGTTTTATCAATTTTCGGTTATCAGCAAACATATCCGCCGTATTTGATACATGCTATTTATGAATACGAACAATTGCCCTCTAAAGAGCCGTATTTAACGCCGAAAGAATATGAGGTTGTCCGGTTGTTTAGCGAGGGGTATAAAGGCAAGCAAATTGCGGCCATGGTAGGGGTAAGCGATCGGACGTTATGGACGCATACTCATAATATCTACAGGAAATTCGGGATGCATAAAATGACCAAGGTGATAAAATTTGCAATTACGAAAGGATTGTTGCCGACAAAAATCAATCAAATAAAAAACGGTTTGAAGGGTAAAGAGGAAAAATAATCACATCAAATACAGGCTCAAGCATAATAACTTCCTAAAGCGGTACACCCCCACCGAAGCGGGAGAGGCTTTTCAGGCGGCTATTTCTGCCCTAACGTCAGGATTATCTTCCAAGTACCTGTACCAAGTTCTTGAGACTTCTTCTAAGGCATACCATGAGAAAACATTGTAAAGGCTTGTCAGTTCTTCCCGCTGATGGCCGCTGTCCCATAACGCCCTGCCTATTTCTGACTGTAAGGGCTTGTCGTAGTTACGGAAAACGCCGAAACCCTGTACCATTGAAATAATGTCCGTTCCCATTTCTGCGGCGGTTTGTTCCATGTGTGCCACAATGTCCTGACGGTTGTTTTTGAAAAATGCGGTTGTTTCGTTGTAATAAATAAAACCGGAAAAACCGCAATCCGCGCCGTGTTCGGCGCAATTTTCAAACTGTGTGGAAAGTTCGATTAAATTTTGTTTGGAACCTTTTAACGGAAACCCTAACGCCGATATTACGTTATTGACTGTTGTTTCCGAAAAACCCGAATTTTGGGTAACATAAACCCTTAACGCTTGTATGTTCCTTATTTTCATATTGCCCCCTGCTGTGCCGCCAAAAATACGGCTTGTTCCTGCGGCGTTTCATGAAAGCAGAAAGTGCAGACTTTGCATTTGGTGCTGTCTTTACAGGCCTGACAGATTTTTGCAGGGTCAACAATAGACGGTAACTGCCTGATGATAAAGTCTACTGCGGCGGGCATGGGTTTATTGATAGCCCAGGCGAGACGGCGAACCGATACGGCGGCCATTGCGGAAAACTGCGGCGAATAGTACCGCTTTGAATTTGTGTTGCTCATAACGCAACCCCCTGGAATTGATGTACCCCCCCGATAGCCAGGAACGAGGGACAGGATAGGGAGGACAAAAACCCGAAACCGCCGCCTTTTTTATTACCCACCGAAGGCAGGCGGGGGGTGGGTTTTGTGCCCCTCACTTCCTCCGGGGGCAAAACACACCCTCCGCCCATCGTGGGACTATGCAACACTTCTGCGAGTCTTATAGGGGCTTTCATGGGGACGATAAGATTGCTAAACACGACTACAGACCAATGCCCCGGCCCGTGGAACCGAAGGTTCCTTGGGTTGGCACGGCTCTTGCCCGCCTGTAGGACGCTGATATGCGTTGCAAGAGCCGTGCCAAAGGGTTTTTTCGGAATAAAATTGCCGAAACTTGGAATTGGGGCTGGAATTTTGTAAATCTTGTGGTAGCATACATATATGGCTAATAAGTTAGAGCGGCTTCAAAAACTTATATATGAAGTCCGCGGGCAAAAAGTCATACTCGACAGCGATTTTGCAAGATTATATGAAATTGAAACAAAAGCCCTCAACAGGGCGGTCAAGAGAAATATTGAGCGTTTTCCCGATTTTTTTAAGTTCCAATTATCGGCAGAGGAATACGTTTGTTTGAGGTGCCAAAATGGAACCTCAAACGGCGGTACGTCAAACACAGGAAAGGGCGGGCGGCGTTACCTTCCGTATGTATTTACAGAGCATGGTGTTCTAATGCTTTCTAGCGTTTTGAACAGCCAAAAAGCCATTAGCGTAATTATGGTAAGATAAATAATCTATGGCAATAATGATTAAATCGTTAGAAATAGAAGCATTTAGAGGCATATCTCTAAAAAAAGACATTTTTTTCTCTACTGATGAAAGGCAAACATGTTGTACTCTATTGGTTGGTGATAATGGTTCTGGAAAATCTTCAATTATTGACGCTATAGAATTTGTTACTCAAGGAAGAATACATAATACACAATCATTAAGTGCAAAAAGTAAAGTTGAAGCACTAAATAAATTTACTAATAAAAAACCGATAATAAAGATTAGACTTAATAATGATATTGAATTTAAACGTATTATAGATACTGATGAAGAAGGAAAACGCAAAACTGACCAGAGGGTTTTACCTCAATTTAGAATAGCACCTTTTATTCTAAGACGAAGTAATATATTGCAATTTTGGACTACAGGAGAAACAAAAAGACAGGTATTGTTTTTTAATTATAATTTGCGAAATACAAATTCAAAAAATGACATTGATTTACCCGGTGATTCATTTATTGAAAGAATAAAAGAACTAGAAGAAGAAAGATTAATTGAAAAACAAAAACGCAGAGAGGCAAGAAAGATAATTGCTAATATACAAAATATTGAAGATGATAAAATTCCTTTGGCATCAAAAGAATTTTATTTGTGGATAAAAGAAAGTTTATTTAAAGGTATGTCTATTGGAGATATTGATAAAGCAAGAAAAAAAGGAATTAAAATTTCAATTCCACCTAAATTAGAAAATGCTACCAGAGAAATAATCAAATGTAGTAAGAAAATTCAGGAAATTGATAGTGAAATCAATCAGCTTGCTCCGAAAGATACAATGACATCTGCACCAAAGAGCATTATTAGTGATATATTCCATGAATTATCTAATGCTATAACAAATACCTTCTTAAAATTAACTACACTTGCAAATGAAATTGATATTATTAAAATGAAAATTGGAGAAGAAAGTGAAGTTTCTCTTAGTTTCGATATATATTTAAAGAACGGTGAGATAGTTGCACCTGAGAAAATATTATCTGAGGCAAATTTAGATATGCTTGCATTTGTCATTTTTCTAGAAATGACTAAGAAGGCCGTTGAGTTTGGACAAGCACCAGTATTAATATTAGATGATGTTTTTCAAAGTATTGATTCTGGAATTCGTTTAAAAATAATTCAAAACATGTTTGAAAATCTAAAGGGATGGCAAATTATCATTACGGTACATGATAGATTATGGAAAGAACAATTAATTGAATTACTTAATATATTTAACACAAAAATTGATTTATATGAAATATATATGTGGGAAAGTGATTTGGGTATAAAAATTAGTTCTGATTCAATGTTATTAGATGAAACATTAGAAAAAAATATTAGTATTGGTAGCATAAATGAAATAATCTCAAATGCATCAATTTTATTAGAAAAGATATGTTCAAACCTAAGCTTTAACTTGCCAATAAGCGTAACAAGAAGAAAAAATGATAAGTATACATTAGGTGATTTGTGGCCTGGAATAGCCAAAGAATTAAAAAAAACAAATATAACTATAATCATTGAAAAACTTGGTAATTTGATTTATTTACGTAATATGATTGGGGGACATTATAATGAATGGGCATTATCATTAACTAGAAACGAGGCTGTAGAATTTGCCATGATAGTATTAGAATTTTATAACGCTGTTCATTGTGATAATTGTGGTTACTGGATACAGGATGTAGTTGTAGCAGGAAAAAAAATAAGCCGTTCCTGTAGGTGTCAAAAATTAAATGTTCAATAAGTAAGGGATGGTTCGTATTTCACCGTCTACTAAACGCATCCTTAATAAAAAAAATTTCATTTCATGTACCTTCTTTTAGCATGGCAAAAAATTCTTTTTCTTTTTTTTCGTCAAGGATAATTTCCAGTATTTTCTTTTTCTTAAAATTTGAAGAAACACGGTCTGATACAATCTGAGCAAGTGTTCTTAATCTTCTAAGTTTTGCTGGATTATGTAGTCTATATGGTAAAATTTCGCTAGATAAAATACTGTTAATGAATGCGTCAGCGGCATTATCATCAAAAACAGTAACCATTTCAGGAATTTTAAATGATGCTCCATTTGCATAAAAATCTGTTCTACCGTACATTGTACTAGAGCCAGTTTTTCCAATGTAGGTATGTACTATTGCAGAAACATACTTTTCTAGTAATTCTTGTGGTATAAAAGGGGCATACTCTTCTAAAAATGAAACGCAAGTATTTTCAACAGACCAATTGTCAAGATTACCCGCAAGTGCTTCTATTGCAGGCTGTAATCTATATTTACGTGCAATGGTTGAAAGATATTTCTCTCCTCTGCATAATCTTGCAAAATTAAAGCCATTATTGATTACATCACCATCACCATTCGTTATCAATCCATCAATACGCCTTATTAATTGTATTTGCATTTCTTTTGGTAATACATTCCATAAAATTGGTACAATAAATTCAATATTTCCTTTTAATGTTGTGGATGAATCTTTTACAGTATATGCAGTAAATAGTCTATTCGCAAGTTCACTTTTATATGTTTCAGGAAGATCCCCTAAAGCATTTTCTACAGCAACTGCATTTCTACTAAAAGATTGATCATTCATAGTTGAAATATATTCATCAATATCAATTATTTGTGGAGGATATTCTATGCTTAATACATACCTAATACAATCTTCCATCATTGCTAAAACTTTTATTGCAGAAGGATCACTACTTTTTGGATGACCGTCAAAAATATGCCTTGTTTCCTTTGCGTGTTTAAGTATTTTATGAGCCTCCCAGGAAATTACGCCAATTTTATAAGCACCTTCAATAAGTTCATCGTCAGTCACAAAATCTTGAAAATTTTCATAGGATTTAATTTCTCTACGAGGCTGCATCATTTTATTATACATATTAAGACTTCTATGAATAATTTTATTTCGTAAATCGTCAATTACCGCATTCCAAAAACAGCCAATTGCACTTCTATATCCACCTACAGGAAGTACCCTTACTGCTTCAACTAAATACGGATTATCCCTTATATCATCACGGACATTTGATATACATTTATTGAGAATAGATACAAAGTCAACATTTGGTGAAATAATTAAAGCTTTATTTTCATTATTATTCATAGTATATCCTAATTCTCTAGTTATTCTTATTCCACTAAAAACCTATATTCATAGGCTTTAGTTTTAATTTTTTCTGCCAATATAGATTGATTTTGACGTAAGGCTTTTATTAGTGCATTATATTTTTCATCGCTGGATTTTTGCTTCATTGTTCCACTTTCGGAGCGACCTTGAAAGAATTCCCGTATGTCATAAAGAGAAGCGTCTATTGGAGCATTTTGATGTCCTTCTATTTTTGCATGATAATACTTCCATAGTTCTTTGTCCGCATTAAATGTATTTTTAGCTTCTTTACTTAGCTTTTTATCTTTTAGAAAACCACTCATAAAATCAGAATTGAAATTATTTTTTGCCCCTACTTCCTCTGCTGTAAAGGGTATCCAATGGTTTTTACCGTTTTTGGAAGATCTACGGTTTTGACCATGAAATAGAGTAAAGATCAAACAATTATTATGAAAAATAATATCCTTTTTATAACCATCATTAGAGGGAAATAAAAATTGGTCTCTATCGTTTAACCATGAAGGTTCGATACAGAGACGGACTGAAAAATATATACAAGCTGAGATTAGAGATTTTTCATTGCAAAAGAATTGCCTTGATTCTCTTTTGGAAGATTCTAATGTTAAATAAGGCTGATGGACTTTTTGAAAATCTGACGTTTCACAGATAAGAAAACCAATACAATCTGTATTTGTATTTTCAAATGAACATATCCAATGATTTATCGACTTGTTATTATCAACAAAATATTTTTTTTGTCCTGTAGTCTCTGGAATATCGACAATTATTTCTTTTGGAAAGGGCCCGTGGCTTAAATCCCATATTGTAAACGATATAAAGGACATTTTTTTATCTTCTACGGTCTTTTCAACAATTTCTTTAATTTGTTGAAACTCTTTTGATTTATGGTCGCTTGGCGTTATATTCCAGTTAAAATCATTCTGATAGAAAATATCGTGTATAGCGTTATATTGCAAAAACGCTATTTTTTTGTAATCGAAAACGCATAAGAAAGGCGGCGGGTTGTATCGGTCAAAAGTCCAGGCTTTTCCGATTGTTAAAATTAACTGCACAAACATTTCCACGGTATCAGCGGTATTTTTCTTTGTTTCGGCCCATATTAAATGACGGTCGGTGTTGTCGGTTATAATAAAGTCTATGTGGTCAATTTCCTGCATGAAAGCGAATTTTTTAGTTCCAAAATATTCCTGAAAAACGGCGGCTTTAAAATTGGCCTCACCTACTTTTTGACTGTTTTTAGGCATCTACACCCCAATATCCTATTATAGGTTTACTCTATCATAACCCTTTATAAGTAGCAATAACCCTCATTTCAGCCCGTATGCTCGCCAGTCTATTACCCTAAAAGCGGCGGGAGCACAGTGGAGGTTTGCATTTAATAATTCGATGGTCTTGTTGACGGGGTTAAAATCAACCTTCTATACCAATATAGTGTTTTTTTAACGAAAGTTATATATATTTCGTTTCGCTCTGTTGTTTAATGCTAAAATGACATTATTCCATTGTTGATATACTCACCAATCATGTACATAGACATCTTTGAGGTTACGACGACTATATGGAAGGTGTCGATTAAAGCTAAAAGTAGAGGGTGATTCATGATACCGAGTCTTAACCTATTATTATTTTTCAAAATTAGGCTATATTTAAAGATATGAGTAAACAACATTATGTACCAAGAATGCTATTAAGGAATTTCTCTGTGGATCACGAAAAGAAATATATACATATACATTTACTCAAAGATAATAGATTTTTATATTCAAAACTTATTTATGATCAAGCTCAAAAAGAAAACTATTATGGTGTTGATCAGGAATTAGAAAGTTTATTTTGAAAAATGGAATCACAAGCCTCATTATGTTTTTTAAAACTTAATCGTGGTAATCTAAAAATCAGAAATGAAGAAAAAAGCTATATAAAATTATTTTTTATTAATCAATTAACTAGAACTCCAGGATTTATTTCTCAGCGTAACAATTATTATCAGAAATTATTGGATATGATGATAAAATTTAAATATGATCAAAAAAAATATATTGAAGCTTTACCTCTTATCATAAATAAACCACATAAGATATATTTAACCGTATATAGAGATTTATTTAATTTATTAAATGATTTACGCATAGGATTATTAGAAGCAACTAATAATTCATTTTTCATAATAGGACAAAACCCAGTTGTTCTTTTAAACCCATACATGAAAGATACTAATTTCCCATGGTCAACACAAGGACTTGACTTAAAAGGATTGATGATGATTATGCCAATTTCACCCAAATATTCTGTTATATTATATGATAGTTTACGTTACACATTAATAAATAAATATCCTAAATGGGTTATTGATTCTACTGATGTTGAAAAACTTAATAATTTCCAATACTGTAATACTGTCGATTGCATTTATTACTCAAAACAAATAGATGAAGAAAAATACAGATTATTGAATAATAAATATAGAGAATATCGTGAAGGAAACAAAGCAGATTTTGAAATTATTGCTTCTCCAAAATATTGCAAGGCAGGATATGAAACAGATTTTGTTAAAACAGGACTAAAAGAATTTCCAATAGAACAAAAATTTAGTTTTTTTTGCTATAAAGCTATAGAATATCATAAGGAAATAAAATCATACAAGGATTCTATTAGAGAACATGTTGAAGAGGTTAATTTAATACGGAAAAACAGATTGCGTAATAAACAAGGTGAATAGGAAAACCCAATTATGGAATCCCAGAAAATACGCGCTCATGTTACTCGTATTCAAAATATTTTGCTAATTCTGAGGTAATATTTATAAGTATCCCATTTTTTAATCTACTTAATATTCGATTTATTTCTAAGTTTTTTTCCCATGATTGTATATATTCTTTTCTTTGTAAATCTAAGGGCAGCAATTTTTGATAAATCGATTGAGATAATGTTTCTTCGTATAACAAATAATAATAAATATTAAACTCATTCATATTATCTGAAATAAAACTCCAGTTAATTATCTTATTTGTTTTAATAGAAAAATCAGAAGTTTCATACGTATCGAGTGATAAGAATAAACAGATAGCATGATTTACGATTTTACCTGCAAATGTAAAATATAAATAACCATCAGGCATATTAATAAATGGGATATTATTTATTTGACAAATACTTCTAATAAAATCTAACGTTTTATTAATTTCATTTTCTAAGTCTGGTTTTAATATATCTTTAGGCAAATTGATTAAAAATATTGATTCCCATATTCTATTTATTTCTTCAGGATTAATTAAAGGTCTATTACCTCCAAATGAAATATCAACAGGTTTATTATTGGTTTTTGTAGGTTCTAAATGAACACCTTCCCTATTTATTTTTTTTACCTGCCAGAGTCTACTTGCAAACTTAATTGTAGAATTTGGATTTAAACTAAATATATTAATATAAGGTATATCTCCTAGCAATTTACTTCCATGAAATAATTTTATATTTATTGAACCTGTTGGAAAATTACCATATATTATTTTTGAATCAATCAATTTGTATAAATTTTCATCACCGCAATACCGATATTGAAAACCATGATATTTTAAAAATTCATTACTTTGTAATTCACTTAATATTTTCATAAAGTTATCTTTCAATAAATATGAATTATTAATACTTTTTTGTAAATCAGAAACTTTAGTAAATGCACCGTTTTTTGATGCGATTATGCTTAATGATTGTTGTGCAATTGCTCCATATAATTCATAGGGTTCATGCATTGTCATTTCACCATTTATTGTCATTGTATACATATTCAAAAATCTTAATGTGTCGATAAACTTATTTTTTGTATCAGATGGAATAATACAGAGAACATTATTTTTTTTTGATCGCCTGTTACCTCTTCCTATTCTTTGCAAGAATGATGAAATACCTGGCGGAACACCCCATAAAATAACAAGCTCTATATCGCCTATATCTATACCAAGTTCCAGAGTGCTGGTAGCTATACATATTGCAGATTTATATGAGGAGAATTTTTTTTCAGTTTCTAGCCGTACTTCGGTTGAAAGTGAAGAATAATGTGTAAATACAATATTTTGGAGATTTTTATCTTCATATAGCAATTTTGCCAGAGTCTCACATTCTTTTCTTGAATTTGAAAAAATTATTATTTTAATTGGAGTGCCACTAGTAATACTTTTTATAAGGGTTAAAAAATCATTGGGCTTGTTTAAATGTCTTATTTGAGCATCAACCTTTCTTTCAACGGGGAATTTTAAGTATTCAAAATGGGTATCTTTACCTGCTAAAAAATTACCAACAAATTCTAAATTACCAATCGTTGCTGAAAGTGCGACAATTTGTATCAATTGTCCAGTCTCATTTTTGAGTCTTTTTATTAGTATAGAAAGCTGTAAACCTCTTTGAGTATTGTAAAATAAATGTACTTCATCAATTATTATTGCCTTGACATTCAATAGCGATTGTTCCTTCCGCATTAACATAACATCAAGTGATTCAGGTGTAGTAATCAATACATTTATCAATTTATTACCTGTTGAGGTTGTCGAATTTATATAGTTACGCATAACATACAAAAAACATTGACAAAATACGATAAATAAGGCAAAGTAATCCCATTATGGCACGGTTCAAACCCGAAGAAAGATCGCAAGGATTGTTTCTGGAAGTCAATCTGTATGAGCAATTGGTTCCCGGAACTTTTGAATGGACGCTCGACTACTTGATCGACCGTATGGATTTGTCAAAATATGAACGGCGTTATAACAATGACGGGAAGGGCGCGGCGGCGTACCGGCCAAAAGCGCTGCTAAAGGCGGTATTGCACTGCTATTCGATGGGAATACTGTCCAGCCGGAAGATAGAGCAAGCCTGCAAAAGCAATATGATAACAAAAGCGCTTGCGGACGGG
>Ga0082212_10009593_pt1 | contig 12475 bp, 11 predicted proteins | sample TergutNt197P3_FD_71548 | JGI IMG/M metagenome (GOLD analysis project Ga0082212, IMG submission 71548) | Neocapritermes taracua P3 segment gut microbial communities from Petit-Saut dam, French Guiana - Nt197 P3 | ecosystem: Host-associated > Arthropoda: Insects > Digestive system > Gut ... | reverse complement strand
ACTGGTTACTAAAGAAAAAAGAGTAAAGCATAATTAAAGTGAACAACAGGTGACTGAAAAATGGACGGAGAAAAGTGAACACCTGGGGACGGAGAAAAGTGTTCAAATTTGAACACTTTTCTCCGTCCCCAGGTGTTCACTTTTCTCCGTCCATTTTTCAGACAACTCCGTCACCTTGACGTGCCCTCTCTCATTGTTCATTTTTGTTTCGCCTATCCTGGTAACTTTTTTATTTTATACTTGAATAAAAATTAACTTAAGTGTATAATAATAAAGTGTAAAAAAGACATTGAAAAAATAGGAGAAAAGAATGTTAAAAAGCATACAAATAAAAGTTGTTATGATTTTTATGGTTCTTGGAATTGTTGTAATAACAGCATTAGGATTAATATTTATATATCAGTTGAATTTTATAAATACATCAATAACAGGTAATGCTACAGGTGCGGAAGAAGTACATCTTTTGGTAACTGAGCAAATGAATCAAACAAAAACAATAATATTAATATCTTTAATAATATTTTCTGGCTTAATAGTTATATTGGGAATATTTATAGCAAGAGTAATAATAGCTCCTATATCTAACTTAATAAAAAGTGCAGAATTAATTGCAAAAGGCAAGAATGTAGATATAGAATATCTTGGAGAAGGCAAAAGAAGAAGTGAAATAGACGATTTGGTAAGTGCTTTTAGTTTAATGAATACAGAACTTAAAGAAAACCTTAATGAAGCAACAAGACAGAAAAAACAAATGGAAACAATTTTGCTTCATATGACTGATGGAATAGTTGCTTTTAATATTGAAGGAAAAATTATACATATAAATCCAGCTGCAAAAGTTTTTCTGGATTTGGAAACAGATGAAGAGCTGGAGTTTGAGGAAATATTTTATAAATTTAATGTAGATATAAATTTAGAGAAGATTATATACTTGGAGAACTGGACCTCTTCAGAGAAAAGAATAAACATAAACGACAGAACAATAAATTTATTTTTTGCACCATTTAAAAATGAAAACGACAGGCCAGCCGGAGTAATAGTAGTTATACAAGATATAACAGAACACATGAAACTAGACAATATGAGAAAAGAATTTATTGCAGATGTTTCGCATGAACTTAAAACACCAATAACATCAATATTAGGATATGCAGATACATTAGTAGAAAGCGATATAGATAACGAAACGAAAAACAAATTTCTGGAGAGAATATCTTCAGAAGCAGAAAGAATGGCAAAACTAGTTAGCGATTTACTAATATTATCAAAATATGATACCTCAAAAGTAAAAATAGAAAAAACAGATTTTGATGTAGGAGAACTTGTAAAAGAAATTTTTGACGGCCTAGATATAGAGATGAAAAAGAAAAACCAAAATGGAGAATGTTTTGTTACATCTGATGTACCACTGGTATATGCAGATAGAATGGGAATAGAAAGAGCTGTTTTAAATGTATTTACAAATGCAATAAAATATACAAACGAAGGCGGAACTATTAAAGCATATATTGGATGCGTGTATAATGATGTATATATAAAAATTATTGATAATGGCATTGGAATTCCAAGAGAAGATTTAGACAAAGTATTTGAAAGATTTTATAGAGTAGACAAAGCAAGAACAAGGGAAATGGGAGGAACTGGGCTGCGGACTTTCAATAGTAAAAGAAATACTAGACCAAAATGATAGTAAAATAGACGTAAAAAGTGAAGTAAATAAAGGAACAGAGGTAGTAATAAGAATACCTACCAGAATAAACAAAAAAGAAAACGAGGGATAAAATTATGAAAATTCTGATTATAGTTATTGGGGTAATATTAGTAGGATTGGTTTTGTATGTTAGTTATAAGTGGGACCAACCACAAGGAGAATTGAAAACAAAAAGAAAGACAAAAAAACGTAAAGATTCTGAATTTGATGCATATATAGAAGAAGATGAGGTTGAAAGTCAGGAGCAAGATGGCGAATTTAAGCATGCCGAAGAAGATAAATATGAAGAAGATGCAGAAGATGAATACGAAGAGGAAAAAACTGAGGTCAGAACTCAAAGGTCAGAGGTTGAATTTAAATCTATTGAAGAAGATAAAAACTATGAAGAATACAGTGAAAATGATGTGGAAGACGAGAATGAAAAAGAAGAAGAAATAGAAGACGAAGACGAGAATGAAAAAGAAGATGATGAAATAGAAGACGGAAACGAAATAGAAGAAATGGAAGACGAAATAGAAGAAGAAAAAGAAGAAGACGAAATAGAAGAAGATGAAGAAGACTACGAGGAAGACGAGACAGATAGAAGAGGACAAAGAAATGAAATAGGATTTAAAGGCAATGAAGAAGTAAAAGAAGAAAAAATAACAGGTTCATTAGACGATTTGCCAGAATATATGGAAATTGATGATGCGGAAGAAGATACAAACGAAACAGGAGCTATGGATGAAACAAAGTCTTTCGAAATTGAAGGACTAAATGAGTTATTGCAAGAAGCAAAAAAAGAAATAGCAAACTCAGGAGAAGGCTCTGAAATAGAAGAAGTAGAAGTCGAGATAGACGAAAATGAAGTGGAAGTCGAGATAGATGAAATTGAAGTCGAAGATGAAGTCGAAGATGAAGTCGAAGATGAAGGCGAAGATGAAGGCGAAGAAGAAGGCGAAGTTGAAGATGAAGAAGAAGAATCGGATTCAAAAGAGTTAGAATTGTCAGAAGAAGTAAAGGAGAAAGAACCTACCAACATAAACTCTAATAATGAAGTGTTAGATATGGCAGATTCTAGGATGGATTTTTTAGAACAAATGGAAAAGAATTTATTAGAAAGCAAAAAAAGAAGATTAGGGTCAGATGAAATTGATGAAGAAGTAACAAAACCAGCAAAAACCCCGGTAAAGAAAGTTGCTGAAAAAAATACCAATACAAGAAAGACCACTGCAAAGAGGACTGCTGAAAAGTCTACCAGCACAAAGAAAACTACTGCGAAAAGAGCTGCTGAAAAGAAGACTACTGCAAAAAGAAGTAACTCAAAAAAACCAGGAGATAAAACTGGAAAACAAGAGTAGTAAAGGCTAAGAAGAAAAGAGGGTATTATGAACGAAAAAGTTAAAGACATATTGGAATGGATATATTGCATATTAATAGCACTTATATTGGCATTGTTGTTTAGATATTTTATTGGAACTCCAACAATAGTAAAACAAAGATCAATGTATCCAACATTACAAGAAAATCAAAGATTAATTTTAAGCAGAACATATAGAATAACACATAGAGAATTTAAAAGAGGTGATATAATAACATTTGAAGCTCCTGAAAAGCCATATTCTAAATGGGATGCAAGTTCAGCAGAGCCAATTGCTATATACACATATGAACCACAAGGAGTAATAAATAAATTTATTTATTATGGTTTAGAAGTTACAAAAAAGAGCTATATAAAAAGGGTAATAGGGCTACCTGGTGATCATGTTAAAATTGAAAATAATAAAGTATATATAAATGGGAAAGAACTAGAGGAAGATTATCTTCAAGATGATGTTGTAACAGAAACAGAAATATTTAAAGACTTTATTGTGCCTGAAGACCATATTTTTGCAATGGGAGACAACAGACCACACAGCACAGACTGTAGAGATTTGGGTTGTATACCGTTTAAGAAAATAGAAGGAATTGTGGTTTTTAGATTTTGGCCATTTAATGTTTTCGGAGGAGTTTAACGAGTCATTTGCCCTGTCCCCCTGACTCGTCGCAAAGAAGAGGTAAGAAGTGGAATTTAGAAATATTGTTGGTAATACAGAAGCTAAAGATTATTTAATTAAAAATATAGAACAAAATAATATTTTGCACAGCTACCTATTCTTAGGAACAGAAGGGATAGGCAAGTTTTTAATAGCACAAGAATTTGCAAGAAAAATATTGTGCTTTAAAAAGCAGGAAAACAATTGTGATTGTAAATCATGTTTGTGCTATAATAGCAATAACCATCCAGATTTAACTATTTTAAATGAAGAGAACAATAGCTTAAAAATTGAGCAAATTAGAAACATAACTGGTAAAGTTAATGAAAAACCAATTATGTCTGAAAAGAAAATATATATAATAAACAATTGTGAAAATATGACAAAAGAAGCACAGAATTGTTTGCTAAAAACATTAGAAGAACCACCAGATTTTATAGTAATAATATTAATTTCAGCAAATGAAAATATGATATTAAATACTATAAAATCAAGATGTATGAGCATAAAGTTTAGAAATATTTCAGATGAAGAGCTAAGAGAGTATGCAGAAAAAGAAATTGGATATAATGACCTAAGTAGCAATCTTTTAAAGTTATTTAATGGTAGCATAGGAAAAGCAATAAAGCTAAAAGAAAATAAGGAAAGATACCAGCAAATAGAAGAACTGATTTCAAATTTTAAGAAAAAAGATTTAATTGATATAATGTTTGACTCAAAAATTATATATGATAAAGAAAACATATATGAAATTTTGGATTATATAATTGTATGCCTGTACTCTAAAAAAGATTTAGAGTACATTAATTGTATAGATAAAGTAAATAAGTGCATTAGAAGGCTTGAAAGCAATAGTAATTTTGATATGAGTGTAGACAACATGATACTTGAGATGTGGGAGGAGATAAACTATGAAAATAGTAACAGGAGTTAGATTCAAAAAACCTGGAAAAGTATATTACTTTGACCCAGCAACATTTAGACTGGAAAAAGGGATGCATGTTATTGTAGATACTACAATGGGACAAGAATATGGCGAAGTAGTAATTGGCAAAAAAGAAATAGAAGAGAGTGAAATTACAGAACCATTAAAAAAAGTAATTAGAATAACATCACCAAAAGATGAAAGAATGTATTTAGAAAATAAAGCAAAAGAAAAAGATGCATTTAAAACATTTTTAGAAAAACAAGAAAAACATGAATTGAAAATGAAATTAATAGATGTTGAATATAAATTTGATGGAAGTAAAGTGATTTTCTATTTTACAGCAGAAGGAAGGATTGACTTTAGAGAGCTGGTAAAAGATTTGGCATCAGTTTTCAGAACAAGAATAGAACTTCGTCAAATAGGTGTAAGAGACGAAGTAAAAAGGATGGGTGGAAACGGAATATGTGGTAGAGAATTGTGCTGTTGTTCACACTTGGGAAACTTTGAATCTGTTTCTATAAAAATGGCAAAAGAACAAAACATATCATTAAATCCATCAAAAATATCTGGGAATTGTGGCAGGTTAATGTGTTGCTTAAAATATGAGCATAACGTATATGAAGAAAAATTAAAAGGGCTACCTAAAATAGGTGCAATAGTAAAAACAGAAGATGGGACAGGCGAAGTGGCATCAGTAGAAACTTTAAAAGAAAAAATAAAAGTAAAATTCAAAGATGCAGATGAGATTTTCTACAAAAAATATGATGCAAAAGATGTAGTAGTTATAAAAGATGCAGAAGATAAAGATAGTTTTGAAACAGAAAATGCAGAAGATTTAGAAGAACTAAAGAAATTAGAAAAACTGGATAAAATAGAAAATGAAAACCAGGAAAATAATTAATAATTAAAAATTAAAAATTAATAATTAAAAATGTAGAATTGACAATATATAATGAATAATATACAATGTAAAATATTATAATTAAGTAATTAATAATTATCAATTATTAATTACTTAATTAAAAAAGATGGAGGTAACAATATGGCATATAAAATAACAGAAGAATGTATTAGCTGTGGAGCTTGTGAAGGAGTTTGCCCAGTAAGCTGTATATCTAAAGGAGAAGAAACATATAAAATAGACCCAGAAGTATGTATTGAATGTGGTTCTTGTGCTGGAGTTTGCCCAGTAGATGCTCCAAAATTGGCAGAATAAGGCTAATTACATAATATATTTTGTATTCAAGTTTTTAGGAAAACAAACATATTACTTGCAATTTGACATAATATGCAGTATAATATGTGTGTATTAGCATTAAGTTAAATTTATTTATTCAATTAAGGGAGACTACAATGAATACTTTACAAGGCAAAAACTATGGTTCCTGGAAAATGGGGCGAAAATGTACAGGTGAAGGTGGCAAAGCAAAAGGGTGCAACAAGCGGTCGAACATATCTGGACAACATATTGTTGCCAGGCTAAAGGTAAACACTGGGAAGGTGATTTTTGGAAAATTTGCTTCTAGGTGTCCACTTTGTGGAACCTTAACAAATATCGACGAAAAACATATTCCAATGTCAATTCGTAAAGAAGTGTTAAGTAGCTAACTATGGAGGTCTGGAGATGAAAGTCTTATATCAAAGGAATTCCGGTTGCTGGGAAATCGAACGGAATATTTGTGAATTATAATTTAAAAAAATGGCATGATTTGAAAATTTTCAAATCGTGCCATTTTTTCTCTATTCAGCTTGGAGAGGTTGTTACTTCCTCATGCTCAGTTTTACTTTTTGTCTGTCTTTATCTATATCGATTACCTTAACATTAACTATATCTCCAACAGACAATACTTCAAGTGGATGATTTATATATCTATCGCAAATTTGAGAAATGTGTACCAACCCATCATTTTTTACACCTATATCTACAAAAGCTCCAAAGTCTATTACATTTCTTACTGTTCCAGTTAAGGTCATTCCAACTCTTAAATCTTCAAATTTCAATACATCTGCTTTTAATATTGGTTTAGGCATTTCTTCACGTGGGTCTCTTCCTGGTTTTGACAGCTCTAAAATAATATCTTTTATTGTAGGAACGCCTATACCTAATTCGCTTGATATTTTTTCCAAATCTAAGCCTTTCAATTTTTCTATTAATTCATTTAATTTAGATTTATCTGTTAAATCATTTTTATTAAAATTTAAATTGTTTAATAATTTTTCTGTAATTTCATATGATTCTGGGTGTACACCTGTATTGTCTAATGGGTTTTTGCCATCTACTATTCTTAAAAATCCAGCGCATTGCTCATATGCCGACTTGCCCAACTTCGTAACTTTCAATAATTCTTTTCGCTCTTTTATTTTACCATTTTCTTCCCTATACTTTTCTATATTTTTAGCAATACTATTATTAATTCCAGCAACATACATAAGAAGTGATGGAGTTGCAGTATTTACATCTACACCTACCATATTTACTGCGTTTTCTACAACACCCGTTAAACTTTCGCCTAATCTCTTTTGATTTACGTCATGTTGATATTGTCCAACTCCTATAGATTTTGGGTCTATTTTTACCAGTTCAGATAACGGGTCTTGTAGCCTTCTTGCTATGGAAATTGCTCCTCTTAATGAAACATTTATATCTTTATATTCTTCGCTTGCAAGTTTGGAAGCTGAGTAAACAGAAGCACCTGCTTCATTTACTATGGCATAATACACATCACTAGTTTCCTTCAATACTTCTGCCAAAAAAAGTTCAGATTCTCGGGAGGCGGTACCATTACCGATTGCGATTAATTGTATGTTATATTTTTTTATTAAATCTAAAATAGTTTTCCTAGAACCTGCTACATCATTTTGAGGTTCAGTTGGATAGATTGTTGTTGTTTCCAATACTTTGCCAATATCATCAATTACTGCGATTTTACATCCTGTTCTATATGCTGGGTCAAACCCTAAAACAACTTTGTCTTTTATAGGTGCCTGTAATAATAATTGTTTAACATTAAGTCCAAATATTTTTATTGCTTTTTCTTCTGCTTTTTCTGTTAAATCGTGTCGCAACTCTCTATCAATAGAAGGTTCTATTAATCTACTATATGCATCTTTTATAGTTTCTTCAAGCATTTCTGAAAATTGAGTATACCCTTTTATTACATCATTTTTTATATGTTCTATTATTTTATCTTCTGGTTTTTCTATTTTAACTTTCAAAAATTCTTCGGTCTCGCCTCTGTTTATAGCCAATATTCTATGGCTTGGTATTTTATTTATTAATTCACTAAAGTCATAATACAGTTCATAAACCGATTTTTTCTCAGCTGTGGATTCTTCTTTTGCTCTTTCAGATTTTATGGTAGCTTCTCTCATGCATTGAATTTTCATAAACTTTCTATAATCTGCATTGTCTGATATATTTTCTGCAATTATATCCAATGCACCAGATATTGCTTCTGCTACAGTCTCTACTTTCTTTTCTGGATCCACGAACTGCTCAGCAATTTTATATATATCTTCTTTTTCTGTTTGTTCAAATATAATTATTGATAATGGCTCCAATCCTTTTTCTTTAGCGATTGTTGCTCTTGTTTTTTTCTTTTGTTTATATGGTCTGTAAATATCTTCAAGTTCTGAAAGTGTAATTGCCTTATTTATTGCGCTAAGTAGCTCATCTGTTAGTTTGCCTTGTTCATCTATTAGCCTTATTACTTCTTCTTTTCTTGTTTGCAGGTTTCTCAAATAATTCAATCTATCATATAAGTCTCTTAATGTTTCGTCACTCAAGTTGCCTGTTACTTCTTTTCTGTAACGTGCAATAAATGGTATTGTATTTCCATCATCTATTAACCCGATTGTACTTTCTACAAACCTTGGTAATATATTAAATTCGGTTGATAATATTTGTGATATTTCCATTATTCAAATTCCTTTCTTAATAGGTTTATTGTAACCTTGCCAATTAACAAAGTCAATAAAAACAATTTTTTTTGACAAACTAGGAACATTATGTTATAATATTTACTAATTGAAAGAGGTGCGGTTTTTAAAAGTAGCTATTGGTACTCTATCCAGATAATACAATAGTTGAAAGGAAAAATCGCCGAAATTTAGAGAAACATCTGGATTTTTCTCTAAGTTGGGCTAATATAAAACATATATTAGACTGTCACAAGAATACTTGTGGAGTGCTTATCAAGAACATATTATAAAAAACGTGAATTAAATTCATGGTTTTATATGATTAGTTTTGCTTAGCCTGCATAACTAATTTTTTTTGTTTCATAACGATAACAGCACTAGGAAGAGAGGAAAATTTGGAAAGGGTACAATTTAAAGAAATAGCAGACGATATTCAGTTCGTCTCTAGAAGGGCTACAAAAGATTATAATATAGGGAATAGGTCAGGCAAAAAGGTAATATTTGAAGTATTACAATTATCATCTCTTGCAAATAAGAGAGATATAGTTATGGATGTTGCAGAATTTTATGATGTAAATTGGTTAGGCAATAAAGATTTTATGCATAGTCCTAACTTTGAAACAACATTGGAAAACTGCAGAAGTTATCCAATTATTATTGCAAGAGAAGAAGGAAGTAATGAAATTCTTGCAGGAGCAATAATAAAATATGATAAAAATAACGGAAAAACTAACCCGTATTTTCCTGTTAAACATGCAAAATATCTTTCTATTACGGGAATATTATCAAAAAAAGATACCAATTATAAAGGATTGGGAAAAAAGATTTATGAAATTGGACTTGTGGGAGCAAGCAGATATACTGAAAAACATCCTGAAACAAAAATGATGATTGAAATTGATTGCAGAAACAAACCAAGTTTTTATGCATTAAGAAGAGCGTTAAATTCTATAAGGCAAAAAAACTTAGTTGGTACAGAACATGAGTTGCCAGCAAAAATAGCTGGATATTATGAAATAATAAACGATGAAGGGGATATGGTGGAAGCTCCTACTTTGGTTTTAGAAGTTGAATTAGCTTCTAAACAAATAGATAATTCACAAGAAGAAAACTTCCTTTCCTTTTCCAGAGAAAAAGGAGTTCCTCTATTTGTAAGCTTAAGAAAAACATTACATAGTAGACTGGAGAGCTGTGGTTTAAGTGCCACAGTTGAAGGTAAAGATGGAGCAAATACTGTACGCTATTATCCACTAGATGACCCAGCAAAATGTTCAATTATTAAAACAAGAATAAGACGAAATGGAACAGATTTAGGGAACGATAGAATACCAACCGGAGAACATGGAAGAGGATTTATAGGCCCTATGCCACGCATTTCGTTAAATGATGATTATACTAGGGAGGAATAAAAAATGAATTCAAAAACAATAGAGTTTTTTAAAGAAATTGCAAAGATTCCGAGAGAGTCTGGAGCTGAATTACAAATTGCTAAATATTTGTGTGAGTTTGCAGTTAAAAGAAACTTGGAATATTGTTGTGATGATTTTAATAATGTAGTTATAAAAAAGAAAAATGCAGATAAAGAACCCATAATTTTGCAAGCTCATACAGATATGGTGTGTGAGAAAGAAAAAGATTTAGAGTTCGATTTTTCAAAAGATGAAATTCAAATAAAATCAGATGGAAAATATTTAAAATCAAAAGGTACAACATTAGGTGCAGATAATGGGATTGGAATTGCACAAATATTAAATATTTTAGATAGCAACATTCCATGTAATGTAGAAGCTGTATTTACAGTGGCAGAAGAAACAGATATGGCTGGAGCCATGAACTTTGATGTTTCTAAATTAAAAGGGAAATGGCTAATTAGCTTAGATGGATTTGAAGAAAATACAATTATTACAGAAAGTGCATGTTTTTACGATATTATATTAAGTAAAAAATATAGGTTTCATTCTATTAATGAAAACGTTTTTTTAATAAATTTATCTGGTTTATTGGGTGGACATTCTGGGCTAGATATTGATTTAAATCGTGGTAATGCAAATATTTTATTAGCAAATTTATTAAGAGAAATAGGAAATGTTTCTATTTGTGATTTTACAGGTGGAACTAAGTTTAATGTAATACCATCTGATGCAAAATGCGAATTTGCAAGTAAAAGAGCGCTTTCAGAACTGGAAGAAATTTGTATAGATTTTGAAAACAATTGGAAATCTGAATTTAAACAACTCAATATTTCAATAGAGCATGTACATAAAAATAAATATTTATATAATGCTTTATCAGAAGAAGACAGTATAAGTTTTTTAAATACATTATTAAATTTTAAACATGGGGTGGTTTATTATAATAAAGCAAAAGAAGTAACAACATCTGTAAATTTAGGAGCGGTAGATTTAAAAAGTGGATGTATGAAGGTTGGGATGAGAAGCTCTAAACAAAAAGAAGAGAAATTAATTTTAAAACAATTAAAAGAATATAGCAAAGAAAACAATTTAGATTTTAAAATATTTTCAGCACAACCTAGTTTTGAGTCTTCACCTGAATCTAAACTAATAAAAATGCTTATTAATACAAGTCCAATTGGTTTGTTTGGGACCAAAACTGGTTTGAAATCTGTTCATTTTGCAGTAGAATTAGGCCTTTTTAAAGAAAAAATGCCATGGTTGGATATTGCAATTATATCTCCTAATATTCAAAATGCACATACAGTAAATGAATGTGTGGAAATTGAATCTATATACAGGACAGATAAGTGGCTATGTAATTTTTTAAATGAGTTGACTTGAAAACCATATAAATCCATGTTATAATCAAAACTGCAGAGCGATTTTGCTCATATATTACAAATTAAATAAACAACAGGAGGTAAGACATGAAGAAAGAAAATTTTGCAAATCTTTCGGTGAACATGAAACTCCCAGAGAGTACATTAAAACTTCTTAAAGGAATGGAGTCACGGAGTGAGTGGACTAATGGGATACTTGATATAACATTTGCCAAAACCGGTGCTCCACGAAAGCCCAAGTTTAGAGGAGAAACGACTCCTAAAACAGATTGGGAAGACATTCCTGACAAATTAGAATGGGTTCGTAGCCCAGACGGAAATGAATTCTATGGGATTCCAGTGCGGGAAGACGGAAATGGTAAGTTGTGGGTTGGTGATGGCAATAAAGCTGTTAAAATCCGCGAAGACACAGACGAAGACTTTCTCGGGGTGGAATTACCAGATGGGAGAGTGGTTGAAAAAATTCTACAAGCACCGAAGTGGGTTAAAGTTAATGGGAAAACCGTTGAGGTATGGAAGGATTACAAACAACTGTGGAAATATTGCCAAATAATTACAAGTGAGAGATTGTATGTATCTCCAAATTTGTCTATGAGTGGAAAGAAAGTACAGTCAATCAAGGAGAAGGAGAATAATCCAATTGTAAATGTAGATTTTCCTACAGCTATGTATCTAGCAAGTAGAGTAGGCTATGGAGAATGGGAAAGCAAACTGATGTATGATGCAGAGTATTCGCTTGACTGGATATACCAAGTCTATGTAAAAGGCGACAGGTCTGCCATGAATAATGAATATTATTTGTGGTTGCAAACAAAGATAAACGACGGTTCACCACGCGTTTTTGCTAGGAGCGTTTATGGTGACTACGATGAGGATGGCATACGCGGTTGGGCTAGCTTTATCTATTGCAATTCAGATATTACGATACGTGCGTCGCTTAAACGTAACACTGAGACTAAAGTCTTGTAATTACAATTTGTAAATTTTTCAAAATGAACATCGGGGACGTGCCTAAAACGTTCAAAATGAACATTTGGGGACACACATAAAAGTGAACATCGGGGACGTGCCTTAAAAGGGCAAAAAGAAGATTTCGGGGCACCCAC
>Ga0082212_10009592_pt1 | contig 12476 bp, 12 predicted proteins | sample TergutNt197P3_FD_71548 | JGI IMG/M metagenome (GOLD analysis project Ga0082212, IMG submission 71548) | Neocapritermes taracua P3 segment gut microbial communities from Petit-Saut dam, French Guiana - Nt197 P3 | ecosystem: Host-associated > Arthropoda: Insects > Digestive system > Gut ... | reverse complement strand
GGATTCCAGGGTGGCAAGCGGGACGGTATGTTTACGCAGCAGCGCGCCCGCCTCGGCGCAGGGCGCGAAGACGCGCTCGGCATAGACATCGGGGCAGGCATTCAATTGTCCGTACAGGATTTTCTGGCCCAGATAAGACATGGCCACTTCGTACAGATCGGGGAAAGCCAAGCCCACATGCAGATCGATGGAGACCGGGTTCTTGTGAACCGCGCCGTCTTCAATGCCGAGGTACCGGCTGGGGCGCGGCAGAAGGGGAAGAATGCCGCGCATGGAGCGCATACTGTGCTGCAATGCTCTGCTCTTATTCCCTATACAGCCTATTCCGCGGCCGTGCATTCCTTGAGTATCACAGCGCGTTCGGACAGGGCATGCACCCGGCAGGACATGGTCGCGCTCTGGCCTGGCTTGAAATCGGAAAGTTTGCCCGCATCAAGGCGGGGCAACACGCAGATGGCCTGCACCGGCCCCCCTTCACGATCGGAAAGCTCCACGTTTGGGGTCATGTACCGGCTTATGCCTGTGGAAAGCACAATGCCGCTGATCCGCACGGTTTTATTCAGATAGCGCGCTTCGGCCGCGTTGCGGTCGTCGATAGCGGCCTTGCGCAGATCGTGCGCTGAAATGACGATCCGCTCCGCACCGGATGCGACGGCCGTTCCCGCCAGCAGGGCACAGCCAAGAACGAACACTGCCAGAGTTCTTCGCATACAGCCTCCCTTGCCGCTCTTTTCAAAGCGGCGCGATCCAGTATGTACCCAAGGCAGAGCCGGAAGGCAAGAATACCGGCAATGCCCTGTGCTCCGCCATCCGTACCGGCATCCGCAGGTCTTCAATATATGCCGTATTTGTGCGCGGTTTCGATCATGATCTGCAAATTTTCCGGCCTGGCGTCATTGGCGGCAAGCAGTGTCTTGTCCGTGCCGAGTATCCAGCCGCCGCCGGGGGCCATGTCGTCAATCAGGCGGCGGGTGTGGTTCGCAACCTCGTCTCTGCTTCCGTAATTCAGCAGTTGGAGGGGCATGCCGCCCATCAAACAGATGATCCGGCCGAACAGCCGCTTCATCTCGCGGTGATCGCCGTGCTCGAAAATGCCGGTAACCTTGCCTTTGGGCAGTTCCTGAAAAAATTCCGCGTAGGGCAGCCAACTTCCCTCCATATACAGGGTGGGACGGCGGCCGGCCTTGACGATGCCCTCGATCATGGCTTTGAAGGTGGGGAAATAGAATGCGTAAAAATCTTTGGGTTTCAAATAGGTGGGGATATGCAGGGGGATGAAGACCGTGGGGAAGTCTTCCCGGTTCCTGTTGCCCACGGCATGGGCCAGCAGGAGCGGCAAAAGCGCCTCGCAGGCGGCGCGGACTTCGTTCGGGCAGCGCCGGATATCCATGGTTAGGCCGGTAAAGCCGCGGAAATAATCGGCCAGCAAGTCCAGCGGCATCTCCGTGCCCGAGGAGGTGAGCACCGGCATGCCGTGTTCCTCACGCAGAAGGCGAATGGTCGAGGCTACGGCGCTTATGAATTCCTGGTACTGCAACGCGCCTTTGGCCAGATTCATGGCGCGGCGCGCTCCGGAACCCTGGAGTGCCGGAAAGCGGCGGGGCAGCAATTTGTCCACGATGAACCCATAGGCGTCGGCGATCAGTTCCGGGTATTCGGAGGCTTCCATATTGCTCTGCCCCAGGTGCTGTACGCCGGGGTGAGGGGTGCCGTCCGCATGGTAGAAGGAAAATTCCGTGGAACCGAAGCCGGAATACATGGGGCCGGGACGGCAGCCGCCGGGCGCGGAAATGGCGTCGAGTTCAAACCCCTGGGCGAGGCGGGCATAGGAATCCTTGAGGGTGCCCGTATCATAGGCGAAGGGGAGGTCGAGCGGCGATTTGCCGGTGTAGTGCGCGGCCCAACTGTTGATGAGAACCACGACCGGCACGCGATCCGGCTCGCGCAGATTCATGGTTGCGGTCAGGCGCGCGGTGCGCGCTTCCAGAAGCATTTGGGCGTTGTTCATTCTGTTCTCCTCACAATAAAAAGTCGAGTGAACGCATGAAAATACGGGAAAAATGTTCTTCCGTGGCCAGTTCGACATGCTCGATGCGGCTGGGCAAATCAAGGGCCGCGCGCTGTTTTTCCGCCGACACGAGGCACATCTGCACGCCCGCGCCCGCCGCGTTGCCTGCCGCGCGTACCGGCACGCCCGGAAAATCGGGGATGATGCCGAGCGCCTGGGCGCGCTCTTTGTTGAGATAGGCGCCGAACGCGCCGCAGACGATAATTTCGTCCAGCTCTTCGCCCTTGATGCCGTAGCGTTCGATCAGGATGGAATAGGCGGCGCGGATCGCTCCCTTGGCCAGTTGCAGGGCGCGCACGTCTTTTTGGGAAAGATAGACGGGTTTGCCGTGCCCGGTTTCTCCGGCGCGGGCCAGAATGAACACGCGCTCGGCGTTTCCGTTCATATCAAGCGAATCCAGGCGTTCGGCCAGGGCCGGATGGCCGGCGTGCGCCAGATATTCTTCGCGCAGGGCGAGGCGGCCTTTGGAGGAGACAAGGCCCAGGCCCGCCATTTGGGTAAGCGCGTCCACCAGGCCCGAACCGCACAAACCCACGGGAGGTTCGTCGCCGATGGTTTCCCATTTGACGCCCGCGGGCGAAAGCGCCACAGCGCGGATGGCGCCGGCCAGGGCGCTCATGCCGCAGGCGATTTCCGCACCTTCAAAGGCCGGGCCGGCTGCGGCCGAGGCGGCAAGCATCCGCTGCCCGTTGCCCACGAGCACTTCGCAGTTGGTGCCGATGTCAATAATCAGCATGGGGCGCGGTTCGTCTTCCATGTTGAGGGCAAGCGCGCAAGCCAGCGTGTCCGCGCCCACGAAGCCGCCGATCAGCGGCAGAAAGCGGACGAGGCCGGACGGCCGGATGCACAGGCCGATTTCACGCGCCTCCACGCTTACGCTGTCCAGAGTCACGCAGTGGAAGGGCGCGCTGCCCAAGCGTTTCGGCGGCAGGCCGAAAAGCAGGTGCTGCATGGCGCTGTTACCGCAGATGACGCAGGCGTAAATATGTTCCGGCGTAAGATCGAAATCGTGGCGAAAGGCTTCGATCAGATCGTTAATGGTATCAGCGGCCGCTTTTTGAAGCTGTTCCAGCCCGCCGGGTTTCGACGCGGCCTGGATGCGGCTGATCACATCCGCGCCGAGTGCGTTCTGTCGGTTTAACGCGGCGCGTACCCCGATCTGCCGGCCCGAGGCAAGGTCGTAAACATAGGCCGCAACAGTGGTGGTGCCGAGATCGACAGCCAGACCGTGAAGATTGGCGCGCGTGTCGCCCGCCTCCAGCGAAACCGGCCAGTCGCCGTCAAGCGTCAGGGTATATTCGCGGATGTCCGCCTGTTGGAAAAGTTCCGCCAGTTCACGCAGGCGCGTGAGGCTCGGCTTGGCCAGGGGAATGTCCGCAGCCTCCCGCACCAGCCGCCAGAGGCCCGAGCAGAGCAGCGGCGGCAAGTCATCACTGCGAATCAGAATTTTCCGCAGGCCGGGCCGAAAGCCGGCGGAGGCGGTCAGCGAGTCGGTTAAGATATGCGCCTTGCGATCTTCCGGCAGGTTCAGAAATATGTTCATGCCGGGAACGGCAGGCTCACGGCAGGCCGGAACCTCGCGCATGCGGCCGTCCGTTTCTACGAACAGGACGCATTTGCCGCACGTTCCCAGACCGCCGCAGATCAGTTGGAGCGGTCGGCCCACGGCCGCACAGGCTTGAGCCACGGTGAATCCCGCTTCAATCTCCGTCTCTTTTTCCAGCAGGGGAAAAAAGACGCGGAATCGGTCACCGTTCGAGTTGCCGTTTTTTTCCGGTTTTTCCATGCCTGTTCCCAGTACCGTGCCGGATATGCACGCTATCCGATCCGGGGCGCGAAGTTCAGCGTCGGTGATGGTTTTTCCGGGCTTATAGCGATCGGCCCGCTCACATGGCGACTCCACGCTTCCCGCAAAAGGGGGCGCAGATCCCGCCTGTCCCTGGCGATGACGGCCAGGCCGAGGCGTGCGTCCGCGCGGATTTCTGCCGGGGCGATATGTACCCGTTCCTGCACGGCGCTTATTTCCAGGCGGCCTTCGACGCTGTCAAGAAACCCCTTGATGCGGTAAACGGCCGGCGTCACAGCCCGGAGAAAGCGCATAAGCCCTTCCTGGCCGACAGGCTGCGTGGTGGTGAGCACGTAAGCGCCGGGGCGGCTTTCCGGGGTATTGGAGCTTTCACCATCATAGCCGCTGGCGGAAACGGCCGCAAGCAGGGCCGGGATGTCCGCCTCGGCATGGGCGGTGCGGAAAATGCGCGCGCCTGGAGAACATTCGCGGATTTTCGCCTCCGCTTGCTCGATTTCTTCCGTGCTCGCCAGGTCCGTTTTGTTCAGCAGCACGCAGGCGCTGCTTGCCGCCTGGCGTTCCAGGGCGGGAAGCGTGTCGGCCATTTCCGCAAAGTTCGTGGCGTCAGCCAGGCAGATGCCGCCCTGGTAGGCAAGAGGGCGGCTTCCCATGTTCCCCGCTTCTTCGACAATCCGGCGGATATTGGCCGGGTCGGCCAGCCCCGAACCTTCCACCAGGATCAGATCGATCGGGCGTTTGGTCAATTCCAGCAAAGCTCGGACAAAATCCGGTTTCAGGCAGCCGCAGAAAATGGAGCCGCTGGTCAGTTCGATCACCTCGACGCCCGGGGCGATGTGTACGGCGTTCAGCAGCGCGGCGTCCACGGGCAGGTCGGAGAATTCGTTGACGATGACCGCAAGAGAGTACTGCCCCTCGGCATGGCTGATCAAGCGCCGGAGCAGCGTGGTTTTTCCGGCGCCCAGAAAGCCTGTGATCAAAATAAGGCCAACGGGTTTGTTTTGCTTGTCCAGCATGGGCTACAGACGTTTTTTGATGGCCGCGTGCAGTTCTTCATCCGAAGGGATGATATTGTCGAAAACCACTTCGTTGTTGATCAGCATGGCGGGCAGGTTGCGTACGCCAAGTTGCATTACGCGCTTGATGCCGGGCTTGGTCTTGATCAGCGTCTCCTTCCAGGAGAAGGCGTCGCCGTAAGCCGGAGCCGCTTTTTTTACGGTTTCAACCATGTACTGGCAGGGCGGGCAGCCTTCAGAATCAAGCGAGACAATTTCAATGAAAATCTTGCCCTTTTCCACGGGCACGACCGGTTCCGCAGGTGCGTCGTCCTCTTCCGTGTTCAGGCGGCTTTTCGCGTCAAAGGCGTCGATTGAGGAGAATTCGCCGCGCACGAAGGCGCCGATGGCGGTCAGGTTTTCCGGCGGCGTGTCGTACGGGATGTCGCAGCCTGGCGCGAGAATATAGCCGGGCCCGCCCACCAGTTCGATCTGTTTTTTCGCCTCCTGCACGTTTTCCATGGGCGAACCGAACAGCATCACCGTGGTCAGCGGCAGGTTGCCGCCATACGAGACGTTGTTTTGCTTCGCGATATCGCGCGCATAGGCCAGATTCACATTTTCGTCAAAAGCGATGCCGTCCGTGTGCGTCTGGCACAACAACTCGAAGTTCTTGGTCACGTCGCCGCACACGAAGGCCACGGTCTTCACCCCGAGCGAGCGCACATACTCATTGATTTCTGTCAGATAGGGCGTGATGAAGGCTGTGAAGTGCCGGGGCGATATCTGCGAAACCATGGGGTCAACCGTGGCCACGACTGCCACGCCGCGGTCTACATACATTTTGATCAGATCCTTGGCTACGTCTGTGGTGAAACGCATCAGCGCATGCACAGCATCGGCCGAGCGGTTCATTTCCGAAAAAATAGCTGTGCCCTTCAGATGCAGGGCCAGGGTGAACGGCCCGCATACCAGTCCGTAAACGGCCACCTCGTTGCCGATGGCTTTGACAATGGTTTCTGTGGCCTTCAGGGCGATGGGGTAGCGGCCGGAAGTTTCCGTGGGCTTTTGTAGCTCGGCCAGCGGCGTGGTTTCAAGCACATGCGCAACGACGGACGGTGGATTGTTTTTCGACCATTTGACTTGGCAGCCCAGAGCCTCGGCCTCCATCTGGATGTCGAAGAGCACCGGAATGCCGTCCGCCCTGTATGTCTGCGCGGCTTTGCGGATACCGGCGACAATGTTGTCGGCGCTTTTGAGATAGGTTTCCGCGTCCATGCCCAAAAGGTGGCCTGTTTGTACCCCGGCATAGGGCACCCACGGGGTGCGCGGCGTTTCTTTGCCGCTTAAGGCCGCTAAAACAAGTTTTTTTCCGGTCATTGGCAAAATTCTCTTGCTTTTCAAGTGTTATGTAGTGAGTACTCCACCGGCTTCAACTGGTGGAGTACTCATTTTTCTTCCGCTCAATCCCATTTTCGCATAGGTATTGCAGTACTCTATCGCTTCCGTTCTTCGTTCACAATGCGCATGAGTTCCCGGCCGTGTGCGCTCAATTCCGTCATTTCATTGTAAATGGGCCGAACCAGATCGATAAATCGCTGTTGTTCTGCCTCGGTGAGGTAGTAGATGCTGTTGCCGTTTCTTTCAGCGGCTTTTATATATTCTGCAATCATTTTTCTGCCAATCTTTTCGGCCTCGATCTCAAACTCCAGGGAGGCCTTCATGATTATATCCTGTTGTTCCTTGGTCAATTTATTCCAGCTACCCATATTCATCAGCATATTGGTATAGTAGGTCTGAGCACTGGCGGAACTCAAATACTTTGCGGTCTGATGCAGCGCGAGGGGGACGATAACGTTCCAGCCGACAACTGTGCCCTGCACGGTGCCGCGCTCAAAGGCGGTGGGCATGTCGGCCAGGGAGAGGGCTGTCGGCGCGGCGCCAAAGGCTTGGACGCATTTGCCGTACCAGGTGCCTGCGGAACGGAACGTCATTCCCCGCATGTCATCGGGAGTCACGATCTGCCTTCTGGCGCAAATGAAGGCGATCTCGCCCTGATACGCGGATCCCAAAAACTTGACGCCAAAGGGTTCATAGACTTTATCCATAATGGGCCGGGTTTTCGCGAGGAAGCCCTGCCAGTCGTTGCCGTCATAAAAGCCATACATTTCCAGGGGCGCGATGTCCTTGACGGTGCCTGAAGCGAAGGAAGACATAACATGTACAATGTCTACGATGCCGTCCATCACACCGTTAAGGGTTTCTGGGTCTGTCAAAAGGGAACCGCCCACATGCTGTTCGATTTTCATGGAGCCGCCGCTGAGTCTCCCTACGGCATCGGCGAAAGCTTGGTACTGAAGGCCCACCATGGACGGCGCGGCGTGCCCGTGGGCAAGTTTCAAGGTCAGCACTCTGCCGCTCCCGCTCTGGGCGGCAAAGGCGAAGGAGGTAAGTGATACGGTCATGATGAGTGCCAATACGATACGCAATGTTTTTTTCATTTTACAGTCCTCTTTTTTTTATGTTTTTTATATTGTTCCGATTTTAGCGCTTACATACGGCTGGGCAGGAAGGTGGTGATACCGGGGAATACGGTGATGATCGCCAGGCCGATGATCAGGACGGCCACATAGGGGAAAGTTCCTTTGATCAGGCGGGACATGGATACATTGGTGTTGGCCTTGAGCACGAACAGGTTAAGGCCCACAGGCGGGGTGATCATGCCGATCTCCACGCAAAGGGTGCTCACAACGCCGATCCACAGCGGATCAAAGCCCATGGCGATCAGGGCGGGATAGATGAACGGGATGGTAAGAATGACCATGCTGGAGGGATCCATCAGGCAGCCCAGTATAAGCCAGAGAACATAGAGCAGAAGCATCACCACATACCGGTTGAGGCCGCTTGCCACAATGGCCTCTGCGATGGAGGACGCGATGCCCAGATAGCTCACCACATAGCTGACACAGCAGCCGGAGATTATCAGCATGATGATCATGGAGCCGGTTTTTGTGGTGGACTCCAGGCTCGAGAGGATGAGCTCCTTGCTCATCCTGCGCTGACAGGAGATAATGATGAATGCGCCGATGACGCCAAAACCCGCGGCTTCCATGGCAGTGGCAAGGCCCGTGTACATGGCCCCCAGCACGATGATGATGAGGGCAAAGGCGGGGGTGACGGCCTTGACGTTTCCGCCGACCGTCGTCTTTGGGGTGGGGAGTTCAGCGGGCGCGGTGACAGCGGTCGCCGTCTGTTTCTGGCCTTCGCCTGCGAGGGCGGGATTGAGGCGCACCCGGATGATGATGCTGATGCAGATCAGGGCAGCCAGCAGAATGCCGGGCAGAAGGCCCGCCATGAAGAGTTTGACGATGGATGTCTCCGTGAGGATGCCGAATACGACGAAGGTGATGCTGGGGGGGATCATTATGCCCAGCGTGCCGCCCGCGGCCACGGTGCCGGCCGCGAAGGACTCGCTGTAATTGCGCTTGATCATCTCTCCGATGGAGATTCTGCCCATGGAGGCCGCTGTGGCAGGGGATGAACCGCACAGGGCCGCGAAGATGGTGCAGGCCAGGGTAGTGGCAATGGCAAGTCCCCCTCTGAACTTCCGCGTCCACATGTCCAGTACTGTGAACAGATCTTCGGCGATGCCCCCGCGCGCGAGGAACTCGCTCATCAAAATGAACATGGGCGCGATCAGCATGTTCATGTTGGTGCCCTGGTTGAACGCGATGCCGCCGAATTGAATCAGGAACCTGGGTTCCATGAAGATCAGTATGGCAGCGACCGCCGCGAACCCCATGGCGCTGGCGACCGGGCTGCCCTGGAGCAGCACGATCAGCAGTATTCCAAAAATGATAAGGATCATTCCGGCCGTCGCCATATCAAAGCTGCCCCCCCTCGTTCTGACGCATTTGCCGGTAGTTACAGGTACTCTTCGCCGCCCGAGAACAGATCCAGAATCATAAAGAACAAGGTAAGCAACATTAATATGCTTCCAACGACAATTGACGGATATACCCATATCAATGGCAGATGGAAGGTCACCGGAGCCATCTGGTTGAGCGCGAGGCCTCGCATGCACAGCCTCCAGCCGCCGTACAGAAACACCGCAATGACGATAAACGAGATGCAATACCCGCTGATGGCCAGCACACGGCGCACCGTGCGGCTGGGGCGTGTCTTCCTGTCGATGAAATCCCGCAGCAGATCCACGGCCACATGGCCGTGTTCCTGGAAGGCGTATGCGCTGCCCAGGAAGATGGCCCAGATGAACACATAGCAGGAAATGTTGAGCGTCCAGCTGGTGGGGCTGTTGAAGAACTGCCGTGCAATGGATTCATATACGGCAAGCGCGGAAATGACAAAAATGATCGCCCCGGAAAATCGCGCTATGCCCCTGTTGAGCCTCCTCATGAATGTGGGGTACTTCATGCAGCGATATCTCTACCTAGAAACTTGTCAAATACATGATATACCCGAAGAGCATGTCTTCGCCCTTCTTGAACTGGTCGCGGACGACCTGCGGGGTGTTCTCGTGCGCGTCCACGGCGCCGAGCCCCAGTTCCTTGTTGATGCGGACGAAATCGTCGTAGGTCCAATAGGCTTCGGATTCTATTTCAGGCATCTTGATCATGGTATCCTCGCTTTTGCGCGTGTCGTAAAGGTTATTTCCCGGTTCCATACTTGCGCACGGTTTCGATCGCGGCCTTCAGGTTGTCCGGGTTGGCGTCGTTCGGGGCAAGCCAGGACTTGTCGAAGCCGAAGATCCAGCCGCCGCCGGGCGCCATCTCGTCAATCAGCCTGCGGGTGCGGTCAATGACCTGTTCCTTGGTGTCGTAGTTCAGGTTATAGAGCGGCATGCCGCCGATCAGGGCGATGATGTCGCCGAAGTTTTTCTTCATGGCCTTGTGGTCGTGGTATTCAAACAGGCCGACCACCTTCTTTTTTGGCAGTTCCTGGAAGAATTCGGCGTAGGGCGCCCAGTCGCCTTCCATGAACAGGAAAGGTCGCCTTCCCGCCTTGACGATGTCGGTGATCATGCGCTTGAAGGTCGGGAAGTAGACGTCGCCGAAGTCTTTGGTGTTCATGTAGGTCGGGATGTGCAGCGGGATGAAGACCGTGGGGAACATTTCCGGCGTCTGGTTGCCGATGGCGTTGGCGAGCAGGATCGGGTAGAGCGCGTCGCAGGCCTCGATAATTTGCTGGCGGTGGCGGCGGGCGTCCATGATCACGTTCTGGAAGCCGCGGAAATAGTCGCACATGACGTCAAGCGGTATTTCCGTGGCCGAGCTGGTGAAGATCGGCAGCCCGTATTGCTGGCCCACGGCCATGCAGGTGGGGATAAGGGCATTGAAGATGTGATCGACGAACAAAAGCGCGCCCTTGGCAAAATTCATGGAGCGGCGCGGTTCCGGCACGCGTAAGGCCGGGAATTTGCGCGGCAGAATCTTGTCCACGATGAACTTGTAGGGATCGGCGATGAGTTCGGGATATTCCGAGACTTCCATGTTGCAGCGGCCCAGATGCTGTACGCCGGGATGCGGAACGCCCTTATTGTCGTAAAAGGAGAATTCCGTGGAGCCCAGGGCGGAATAGACCGGCGCCCAGCGGCAGCCGATGGGCGAACCGATGGCGTCAAAATCGAATTCTTTGGCAAAGTGCAGGTAGGAAGCCTTCAGTTTTTCCGCATCGCAGGTGATGTCGAGGAGATCCATCTTGTTGTTGTGGCCGGCCCAGGTCTCCACCATGCCCATAATCGGAATGCAGTCGGTCTTTTCAAAGTTCAGTGTGGCTGCCAGGCGCTTGACACGATCTTCGTAGCGTTTCTTCATGTCCATGCTATACCCCCGCCCACTCTTTGCACTGCCGGACGCCAAGCGGCGCGCTGTTGCAGAAGCCCGTGGCGCCCGCATAGGCACGCGCGCTTTCATTCACAGGATTGCCACCGATGAGAACCTTCACGTCGTTCAGGCCGGCTTTTTTGAAGGCATCGACCACGTCCTTCATGGTTTCCAGCGACTGGGTGAGCAAACCGCTGATGCCCACGATTTTGGCCTGGGTTTCCCTGGCCTTGGCCACGAATTTTTCCGGGGCCACGTCCACGCCCAGATCAAAGACCTCGAAGCCCGCGGCTTCGGCCAGGCTCGCGAAAATGTTCTTGCCGATGTCGTGCTGATCGCCGGGGGCGGAGCCCAGAACGATCTTGCCGACCTTGGAAGCCGAGGCATCGCCGAGATAGGGCTTGAGCGCGTCGATGGCATTTTTCAGCACGTCGCCCGCGAAGATCAGGTCTCCCACATAATATTCACCCTGCTCAAAAAGCAGGCCGACTTTTTCCATGCCATCGCAGCAGGCTTTCAGCATGGCCGCCGCGTCTTCCCTATTCGGCTTGGCGGCGACGAATTTTTCCATGACGGCAAGCAGCGCGGGTTCGTCCAGTTTTTCCAGCGCGGTGACAACAACCTGATAGTCTGTTCCCATACGTTCATCCTCCTTTGATGCGTTTGGCAGTTGCGATTTTGTAGTACGCGTTACGCCTGTCCGTCAAGAAATTCACCTCGCAACGCCGGAACAGTCCGTCATTGCTTCAGGCGGTCCCTCGTCCGGCATTTTGGCCGCCCACCGGCAGGCTGTTCACCAGGCTCCCGGCCCCGGCCACCTTGCGGAAGTGTTCCTGGCAGACAGAAACGCCGGGCGGCGCGCAGTAAAAACCGTCGTCCCATTCTCCTGCGAACAGGCGCTCAAGCAGGCGTGTCGAAGCCTGGCAGACCTTCAGGTTCAATTCGAGTCTTTTCGCCATTTCCGCGGCCGTGGGCATGAATTCTTGAAGCGGATAGGCGCGCGTGTCCAGCACGGCCAGATGCGTATAGTTGCCGAGCATGGCGCGCAGAATGAGCCTGGCGCGTTCCGGGCCGTATTTTTCGTAATAGTGGTCTATTTCTTTGGCCAGGGTGCGCTCATCGCGCGTCCAGCCCCTGGTCAGGAAGTAGCAGCCCCTGGTGTCCTGCTCGGGCAGGCCCGTGTAGTCCGGCCTGGTCAGCATTTCGATGCAGTCGTTGAACAGGGGGATGACGAGCCGTGCTTTGGGCGAGGTGAGGCCGATGACGCTGTTGCCGCACAGGCCGAAAGTGAGGAGAATATTGTCCGCGTTGCCGATTTGGTCAATGTGCCTTTGCAGGGCGGCTTTGAGCCGTTCCGGGTGGAGGTGCAGGCTTGCTTCCAGCCAGATCACCGGCGCGATGCAGCCGGTTTTTTCCAGCGCGGCCAGCACCTCGTCTTCCAGAATTTTACAGGCCAGTATGATATTCTTCACAGGGCGCCTCGTATTATTTCATAGGCCCTGCCATAGTAAACGATTGATCGTCCGAAATCATCAGTTACTTCTCACCGCTGCCAAGATTTTCCATTTCAGCTTCAAGCTCGGCTAGGAACTCTTGGCGACTCAGCCCCAAGGCGTCACAAATATAGAAGACAGCGTTTAGTGTTGGCCGTTTGGTTCCACGCTCAAGCGCGGTGATGTATGCGCGCTCCATGCGAATCAACCTTATACTAACTTTTATGGTAGATCAGTTTTTTTGGGGCTGGTCAATTTACGGCGCAGGGTGGT
>Ga0082212_10009591_pt1 | contig 12477 bp, 11 predicted proteins | sample TergutNt197P3_FD_71548 | JGI IMG/M metagenome (GOLD analysis project Ga0082212, IMG submission 71548) | Neocapritermes taracua P3 segment gut microbial communities from Petit-Saut dam, French Guiana - Nt197 P3 | ecosystem: Host-associated > Arthropoda: Insects > Digestive system > Gut ... | reverse complement strand
ATAATTCCCACCACTTTTGTCCAAAAACACCGTGTTTTCAAGCATGGTCACCGTTTTTGGTCGTTTGTCCACCCATAAATCATGAAAGAGAGACATGAAAATTGTGTTAAGGATTATGCGGCAAAATATGGTCGGCAGATTTACCGTGATGGTCAATTTGATGACACAGAACTCGTGGGAATGGAGGTGGTTATCACAGAGCAGTATCGTGCAATAGAGGAATCATCTCACCACGTTTTCGGCGCAATGGCAAATTATGTCAGAAAATTTTCAAACCCGAATGCTGGGCTGATCAAAGAAGATCAATATACCAGATATATTTGTATCATTGTAACGAAATGCGACGCTTGGGAAAAATGTCTTTCCGAGCAGACCCAACAACATCTAAGGGAACTGCCAAATCCAGACATAATTGCCAGCGTATCAAACGATGTGGAGCATTGGCTTGAACATCACGATCCCGCTTTTACGTCAACAGTGAGGGATTTTGCACAGCACTACACTTACGTGCCAATTAGTGCAGCCGGGAGACAGATAAAGAAGAGAACGTCAGGAACAGGGACTGAGGTAGGTTACGACATTGGAATCGAACCATTAAATCCGCGGTGGGTTGATGTGCCGTTTTTATGTGCCCTTTATCCACCAATAGCCAGTAATGGGGAACAAAAATGAAATATGAAATTGTGTATGGAAAAGAAGTCGATGGCGGCAGTTATAAAGAACTTGCTGCACCAGAAGGATGCCTCGGACTCGTCTCAAAACGATTTCCGGTTATTCCAACATTAGGACATCCTTGGAAGTCGGCAAGTGTCCCTTTTGCACCGATACCAGTGGTCTTTTGTTACACAAAAGGACAAAAGTGCAGGGCGATTTTGTCCTGTATCAAGTGGTTTTCTGGGCGTGCTGGTAACTACTTCGCCCAACATTTGGTTTTTGAAGATAAACTCGATTTGATTGATGCTGGACCTGCCTGGATTATCAAACGCCGAAAATTTTATATTGAAACACTAACCACTTGGAACGAAAGAGATAAAGAAAAAACTGGACAATATGATTGGAAACCGAATCTTTCACCGTCTGACTACTGTATCGGATCAGATGAAAAATTGGAACCATACATAGGAGAAAAAATACAAGACATTGCTACTACGTGGAATGCAGAGGACGGACAGAGTGCAAATACAAAATTTGTTTTATTGTTTGACTCCAACAAGCAAAATGATGACTATCGGCTTAATGTTCTATACGAACTCTACGCACTGTTAGACAAGAGCAAGCGATGGAACTACCAGTTTTGTACGTTTGATGGGCAACGAGGTGGCTGGCAATCGCATTCACATTACTGGGATATCGTATTTGTAACCGATAACGATACGAAAACACGGGATTATTACAAAAAACAAAAATATGAACTGATTAGTTTGAATGGAGGGGAATCATGAATAATAATGCTGATAACGTAACGCTAGAAATTCTGAATGAAGATTCCTCAGTAATTGAAACAGGCATGCCTGTACCGGGTGGTAAGCATCCGAACGAAAAAGTAACGCCTGGGGACGGAGATTGGCTCAATGAGTTTGGAGAACGTCTTAATTTTTTCAAACAATTCAGCCAAACTGAATACTTGACTGTTGCCTCGAAGGGTTATGTAGAAATGTTAGAGCGTATTCATGTCACTGTTGATGAGATTTTTTGGAAAGCAAAATATGAACTTCAAGATGCGGAAGGCAAATGTCAGAAAGCCAAATATGAAAGCCAGCGCACCAAACAACTACACGAGGATTTAGAAAATGAATTGAAAAAAGTAACACGGCAATTTCAAGAGATACAACAGAAATGTGAAGTAGCATGTAAACAGTTCGATATTGCCAAGCAGGTATTAGTGGAAGCTGAGGCAAGTTGTACAAATTGTTCTCATGGTAAAAATACCGCTATAGATAATTGCCAGCGAACGCTCCAAGAGCATGACCTTGTTTGTAAACAGCTACAGGGTATATTCGAGACCCTGAAATGGTACAAATCTGAGGAGAAGAAAATGCGTAAGGAAATTCGGTTTACACTACCTTATCGGGACGATTTAGGACAAACATACCTTCCGGTAGATGTGTGGGAAATTTCACTTTTTCAGGGAGTCACAGAAACAATAGACTTGAAGTCCCATCGCCCCGAAATCCAATGGGAGATCAGTGAAAAAGGTGTGGGCAAATGGCAAATCATGGATGGAAACAAAATTATTATTTTGATCCGCCGAGTCAACCAAATGATTCAGCTCGAGTGGACAGAAGAGGTAACATTCGACTACGATTTTTCTGAAATTGACGAAAGTTATTCTCTTGTCATTACGCATTTCATAGATGCTGAACAGAAAATTGCCAGAGAACGGGCATACCCATTATTTGCTACCATACCTGTCCCTACCAACAAATCCATTGAATAAATCAACATGGCACGACAACGCAACGACATTTTATCCGACCTCCGATTAGCGAATTTCAACAAGGAACCGCTGAAGCATCGCCTTGCGCTTCTGCTAGAACTTAACGAAAATGACGACGACATTGTTGCCCATGCGGGAGAACGTCTGATTGAAATGCATGATGCTGTTCAGTCTATCAAAGAAGAAAATATCGAAAACCACGCTAATATCATCAAAGAATTGGTCGCCGAATTCAAAATTTATGCAGCGCATCCGGCTATAAAACAGACACTCCGCCCGACACTGAGACCTTTCCGTGATACCCTGGAGCCATTGTGGGGAATTATTATTACAAAAGAAGAAGATAACAAACTCGCAGAACTGCGGCATCAGTTCGAGCAAGTGTCATCTGTAGATTGGAACAGTACGGATTGGCTACAAAAAGCAAATCAAACTATCAGCGTTTACATCAAAATTCTGAAAGCATGTGAAAGAACTTGGCATGCCCACAGTGAACAGGTAGGCGAATTGAAATACGAGATCGAAAATATAGTTAACAATATCAGAACTGAAGTCATGAGGCGTACCTAACCCACCCTTTTCCTTTAACCTTTACCACTCCAATAATAATGTTTTCAACAATCAGAGATTTATTATGGCGTTTTTGCCGGTCAATCGGCTATGTGTGTACGCCGTCCAGCCTGCGGGCGGAATCAGGCGTGCGACTTCAAGAACTTGCGCGGGAACATACTGCGTATGTGCAGGAAATTGATACAAGAATTAAGGAGGAATCTGATCAAATTCAAAAGCGAAGAGAGTCGCTACGAGACATTACGGATGGCGAACTACAGAAGGGAATTGAAGCCAAAATTGCCGAAAACGAAAAGAATATCACGATTCTCAAAGAGCAAAAGAGAACAAATGAAACCAAATATGGTGCCGATAAAAGACGAATCGAACAAGAACAAGACCGCAATGTGGTCTATTGGGGAACGTGTGTCCTCATTACAATTCTCATCGTGATACTTGCTGCCGGTATCGGCATGTGGCAGGCTCGTCAAAATTGGCAGAAAGCCGCCGAAGCACAGAAGGTTGAAACCACACGACGTGAAGTATTTGTAAAGGCAAGAGAAGATGTAGTGTCATATCTCAACGGAATCGAGCAACAACTTCAAACGGCATCAGATACACTCATTACCTTTGAAGAAAATAAACTCGAAGTATTGAAAAACAGAATGCTTACGGAAAATGAAATCACCGAATCATCAGAATTAACCACCCGTGCTGAAACAATAAAAGTTGCAGTTGGCGAATACAATCGTCGAATCGAGCGATTGCCATTTGAAATCCCATTTAGGACTGCCAGAGATTCCAGTGAAAAAGCCAAAAATGTAACTATTTACGATCCCACTCTGTTAGATGAAGAAGCATTACATACTGCCAAAGAAAATGAGCAGTCTATTGAAGATACACAAAGAGTTCAAGATTTGCAGAACGAATTTGACCGTATCCTACGAGTATCGTATCAGCAATTATTTGTCAAAGCGTTAACAGATGCAAAAGACTGTCTCGAAAAGAAGGAAATAGAGAAGGCGACAGTTCCAATGGCGGAAGCACGGAAAATTTTTGACGCATACAAGGATTCGATGCGGCGGGAGTCCGAATCCGATTTGCAAGTAGTTGAAAACGAACATAAACTACTCGTTCAGTCTCGGGAGAATGAAAAAATTGCTGGCGACTTTGCTGCTCTTTTTGATCGTGCCTCGCAATCATATCAAGATGCTATTCAAAACCCTGACGACCCACGAGACGAATTGCTTGACACCGATGCACTGGACAGAGCGGAAAAATTACTCCCCAATGTTACCGTTGCAGACCAAACACGGTTTTCAGAATTGAAAAACCGATTTATGGCATTGACAAATAATGCGATTACTCAACGTTCTCAAAAATTGATGGCAACGATTGAGCCATTTGCATCGGATCATCATCGTATCGTTGCTGACAGCACTCTTACTTCGCCGAGGCGATACGATGCTCTTGCAATATTGTGGGATAAAATCAACGATTTGGCGGGAGAAATGGAACTGGAACACAGCAACCGCCGCCCAATTACAGAGGCGGCAAAAGCAAAACTCGATCAGTTGATTGCCGATGTAAAAAGGGACTGGCAGGAAGTTTATCCGCAGGCGATTACGCAGACCATCGGTGATCTCGATAAATATCTTGCCGAATTGCAACACGTCAGTTCCCTAAAAGATTTTCGGTCGCCCGATTTTCTGAAAGTATTGGAAAATCCGTATTCTTTCTGCTTTGAAACAACCCGGTCGTGGAATCAATTTGTCAAAGAAAATGCGACCGCACTAGACTCATATCCGCCTTCTCTTACTGTTGTCGAAAAAATTCTTGCCCTGTTAGATGAGGACACCGTCGGACTGGCAAGCGTTCCTGAAGTTGGATTGATGAAAACAAACAAAAGATATTACGATGAAACCATTTTACATAGAAAAAAACCTCGGAGTTACATGCTACAATTCCGGCACAGTTATAAAATGATTGACCCCTATTTCAATTCGATTAACCAAAAAATATCGGATATTGCCGATTCTGTAACTTCACATCGGCAGGCAACGCTTGCGTTTCTCGATTTATTGGAACAGATCACTCGCGATCATTCGGAACCGGCATGCTTTCGATTACACGCCGCCAGTACACTTGTCAACGATTTGGTACAAACTCATCGAGAATACCTACTTATGACGACATCGTGGCGGAGCCGATGTGGAAATTCGTTGTTTGCAACGATTCCTGAAAAGGAACGTTGTCGGAATAAAACATGTTCGCATCATATAGAAGCGACAAAATTGTTGGCAGAACTTCCAATTGGCATGTTACGTTCATTTGCATTGAAACAGTCGGCTACCTCACCGCCAGAACCACCGAAAGAATTGATCGGTCGTAAGATGGCGGCGGAGTACGTTTGGGTCGGCTGGGCAGACCATAGTGTAGGTAATTCGCCGGAGGTAATCATCCGTATTAAACAAGAAAATATACCGAAGACGGATTTTGAATCCGTTCTTTATGCCAAGTTGCCGGATGCCGAAGTGATGTCGGCAGTCGGTAATTTAACCGAAAACAAAGCGGGCATTGTGCCTGCTGACAAAAAAGAAATTCGCTGTGGTACGCCGGTTTATGTTCGGCGGCAGTGGATTTCAGACCCCCAACCTTAACCAAGGAGTTTTATCATGAAAAGAAAAAATTTATTCGTCGCCATTTCGCTCTTGCTCGCAGTCGTTGTGTTCAATGGTTGTGGAGCAACAAAGATTGCAAGCGATGTCGCTACCGACCAGATGAACCAGTTCGAGCAGTATTTGAAAGACAATACAGTACTGCCTCGTGCAAATATGCAATTAACCGAGGCGAAAAAAGTCGTTCAACACTGAATGACTTGGCAAAACAGCGGCGTACTGAAGTTGAAGTGAGCAAGCGACAAGTCCAGCGGCTTGAAGAAGAGGCAGCGAAATCCGAAAATGCCTTCTCAACCGTTCAAGAAGCGGCAAAAGCAGGCGGTCTGCCGAAATTAGTGGAGGCAACTGAGGCTGACAAGGAAAAACAGTTCCAAATTGCCGGTAGAGGCTATACCGGCAGTGCTGTTTATGACCTCTTGAAAACATACAAAGACGAAGCACGAAAAGTCAATGATACGATCAAGAGGGAAAAGACCAAGCAGTCATTTCTTGCTGGACAAGCCGATAATATCGAAAAGCAATTAAGTGCTATTGATAATCATATCGACGATTTGGAGCGCCAGATCGAAGATTACAAAATGTATCAGGAACTTTTGAAAGCAAATCAAACGATTGCAAACCTGAACATTCCATCTGGTCAGATTGAGCGAATACTGAACACAGACAGTATGCTTGGAGAACTACAACGTCTGAACGATACGGCGGCGGTTAACATTTCGCAAATAGATACCGCCGGAGATGCAGAAAGGCTCAGAACGGAAATTACGACGGTAACATCCTTTTCGATCACAGACGACGACTTGTTGTAATCGACAGTGCCGCATGTTCTAATTCCGGTAGCAATACGACAGCAAAAACTGCCGGATACCTTTTACCCTTATTCCATTTTCAACAATAATGACAAGGACTTTTCAATCGGTTACAGTCATGATGGTTTTCCTGTTTTTATGGTCATCCGCAACCGATTGCGGAGCGGCGGATAGCATCAATGAACAGAAACGTGCGTGGCAGATAGAACAACTCGTACTCCAACGGAAAATTCTCAAGGCAATGGACTTGTACGACGAATTTTCCAAATCGTCGGTAAAACGTGTAAGTGAATTTCGTAAACTGCTCGGTGATATTCCATATTCCGAGGCAGTCGAATCGTTTCAAAATGGTCAAGTACCGAATGAACTGATACCGGCACAGTCCGAGTGGGTGAAGTTGGTAGCCCATGAGAGATACCGTTGGCTACTCCGAATGTGGCTTGATAGCCGGGCAAAAGAAAATCAACTTGTTCAATTTGAACTCAAAATCGAAGACCTTGTTGCCCGAATAAAAATTGGCGATGTTTTAACTGAAAAAGATCAGGAAGAATTTAACCGGATTCGGCTTCTTGTAAAAGAAATCGACATACCAAACGCAAATAGAGTGCCTCTGGCAGATCAAATCGAGAGTGAAACCAGAGCAAATGAATGGCTGGAAAAAGCGATGTCTGGTGGTAAGAAAGGAGATGCAGAATGAGTATGCGGCTTATTTATTGGGTAGCAATTTTGCCAATACTGGCAATCGCTGTATGCGGGATCAGTTACTTCGTGACGATGCAATTTCAACCGCCACATGCAAAGCCGGAACCGCCAGGTGTGATCGAGGTATCAGAACCCGCTCCACCTTCTCAGCCACTCGTACCGCCGTTTGACGAAAAAGAGATCAAACCCGCGTCGGAAATTTGGTTACGATGGGAAAACCTCAAAAAGGAAACCGACATGCCGATAGAATGAGTTGCAAATTTTCGTTTTGCAATGGGCATTGGCAAGTTAGACGAAAAACAGAATTGGGACGATATTATGAGAACTGTGTGGATTACGAACATTGTTATTGCATTCCTGCTGTTGTCGCTCTGCTTCGGGATTGTAGGAGTAATCGCAATAACGGTTTTCGGAAGTGTTTGCTTTTCATTTTGGCTTGGTTGGCGTGAAGGCATTACCCCGGTTACAGGTGCGAGAATTTCGTATGCGTGGAGATGCTGGGCACCCATTGTTATTCTAGGGCTGTTAACTCATTTTATTAAAACATTCATCGATTCAAAAAATGAAACTGCTGCAATAATCGCTATTTGGTTTTTCTTTATTGTTCTTGCATTTGGCGTTGGCTATGTCTTTCGCCCCATTATTGAAGATATGATGAAATGGAAAGATGGAAAGGATAAGGATTAGAAATGCCCTGACAGGTTTGGAACCACACAATACGGAACATCAACAGACATAATTGACAATGGCAAAATTATACTACTACAACGAGAATGGCGAAAAGATAGGCGTTGCCAGTGCGGATGAACTTCAAGCATTGGCGGCACAGGGAATCATTACGCCCCAGACGACAATCGAAACGGCGGCGGGACGCAAAGGACTTGCAAAAGAAATCAAGGGTAAAGATGGCAAAGGCTTAACGTTTGCCAAAATGGTACAGTCTGAACCATCAATCGACCGGACAACTCCACGTAACATCTTGGAACAAGAAGCGGCAAAGAACAACCCAGCGGCGTTTTTGCACATTGCCAGTCATTCTGCACATGGAACCAATGGCTTTGCCGAGGACGAAGCAAAAAAAATAGAGTTCTACCAAAAGGGGGCGGCACTTGCCGAGGAAGGATCGCCTGCCGCTCAATACTGCCGAGGTGTTTGCCTCACGATGGGCTATGGTGTTGAAAAAGATGAGAAAAAGGCAGCCGAGCAGTTCCGACAACTTGCCGAACAGGGATTCGCAATGGCACAGGTGTCGATTGGGCGTTGCTATATGCTTGGCGAGGGTGTTGAAACCGACCAAGACGAAGCGTTTCAATGGTTCCAAAAAGCGGCGGAACAAGGAGACCTGACGGGACAGTTTTTCCTCGGTTTTTTCTACCATCAAGGAGTGGTAGGCGACCCCGACGTTGAGACGGCGATGAAGTGGTATCAAAAATCTGCAGACCAAGGATTCGAGCACGCGAAGCAGGCTCTTGCAGAAATCAACCAAAAGTTTCTCGAATTGGTACGAAAGCAAGCCGAACAGGGGGATGAAAAAGCAAAACAAATTCTTGCCTCTTATGAGGCGGATGTTCTTGCACGTATTCGAGAAGCAGCGGAACAGGGACATCCACAGGCACAGTGCGACCTTGCCCTTCGTTACGGTAGAGGCGAAGGTGTGGACAAAGATGAAAAACAGTCGTTCCAGTGGATGCAAAAGGCTGCCGAACAGGGACATTCGATGGCGCAGTTTTATCATGGTGCTCAATACGAAAATGGCTTGGGCGTAGAAAAAAACTTGAAGGAAATGGTCAAATGGTATCGAATGTCCGCCGAACAGGATAACCCGATTGGGCAACATTTTTTGAGCCGTTGTTACCGTGATGGCACCGGCGTTGATGCGGACAAACAAGAGGCGTTCAAATGGGCGCAGAAATCCGCCGAGCAAGGATTCGCTGAAGCCCAATTTGATCTCGGTGTTTCTTATTACACTGGCGAGGATATTACCCAAGACTTTGAAGAAGCGATCAAGTGGTTCAAGCAAGCCGCCGAACAGGGAGAGGAACGGGCACAGCAAATTCTTGACCATATTGCACAAGGCAGACTCAAAAATCTCCGAGAAGCAGCAGAACAAGGAGAGGCGGAAGCCCAGTATGAACTTGGTAATTGTTACTTTCACGGTGACGGTGTGGACAAAGATATTGCGGAGGCAGTCAAATGGACAAGAAAAGCCGCCGAACAAAATTTTGCGGAGGCGCAATTTAATCTCGGTCTTTGTTACCACGATGGTAATGGTGTGGACAAAGATGAAGTAGAGGGGAACAACTGGTTCCGCAAGAGCGCAGAACAAGGATGTCCACCGGCAATGCACAGTCTCGGTTATAGTTATCAACAAGGCATAGGCATTGACAAAGATGACAAGAAAGCGTTCGAGTTGTTCAAAAAAGCCGCTGAATTGGGATGGGGACAGTCGCAAAACAATCTCGGCAACTGTTACAAAAACGGCGAAGGTACTGAAGTAAACGAAAGAGAAGCCGTCAAATGGTTTCGGAAAGCCGCCGAGCAAGGTTTAGCATCGGCACAATATAATCTTGGCGATTGCTATCTCCGAGGCATCGGTACGCAGATGTTCATGCAAGAAGCGGTCAAATGGTTTCAAGCCGCCGCAGACCAGGGGGCAGAACCGGCAATCGAAATTCTTGAGACGCTCCGACATGGAAACGAAAGCATGAATGTAGCATTCAAACAGTGCCAAGAAGCGGCAGAACAAGGTGACCCGGTAGCGATGTACAATCTCGGTCTTTGCTATTTCAGTGGCAATAACGTTACTGTCGATAAGGAAGAAGCCGCTAAATGGTTTAGAAAGGCTGCCGAACTCGGTGATAAAGAAGCAATGTACAATCTCGGTGTCTGTTACCTCACCGGCGAAGGAGTTGAAAAGGATCAAACAGAAACGGTCAAATGGTATCAAAAAGCAGCGGCATTAGGTAATCCGATGGCGGCACGTAATCTCGGCAACTGTTACATTAATGCCTTTGGTGTTGAGCGGGATTACAATGAGGCGATCAAGTGGTTTCGCATTGCAGCCGAACAGGATTTGCCGGAAGCGTTTTACAGTCTTGGAATTTGCTACATGCATGGACAAGGTGTTGAGGTGAACAAGACGTTGGCGGTCGCATACTTCCGAAAGGCGGCAGACGGCGGGTATTACCTCGCACAGCAGGTACTCGAAAAGTGCGAAGAAAATGGTCTTACTGGCGATGCGGATAAAATGGCACAGGCACAATTAGCCGTTTCGGGTAAGGATGTTCGAGAAGCGGCGGAACAGGGAAACCCACGAGCCCAATTCGCACTCGCTGAACGTTATCGAGACGGTCTCGGTGTCGAGCAAGATATTCACGAGGCAGTCAAATGGTATCGAAAAGCGGCAGATCAAGGGCATGCCAAAGCCCAGCATGAACTCGGTATGTGTTACTACGAAGGCGATGGTGTTGACAAGGATGTGAATGAAGCAATCATGTGGTGTCGAAAGGCGGCAGAGCAAGGTTATGCACAGTCTCAATTTTCACTCGGTGCTGCCTATGCCAATGGTGAAGGTGTGGACAAGGACATAAAGGAAGCAGCTCAATGGTTACGCAAAGCCGCCGAGGGAGGAAATCCGTTTGCCCAGTACGAACTTGCCAATTTCTATCTGGATGGTGCCGGTGTCGAGCAAAACATGAACGAAGCGATTAAATGGCTTCAAAAAGCCGCCGAACAAGGGATTGAGAAAGCACAGGTTGAACTCGAACGACTCAATAAAATGGTGGACGACTGGATTCCACGACTTCGAGAAGCGGCAGAGCAAGGTAACCCGGATGCGCAGTGTGAACTTGGCATCCGCCTTTGGAACGGCGACGGCGTTGAGCAAAATAGGGATGAGGGGGACACTTGGTTATTAAAATCCTTCGAACAGGGGCACGAAGGGGCACGGCAGGCTCGTGCGGAAATTCTCGTTCAAATGTACAGATATGAGGCGGAACAGGGAGATGCCAAAGCCCAATATGTTCTCGCTCTTTGCTATGGCAAAGGCGAAGGTGTTGAGGAAGACGGAACAGAATCGAATAAATGGTTATGTGAAGCCGCAAAACAGGGCTATGAGCCTGCTCTGAAAATATTCGGACTTACTCCGCTACATGCTCTTCATATTGCTGTAATGTCAAACGATACTGAAACGCTTGACAACCTTATCCGTCAAGGTGCCGATGTCAATGAGAGGGGCGACAAGGGAATGACACCACTTATTGCGTCAGTCATAATGGGAAGCAGTGATTCTTGCCGCCTGCTTTTAGATGCTGGTGCAGACGTTCATGCTTATCCTTCCGAAACCGACAAACGAACGGCATTCCATCACGCCATTTGGGAGTGGCACGAGGAAATATGCGACATGCTACTGGAAGCGGGTACCGACATTCACGCTCTTGATGCCGATGACGAAACGCCGCTCCATTGGGCGGCAAAACATGGTCCCCTTGCGGCGTTGGAATTTTTGCTCAAAAAAGGAGCGAAAACCGACTTAAAGGACAATCAGGGTAAATTGCCGATTGACGTTGCTGATTCCGAAGAGAAAAAGCGAGTTTTGCGTGAAACAACCAACTAAAATTTCAAAAGAGAAAATGCTTAACAAATTTTACATAGGAATGCGCACCAAAATAAACATACTGAGCGCAGCCTCAAAACATCCTCTTTCTAGGGTAATAAATAGTGATGAGAAATAGTTCTCATCCTTACCTCATGAGGAAATTATGTACAAAACACAGATGAAAGCCGAGAGCATCGACGATGCCTCGCAATTCCGGTATCCTTGTTATGTGTCCGAAAAACTCGACGGATGGCGTTGCCTTATCTGCGACGGGACAATGTTTACATCAGGCGGCAAACCGTTCAAGCCACCCGTGCAAGAGCGGTTCAAGTTGATTGTCGATTCTGCAAAAGCGGCAGAACTCGTACTCGATGGCGAATTATTTATTGAAGGCAACCGTGACTTCGGTCTCTTATCTTCCACACTTTCTACAAGCGTTGAAACGATGGCAGAACGAGGACTCCGATTTCACTGTTTCGATGCCGCCAGTTATGACGAATGGCACGGTCGTACAGGGCAAGAGCCGTTCGAAGATCGGCTGGCTCGTTATGTTATGTTTTGCCAAAAGCAAATCGCCGACTACCTGATAGTGCCGGTGGAGCAGCATTTGTGCAAAGACGAGGCGGCGGCAGATGCGTTTTACCAACGCATCAAATCGAAAGGCGGCGAAGGCGTAATGATGCGAACGCCTTATGGCAAGTATGA
>Ga0082212_10009590_pt1 | contig 12477 bp, 10 predicted proteins | sample TergutNt197P3_FD_71548 | JGI IMG/M metagenome (GOLD analysis project Ga0082212, IMG submission 71548) | Neocapritermes taracua P3 segment gut microbial communities from Petit-Saut dam, French Guiana - Nt197 P3 | ecosystem: Host-associated > Arthropoda: Insects > Digestive system > Gut ... | reverse complement strand
TGGTTCATCCGGTAAAAGCGTACTTTTGGTTTTGTATTGTCAAAACCGTATGTTGGCTCATTTCACATCGAAACATTTAACTTCTACCGTTCAGGCAGGAGTAAGAGGAGTTGGCCGGCGATGGCGAGGCCCCCCAACGAGCCAGAGCCAGCGTCGGCCAACGGGGCTTCAGCAATATAAAACCTTCAAAATGGCCAGTGGACCGTAAAACGACATTTGTCTGCCTCGGAATAAAACACAAATAAAAACAACATTTTATATAGCAGCCCAATCGATCAAGTACGCTTTTCCCGGAAGAACCACAAATATGTAAAGGCGATTATTAGTCTGGATTGCTTCGTCACTTCGTTCCTCGCAATGACGGATGGGGGGTGAAGGGCTTCGGCCTTTTTTCCGTCATTGCGAGCATAGCAGCGAAGCAATCCAGTAACTCAAATTTAGTTCTTTATGAGCATAGCAGCGAAGCAATCCAGAAAAATAATCGCATTATAACAAAGCATTATGCCTTATCCTTTTCTGGATTGCTTCGTCGCTAAGGCTCCTCGCAATGACGGAACAGAAGTGACCCGCTTCACCCAAATCTTCCATAAAAAAACGGGTTCTTCCGGGAAAAGCGTACTTGATCGATTGGGCTGCTATATAAAATGTTGTTTTTATTTGTGTTTTATTCCGAGGCAGACAAATGTCGTTTTACGGTCCACTGGCCATTTTGAAGGTTTTATATTGCTGAAGCCCCGTTGGCCGACGCTGGCTCTGGCTCGTTGGGGGGCCTCGCCATCGCCGGCCAACTCCTCTTACTCCTGCCTGAACGGTAGAAGTTAAATGTTTCGATGTGAAATGAGCCAACATACGGTTTTGACAATACAAAACCAAAAGTACGCTTTTACCGGATGAACCAAAAAACGCCCTGAAATGGACCTGAACTCATTGATAAACCACTATAAATCCCTAATGACCGATTTGGGATTAAGGAAAATGCGGACAACGTCTTCCTTTCCTTAAGTTTATCTTATAGGAAACGCGGCTTGAGAGCAAGTGAAGAGGGGGCTAAAAAAAGCCGGGCCCTCAAGGAACCCGGCTTTTTTGTAAGGTCAGCCAGACTATTCGGAGGTGATCACGAACTGGGCGCGGCGGTTGCGGGCCCAGGCAGCCTCGTTGTGACCCGAGTCCAGGGGCCGTTCCTTGCCGTAGGAGACGATGGACAGGCGGTGGCCTTCCACGCCCAGGCTGGTGATGTAGTTGTAGGTGGCCCGGGCCCGGCGGTCACCTAAGGCCATGTTGTAAACCTCGGTGCCCCGCTCGTCGCAATGGCCCTGGATCTCCGTCCGGACTCCCGGATACTGCGAGAGGAAGGCTGCCTTGGCCTGGATTATGGCCGCGCCGTCGGCCCGGATGTCATAGCGGTCAAAATCAAAATAGACATGATCACCCAAAAAAGCCGACTTAAGGCTGTTATAGGTGGTGTCGCCGCCGCCGTAGCCTTGTTTTTTGCTTCCGCAACCAGTGACCAAAGGCAGGACCAAAAGGCCGGCCAAAAGCAGCATCGTAAATTTTTTCATGTTTGAATCCTCCTTGGGGTAAACCGCCGCCCGTCCCAAGCCGGCGGCCCAAACCATATTATCTTATCAACAAAGGAGAACTGGCCCGGAAGGCCGGTCCCGAGTCTGGCTATACTATTCCGCTTCAAACCAAAAGTCAATAGGCCGGGGGTCTTACGGGCGACCAGTAGGGCTGTTCCTGGGGCGGACCATAGGCCGGCATCAGGGGCTGTTGACTGTCGCCATTGGCGGCCATGACGAAAAGCTGGGATTTGCCGCCCCTGGTGCTGGAAAAGACGATCATGCGGCCGTCCGGGGAAAAGCTGGGCCGCTGGTTGGCCCCCTGGCCGCCGGTGATACACCGGTTGCCCGTGCCGTCGGGCCGGATGATGCAGACATCCGTTTCCCGGCTGACATAGGCAATGTATTCGCCGGTTGGGGACCAGGCCGGGTCGGTGGCCTTGGTGCCAATGACCAGGGGCCGGCCCGGGCCGCCGCCGGCCGGGGCCACGTAAATGGAAACCACCCCGCCCTGGTCCGAGGCGTAGGCCATGCTGGCCCCGTCCGGGGAGAAGGTGGGGGAGACGTTTATGCCTCCGGCCGTGGTCAGCCGGGTTTTGTTCCGGCCGGAAAAGAGATAGATATCCGTGGTCTGGGGGCCGGAAACGGCTGCGGCCACCGAGCCGTCGGGCTTAAAGCCCGGGGACAAATGGACATCGCCGGAGGAGATGACCCGGCCGTCCACCAAAAGTTCCCAGACCTTGTTTTTGCGGTGCACCCAGGCCTTCCTGCCCCCGGGGCCCAGGGTGGGCTGGGTGCTGGGCCCCCCTCGGCTGCCGGCCACCTGGACAGCCTCGTCGCTGCCCAGTTCGGTCATCATGATGACCTTGGAACTGGGAGGACCGCTGGCAAAGATGATCTCCGAGCCGAAAACCCCGGGCACGCCGGTTATGGCCTCCAGGACGGCGTTGGTGAACTGGTTGATCATCTTGCGGCCGTCCTTGGTCGGGCCGGTGTAGCGTTTGCCCAAGAGCTGCCGGCCCAGGCCCACATCGAAAAGACGCATTTCCAGGGTCAGGCGGGAACCGGAAGCGCTCATGGTCCCCTTGACCAGGAAGTCGGCCCCGATTTTGGACCAGGAGGGGAAATCGGGCTGGCCGCCCTCATCCAGGCCGGCCCTTTTAAAGGCTTCGGGTTCCAGGAAGGACCGCGAATCCAGGCTGTTGAAGAACCCGGTCATGGCCAGGTTCCTGGCCAGGCGGTCCGGGAGGGAGGCGGCGGTGTTCCTGTCCGCCTGGCCGCCCGCGGCCTGGGGCTGAAGCTCAGTGACGGCGATGTTGTATTTCCGCCCGGCGCCCCCGTGGATAGGGATCACGACGGAGGCTTCGTCGCTGAAGTACGCCGGAGCGCCCTGAGCCCAGGCCGCCGGGGGCGCGGCCAGGAAGCCGAAAACCAGGGCCAGAAAGCCGAACAAAGCCCGCATATTTGATTTCTCCAATTCAGGGCTCGTTTGTAAATAAAAATTTTTGTTCTCTGGCCAGGCGCGAATGTTTTTTAAGCGCAGAAATATTCCATATATTTCGAGCATTAAAAAACGTGAGCAACACCGCCAGAGGGCAAAAAGATTATTTCAAACCCTTAGAACATGGAGCCCATGGTAAATTCCCACTGGCCCGAACCGCTGCCATAGGGGGGGCGCTTGCCCACGGGCCGGCCGTATTCCAGGCGGAGGGGCCCCATGGGCGAGAGGTAGCGAATGCCGCCGCCGACGCTTCGGTAGAGGTCGTTGACCTTGTAGCCGGGCTCGTCCTTGCTCCAGACATTGCCCAGGTCGTAGAAGGCCACGCCGTAGAAGCCCTGGTCCTGGAGGATGGGGAAGGCGAACTCGAAATTGAGGGTCATCATCTTCTCGCCGCCGACTGTCTCCAACCTGCTGCCGTCCTTGTTTGGTTCCCGCGGGGAGATGTCATACCAGTTATAGCCGCGGACGCTGTTGATGCCGCCGATCATGTATTTTTCATAGACCGGCAGGCCGTCATCCCGGTTGGCCTTCAAGTAACCGACCTGGCCGTGGGCCATGAGGGAGGCCCCCTTGTAGAAGGGGGCGGGCAGCCAGAAGGCGCCTTCCGCCTCATACCGGGAAAAACTGGTGTCGCCGCCCAGAAATTCCAGGGCCTGGCCGTAGGTCAGGCGGGCCACATTGCCCTCGGTGGGAAAGAAGAAGTGATTCCGGGTGTCGCGGCGCAGGCTGACAATGGCCTGGACATCGGTCTTGTAATTGACCATCTCCTGGAGAGCCTTGGAGGCTTTATCATAGTCGTCGATATCGACATTCACCTTTTCAAAGGAAAGGCGGCCGCTGATATAAAAGTCGTTCCACAGGGGGTAGCCCAGCCGGACAGCGGTGCCGTTGGACCTCTTGGTGTAGTTGTTATACTCGTTGGTGTAATTGAACAGGTCGAAGCCGGCCGACAGGGGGATATCAAAGACCCAGGGGTCGGTGAAGGAAAAATTGTAATACTGGCTCCGGGACCCTATATTGGCCTCGATGGTGGCCCGGCGGCCGTAACCGAAGAGGTTGTCCTGGGTCAGGCGGATCACCCCGAAAAGGGAGTTGTAGCTGCTGTAACCGCCGCCGATCTGAAAGGAGCCCGTGGGGCGTTCCTTGACTTCGACGCGCAGGTTCATCTTGTCGTCCGTGTCGGAAGGTCCGGGCGCCAGGTTGACCTGCTCGAAATAGGTGCTGCGCATGAGGTTGGCCTGGCTCTTGCGCATATTGCTGGACGAGAAGAGATCACCCTCCACCACGGCCAACTGCCGCCGGATGACCTTGTCCCGGGTCCTGTCGTTCCCGACTATGGTGATGCGGTCGAAATAGACCTGGTGGCCCGGCCGGACATCGAAGACCACGTCCAGAAACTCGCCGTCCCGGGGGCCGTCCAGGCGGGGCTCCACCTGGTTATAGGCGTATCCCAGGTCGGCGTAATAGGTCTGGATGGCCTTGACGTCTTCCTGGAGAAGTTCCCGGCTGAACCAGGTTTCGTTTTTGAGGCTGGTATCCTTCAGGATGGCGGAGGGGTCGTCGTCCTCCAGAAGCTCGCCGCCCAGGGACACCTGGCCCACCTTGAAGCGCTGCCCCTCCACGATGGGAAAGGTGACCACCAGCCGGCCCTTTTCGTCATGGGTGAGGTTGGGGTCGCCCACCTGGGCCTGGAGAAAACCATTGTTCTGGTAATAGGTTTCCAGGCGCTGGGCGTCGCCGGAGAGTTTTTCCGGGTTCAGCTTGCCGGCGCCGGAGAGCCAGGAAAAGAGCATATTGTAGCTGGAAGTTTCGATCTTGCGGCTCAAGGTCCAGTTCGAATAGAACTCATTGCCGTCGAACTCTATATCCTTTATATAGACCTTGCCGCCCTCGATGATGTCGTAAATCAGGGCTCCGCCGCTCCCCTCGGTTTCCAGGCGGGCCGTGATCTGGACATCGTTGTAGCCCTTATTGGCGTAGAAGCGCCGGAGGCTCTCCACCGAGTCGGCCACGGCCCGCTCGCTGGGGATGTCGTGGGGTTTCAGGCCCACGGCCTCCCGGAGGGCGTCGGAGTCGAATTTTTCATTGCCCCGGAAGACGATGCTCTCTATCTGGGGGCGTTCCCGGACTATGAAGCGGACGGCTTTGCCGCCCCGGACATCTTCCACCCGGAGCTGGACATCGTCAAAATAGCCCAAGGAGTAAATACGCTTTATGTCGCTGGAGGCCTTGGTTTCGTTGTAGCTTCCCCCGGGCTGGAGCCTTAGGGAGTTCAGGATGGCCTGGGCACTCATCATGGTGTTGCCGGTGATGTCCACGGAGACCACGGGAGCCCCGCCGCCCGAGAGATGGTCGGTGGTCAGATGCACCAGCCGCTCCAGGGTCTGGGGGAATTGGGCGGTGTTATCCGCCGTCAGGGTCTGGCGCCGGCTGGAACGGCCTTGGGGCGTCAAGGCCAGGAGTTGGCCGGTGAGGTTGAAACGCTCGCCGCTCTTGAGCACCCGGCCCTGGAAGAGATAGTCGGCCCCCAAGGACCGGGCCTGGGCCTGGGCCGAGGCCTCGCTGAGGGCCAGGGCCCCTTCGCCCATGGCCAGGGGCTGGAGATCCTGGGCGGCCAGGGCCGAACTCAGCACGTCCAAAAGGCCCTTGCCCAGGCGGCTCATCTGCTCCAGCTGGGCCCCCTCGACCGACATGTTCAGGGGCATGACCGCCACCCGGAGCCCGCTGTCCTGGGCCGCCAGGGGGGACGCCGCGCCAAGGATGAGGAACAAAAGCAACCGGGCATATTTATTCATAATTATAATAAACCTCGGAGCAAAGCGCTGGTCTGGCCGGCCCCGGGGGCCGGCTTCCGGGTCACTTATTAACTATATATTATCAACATTTTCAACCAAAAATACAAGCCAAAAACAACAGCCCCATTAACCTGCCGAATTTACATTATCTTATTGGAACCCCTCGGCCTTGAGGGAGGGGCGGGCCCAAGCCTTGGGCCGCCCTTTACAAGGCCGGCCGCCTGGTATATAATCTTTTCAAAAAACCGACGGCGGGCGGGAGCTCCCGCCGGAGCCGCTTAATACCATAAAGAACTTTCCCGGCCGGCCCTTGCCTGGGGCGGGCCGATGTTTTTTCCGCCAGGAGACCGGCCCATGAACACGGTGCCCATCACCCAGGAAGGCCTGGACGCTCTGAAAAAAGAGCTGGACAAACTGCTGAAGGAAGAAAGGCCCCGGGTCATCCGGGCCATTGAAGAGGCCCGGGCCCACGGCGACCTGTCGGAAAACGCCGAATACCACGCGGCCAAGGAACGGCAGGGCTTCATTGAAGGCCGCATCGCGGAACTGCAGGCCCAGATCAACTCCTGCCAGGTTGAAAAAATAGGCGGCCCCTATGACCGCTGCGTCTTCGGGGCCACCGTGACCCTGGAAAACTCCGACACCGGGGAGGAAAAGACCTACACCCTGGTGGGCCCCTTTGAATCGGCCCCGGAAAAAAACCGCATTTCCATTGCCACTCCCATCGGCCAGGCCCTCTTGGGGCGGGAGGCCGGGGACGAAGTTAAGGTCAAGGCGCCCAAGGGCGTGGCCGAATACGTCATCGTGTCCATAAAATGACCGGAGGAACGCCATGAACATAGTCATAGCCGGGTTCGGCGTGGCCGGGGCCACGGCGGCCGAAACGGCCCGCCAGCTCGACCCCAAGGCCTATATCACCATATTCAGCCAGGAAAAAAGCCTCTTCTACTACCGCCCGCGCCTGCCGGAGGTGGTTTCCGGCGACCTGTCCCCGGACAAGGTCTTAGTCCACCCCCAGAGCTGGTATGACGAGCACCGGCTGGAACTGCGCCTGGGCGAGAAACTGGTGGAGCTGGATCTTTCGGCGCGCGTCATCCGAGGCTCCACCGGCAGCCGCCAGACCTTCGACCGGCTGCTCCTGGCCGTGGGGGCCGAAGCCAACCGCCCGCCCCTGCCGGGGGACCGGCTGGATAACGTCTTCGTGGTCCGCAGCCTGAACGACGCCTGGACCCTCTCCCTGGCCGCCAAGGGCAAAAAACGGGCCCTGATCATCGGCGGGGGGCTTTTAGGCCTGGAAACAGGCGCGGCCCTGGTCAAACAGGGCCTTTCGATCACCGTGCTGGAAATGGGCGACCGGGTCCTGCCCCGCCAGACCACGCCCCGGGGGGCAGATCTCTTGCGCCGGAAACTTTCGGCCGCGGGCCTGGATTTCGAACTCCAGGCCCAGGCGGCCCGCCTGGAAGGCTTCCACAAGGTGGAGAGCGTGGTCCTGAAAGACGGCCGGAGCCTGGAAGCCGACCTGGTGCTGATCTCGGCCGGGGTCAATCCCAACCTGACCCTGGCCACCACCCTGGGCCTGGCCACTGACCGGGCCATCGTGGTGGACGAATATCTGGAGACCAGCGTCCCGGGCCTCTACGCCGCCGGCGACTGCGCCCAATTCCCCGGAGCCGCGGGCGGCCTCTGGACCACCGCCCGGGCCCAGGGCCTGGTCGCCGGGGCCAACCTGGCCGCCAAAACTCCGGAGGAACGCCGGAAATTCATGCCTGCTCCCCCCTCCAATACCCTGAAAGTGGCCGGGGTGGACCTGACCGCCGCCGGCGACCTGGACCCGGAAGGACGTTTAGGCGGTGTCGAAGCTGAAAATGACGACGTTTACCGCAAAGTGGTGGTGGACGCGGAAGGCCGCCTGGCCGGCTTCACCAACGTGGGGACCACCCGGGGCAACCCGGAACTGGCCAAGGCCCTGGCGGACAAAGTTGTCCTCTCCGCCCAGGCCAGGGCCGGCCTGGCGGAAATTGATTTCGACTTCACAGGCTTAAAATGAAAAGGGTTGAAGCCGGCCTTGGCAGGGATGCGGTTTTTGGTGTATAATGAAGCCAAGGAGATAGCTATGAACCCTGACCAGACCCAGGAGAGCGGGAGACCGGCGGAGGACTGCGTGTTCTGCCGGATAGCCGGCGGCTGCCTGCCTTCCATCAGGATATATGAAGACCAGGACTTTCTGGCCTTCATGGACATCTCCCCCCAGACCGAGGGCCATTTTCTCCTCGTGACCCGGGAGCATTACGCCACCCTGGATGAAATGCCCGACAAACTCCTGGCCCGGGCCCTGCCCCTGGCCAAAAAACTGGCCCGGGCGGCCCGGGACGGCCTTTCGGCCCCCGGTATAAACCTTTTGCAGAACAACGGCGAAGTGGCCGGCCAGGCCGTTCCCCACTGGCATCTCCACATCATCCCCCGCCGCCGGCCCGGGGAACTGCCTCTGAGCCCGGGGAGGCCCGCCGATATGAACCAACTGCCCTTCACGGCTGAAAAAATACGCCTGTGCCTTGAATGAAAGGCCGCCCGGAGGGCCGAAAGCCCTCTAAACATTAAACCTTCAAGCCCGAAGGGCCGATGAGTAAACGTGGGGAATGTCCGGGGCCGAAAGAGCGGTCCCAAAGCCCCTTTTTGGCGAACGATCCGACCTAAGTCCTAATGTAGAGAGTGTCCTATGCCCCCAGTAGGCTTTGTGGTGGTTATCGCTTCCGTCATCGGCGGGTATATGATGCATCACGGCGTCCTGGCCGTGCTCTGGCAGCCCAACGAGGTCATCATCATCTGCGGGGCGGCTTTCGGATCCTTCCTCATAGCCAACCCCATGTCCCTGATCAAGCAGACCTTCGGCGCCCTGCCCAAGATATTCACCGGCAAGGAACTCCAGAAACAGCAGTTCATCGACGTCCTCTTATTGATGTTCGAATTTTTGTCCATAGCCCGCCGCGAAGGCATGCTGGCCCTGGAAGAACACGCCAACAAGCCCGACGGTTCGGCCATTTTCGGCAAATACCCCTCCATCCTGAAAAACCACCACTTAAAGGATTTTCTGGCCGACAACCTCAAGGTGTTCGTCAGCGGCAACATCGAGCCCCATGAATTCGAGAACCTGATGGACATAGACACCGAGGTCCACGAACACCACGGCACCCTGGTGCCCACGGCCATGACCACGGTCTCCGACTCCCTGCCGGGCCTGGGCATCGTGGCCGCGGTGCTGGGCATCATAACCACCATGGGCCTGATGACCGAACCCCCGGAAATCCTGGGCGCCAGCGTGGGCGCGGCCCTCTGCGGCACCTTCCTGGGCCTGCTCCTCAGTTACGGCTATATGGCCCCCATGGCCAAGTGCATAGAAAACCAGGCCCATGACTTTGACAACATCCTCAAGGTCTCCAAAGCCGTCCTGGCCGCCTTCGCCAAAGGCATGCCTCCCATCCTGGCCATAGAGTTCGCCAGGCGGGCCATTCCCTCCCACTGCCGGCCGGGCTACGAGGAACTGGAAGAACTGCTCAAATCGGTCAAGAAATAACCGGCGGTCAGGAATCGGCCCCTCCCCAGGTAAGCCATAAGCCATGAGCAGCGACAAAAAACCGCCCATAATCAAAAAAATCATCCGGAAAGGCCACGGCGGCGGTCATCACGGGGGCAGCTGGAAAGTGGCCTACGCCGACTTCGTGACCGCCATGATGGCCTTCTTCCTGGTGATGTGGCTCCTGGCCATTTCCTCGGAGCAGGGCCGGGAGGCTCTGGCCGATTATTTCAATGAACTGACCCTGACCGACGCCATTTTCAACGGCGGGCTGCCCTCGGCCTTCACCGAGGGCGGGGCCAAGCGGCCCGGCATCCTGGAAGGCGGCTGCTTCAAGCCCAAGAGCGACGGCGACGCCACCGTGGACCCCGAGGCCGAGAACGAGGCTGTCCAGACCCAGATAATGGCCCTTCTGGAAACCAGCCAGAAACTTCTGCAAAACCTCGACAGCCTGCCCGCGGGCGAAGAAGGCGGTGAAGGCAGCGGCGACGCCGGGCGCAGCGACAGCATCCCCGGCGCTCCCGGCCAGGGCGAAGGCGGCGGCGGCCCCTTGAGCCCCTCCCAGGAAAACTTCAAAAACGAACTCCTGGCCCAGGTGGAAGGCGCCCTGGGCGACGCCGTTTCCGGCCAGGTGGAGGTGGAAAAAATCAAAGGCGGCCTCCGCATCCAGGTGATGGACCAGGACGGGCGGCCTCTCTTCTTTATCGGCGGGGCCAAGTTCACCGACCAGGGCCGGGATTTGATGGCCGCCGTGGCCGAACGCCTGGCCAGCGTGTCCAACAAGATCTCCATCGAAGGCCACACCGATGCCATGCGCACGTCCAGCCAGAAAGTGACCAACTGGGAACTCTCCACGGCCCGGGCTTCGGCCGCCCGCATCGTCCTGGCCAATGCCGGGGTAGCCGCCAGCCGCCTGACCGCGGTCACCGGCTTTGCCGCCACCCAGCCTCTTCCGGAAACCGACCCCAACGACCCCCAGAACCGCCGCATAAGCATCATGGTCTGGGATGAAAAACCGGCCTCGTCGCCGGCCACGGCCCCCGCCCGCCCCGGCGGCGAGAGCCAGATCGCCCCGCCCCCTCCGGGCGCCGCGACCAGGCCCGAAGTCAGCCAGCCAGCCGCCGGTGACCGGCCCGCCGCGGCTCCGCCGCCCCTGCCCCGCCGTCCGACCACCCGACCCCCTGCCCCGCCGCCCAAAACGCGGGAGCAGTTGGAAAGCGAACTTATAGACAGTAGCATGCACCGTGCCGCCACCGACCGCTCCACCGTCGGCCCGCCCGTCCCAGCCAAACCAGAAGGGGAAGATTGGGACTAAAAAGCTCATCCGGAGGAAAGGCCATGGTGGCCACCACGGGGGCAGTTGGAAAGTGGCCTACGCCGACTTCGTAACCGCCATGATGGCCTTCTTCCTGGTGATGTGGCTCCTGGCCATCTCCTCGGAACAGGGCCGGGAGGCCCTGGCCGACTATTTCAACGAACTGACCCTGACCGATGCCATTTTCAACGGCGGGCTGCCCTCGGCCTTCACCGAGGGCGGGGCCAAGCGGCCCGGCGTCCTGGAAGGCGGCTGCTTCAAGCCCAAGAGCGACGGCGACGCCACCGTGGACCCCGAGGCCGAGAACGAGGCTGTCCAGACCCAGATAATGGCCCTTCTGGAAACCAGCCAGAAACTTCTGCAAAACCTCGACAGCCTGCCCGCGGGCGAAGAGGGCGGCGAAGGCAGCGGCGACGCCGGGCGCAGCGACACCCCTCCCGGCGGCCCCGGCCAGGGCGAAGGCGGCGGCCCCTTGAGCCCCTCCCAGGAAAACTTCAAAAACGAACTCCTGGCCCAGGTGGAAGGCGCCCTGGGCGACGCCGCCTCGGCCCAGGTGGAGGTGGAAAAAATCAAAGGCGGCCTCCGCATCCAGGTGATGGCCCGGGACGGGCGGCCCCTCTTCGTCCTGGGCGGGACCAAGCTCACCGACCAGGGCCGGAAATTGATGGCCGCCGTGGCCGAACGCCTGTCCACCGTGTCCAACAAGATTTCCATCGAAGGCCACACCGACGCCCTGCGCACGTCCGGACAAAAGGTGACCAACTGGGAACTCTCCACGGCCCGGGCTTCGGCCGCCCGCATCGTCCTGACCAATGCCGGGGTGGCCAGCAGCCGCCTGACCGCCGTCACCGGCTTTGCCGACACCCAGCCTCTCCAGGGCACCGACCCCAACGCCCCCCAGAACCGCCGCATCAGCATCATGGTCTGGGATGAAGACCAGGCGGCCGACCAGCCGCCGGCAACAAAGGCGGCCCCCGCCCGCCCCGCCGCGGGTGCCAGCCCCCAACCGAAAACCCGGGAACAGTTGAATAGAGAACTCATTATTGACAACAGCATGCAACGCGCCGCCACCGACCGCTCCACCGTCGGCCCGCCCATCCCCGTCACGCCCCCGGGCGAAAATTGGGGGGACTAAAACGGAAAGGCCCTCCCGGACAACCGGACGGGCCTGACACCTCTTTTAGAGCCAAGCGATTTAAAGGTCCGGCTCCGCCGGCCTTTGAATCGCTTGAGGCTCTACGATTGCATTCTCATCACTTCCTGATAGGCGCTGACGACCTTGTTCCTCACTTCCGTCAGCATCCGGAAGGAGACTTCGGCCTTGTTCATGGCCAGGAGAGTTTCGTGGATATTGCCGTTGCGGCCGGTGGACAGTTCCACCTGGGCCGTGGCGGCCTTGTGCTGCAGGACATTGGTGGTCAGAAAAGAGGCCTTGAGGTGATCGGCGAAACCGGGCCGTTTATCCTTCTTGTTGGTCGGGCTCATGGACAGGGCCGGGGTGCTGGCCGGTTTGACCGGGGGGATGAACATAAGGAGTCTCCCTATTTTAGTATTAACGTAAAAGTTCTAATGATTTTAAAGCCATGCTCTGGGCCGCGGTGGCCGCGGTGATATTGGCCTCGTAGCTGCGCTTGGCCGAGATCATATCCACCATCTCCTGCACCACGTTGATGTTGGGCATCAGCACATAGCCGAATTCGTCGGCGTCGGGATGGCTGGGGTCATAGACCAGCTTG
>Ga0082212_10009589_pt1 | contig 12477 bp, 5 predicted proteins | sample TergutNt197P3_FD_71548 | JGI IMG/M metagenome (GOLD analysis project Ga0082212, IMG submission 71548) | Neocapritermes taracua P3 segment gut microbial communities from Petit-Saut dam, French Guiana - Nt197 P3 | ecosystem: Host-associated > Arthropoda: Insects > Digestive system > Gut ... | reverse complement strand
CCCATTCCTGCCAGGATAGCCCACTCGTCATCGGCATGTTTAGCTTCTGCATCCGCTGTAGCAAAGAACAGTTTGGCTATTATCGGATAGCCATCGGCCAGAGCCTTGGCTGCAAATGCCTGGTAGGCTGCAGCTGCATTAGTTTCTCCTTGTACCGCGGCATAGAGATTAGCATAGGTCGATCCCCAAACAGCATACAGTGCCATATCTCCATCTTCAACTGCTAACCTTCCATCGGGATGCGTTTTATCAGGTGTAGTCGCCTCTTCATCTGTCGACCAGCCTAAAAACTTACAGCCTTCTTTGGCAAATGAACCGTCATCTACAGCGGGCGGAAAGTGAGTGAAATTTGGAAAAGGTCCTTGGTCAGTAGGTGTGTCGCCCTCGCCACCATTCAAATCATATGTAACCAGGTATTCATTAGCTTCACCTTCATCATCCTTATCTGGCTCCCATACGGAGTACAATATAACATCTGAATCATCTATTTCGAATTCAGCACCTTCTTGGAATACTTTTGAATCCTCTTTTAAATCGTCATCCTCTGTCCAGCCTACGAATCTATATCCCACAAGATGCAGGCCAAATTGAGGTTCGTCACATCTGCCAGCCACCGGAACAATGTTACCTTCTTCAAGATCCGAAACTCCAGCAGGAGGTGTTCCGTGTAGTGATGCAAACGCTGAATCTATCGGCTCGCCAGAATACGTAAGTGTGTAGGTATCTGGTACCGGTGTAGCAAAAACGGTTAGGTTGATAGCGAGCGCTAAAACCAGCAGCCCCGCTAAAAATAAAACTGGAAGAATCTTTTTCATAATGCAAATTCCTTTCTTGATAAATATTTTTTATTCTTGAAATCCTATGTTATTTTTTCTTACCTGCAAAAGGTCAAGTGACTTTGGGGTATGCCCCCATTTTTTTCGGATTTTTAAGGGAATCAACCCAAACTCATACGCAATCCTCCTTATACCATTTTTTACTAAAATATAGCCATTAATTGTTATAATAGCATAGAATCCCTCTATTTGCAAATAAATGTTAATATTTTTAATATTCTTTTTTCGCCTTATTGCCTTTTAAAACTACTTTTTTCACTAGTATAAACCTATATATCTTGCAATGTATGTAGGTTTTCATTATGAATAATTCTCTTTCATGTCGTAATTTGTCGGAATAAATAAATATTTTACAGAATCGTTGATTTGTGGTAAATTTTTGTTTGTATGTTTGAAAAAATTTATCAGGGAGAATAAGTATATGGGAAAATATGGATTTTACAAGATTTTCGGCAAACTCTTGATTTTGGTAATTGTTCTGTCAATGCTACCAGCAACAAATTTATCTGCGGTAGTTGATGGCTATGGCAAAAATGGTAAATTTCTAGCCCCCATAGAAGCCCCGGATCCCACTGCCATAAAAATACGTACTGCTGCAGAACTGGACGATATCCGCAACAAAGGACTAGCTGGCAGCTATGTGCTGATGAATGACATTGATTTAGCCGCTTATAAGGATGGTAAATGGGAACCTATTGGGAATTCTGAAAGTAATGCTTTTACAGGTATATTTGATGGACAAGGGTATGTAATTGAGAATTTGCAGGTAACAGGCGATACATATCGATATTCCGGACTCTTCGGCTATGCCAATGCTTCATCTATAAAAAACGTTGGCTTGATAGATGCTGAAATTAATTCTAATTTTTTCTATGACTCTTATGTCGGCGGAATTTGCGGCTACAATACCGGCTCCATTGCTAATTGTTTTAATATTGGGACTATTTCTAATCATGCCGAAGGATCTCCTATTATTGGGGGGATTTGTGGAATAAGTATGGGGACGATCTCTAATTGTTATAATATTGGATATATTTCTGCTTTTAGCCACTTTAATCCTTCCTATGCAGGGGGAATTTGCGGTGAGGCTTTTGGTGCAATATTGAAATGTTATAATACGGGGAGCATTTCTGCCACAAGTGGGCCTACTGAATATTCTGTTGCTTGTTTCGCTGGGGGAATTACCGGATCCTTTGGCTCAGGTATCATCTCCGGCTGTTACAACATGGGTAATATTACTGCTGATCCTGAACCTTTTGCTTCTTCTGCTGCTGTAGGTGGAATCTGTGGCGAATTCAGTTCCGGTACTATCTCCAACAGTTATAATGCGGGAAATATTTCTTCTACTGCTACATTTGGATCTTCCTTAGCCGGAGGTATTTGTGGCTATAGTTCTAGCATTGATTTTAAATATATCTCGAATTGTGTTGTTCTTTCTAAGCAAATAAGTGCGATTACTAATAGGTATATAATTGGCCCCATCAGCAGCAAAAACAATAACTTGGTTCTTGAAGGCATTACTGGCGATCCCGTTAACGATGCTACCCGCTCCATTAGTCTAGCCGAAGCTAAAGACCAGGAAACTTATAAGGCGCTGGGATGGGATTTTGAGGATATTTGGTATATGGTGCCTGGTTGCGATTATCCTCAATTAAGGGGTATGCCGCTTGAACCCGATAATGAATATACTGTAACCTTCGCTGCCGGCAGGCATGGCACGATGGATCCCTCCTCTGCCAGGGAAGAAGTGGTCCATGGAGAGACTGTAAAGGATGTTCCAGAGATAGAAGCTGATACCGGCTATGTCTCCATTGGCTGGTATTCCAGCTTTGGCGGTATTTACGATAAAGAGGCAGTTGGTTTGTATTCAATAACAAGAGATATCACCTTCACTGCCGTATATACTGACAGCGCCAATGCCACTGTCATTTTTGACTACAAAGGCGGAACAGCCAAGGAAATCGAACCTAATAGAGAGATAGATCCTGATAAAGAAACTGTTCCGGATAGAGAGGTGGATTCCGATTATGTAAGCGGCAGGCCGGACTCCTCTTATGATGTTCCTGCCCCGAAAAGAACAGGATATATCCATATCGGCTGGCAAGAGGGCATACCCAATGGAATTTTTGGTAAAGCGGAAAGTATTATCAAGTATTCCGCTAAGTGGGCAGCTCTTGTTAATACCGTAACATTTGATGAAGGCATACATGGTACTATTATTTCCGAGGAACGAAATCAAAGCGTCCTTTATGCCGACAGCGTCAGCTACGTGCCGGTAATAAAGGCCGATAGCGGCTATGTTTTCCTCGGCTGGGAGTCAAACTTTGGCGGCATCTATGATTCTGAGGCGGTAAAATCATATCCTATTATCCGGGATATAACTTTTACTGCCCGGTATGCCAGCCTCAGCAAAGCCACGGTCATCTTTGATTATGACGGCGGAGCCGTTGGCAGTGATACCATCAAATACTATATTGGCGAACCGGGTGAAAAGTACGATAAACCCACGCCCACAAAAATCGGCTATACCCTTGACGGCTGGTCGCCTGAGGAACCGGGCGGTATTTTTGGAGATAGAGGCAGCAGTATGGTCTACAAAGCCAAGTGGAAAGCGAATATTTATACTGTCACCTTTCAAGCAGGCGTTAATGGCATAATAGAAACTGCTGCTGAAAACAAGGAAGTGAGCTATAAGGTTGAGTTTGAAGGCAGTGTCGAGAAAGTTCCCCCTATTACTGCAGACAGTGGCTATACCTTCCCGGATTCCTGGTCGACGAATGGAGGCAGCCCCTATTATAGCAGCGAGGCTATTCTTGGCTTGGCCATAATAGGGGATACCGTTTTTACCGCCCAATATCGAAGTTTAACTCCTCCCGGTGGCAGCGGAGGCAGCGGAAGTGCTACAGCTACCTTGACAGTTAAGGGTGTCGATAAAACCTCGAACTCTACTATTTATAATCAAAGTACTACGGTTTTGGTCGGAGAAACCGAAATAGTTCCCGCCCCGATCATAAAAGGCTATGCTTTAGACAAAGATTCCCCGACATCGCAAAGCATTGCCATCAAGACCGGCAGTAATACGGTTACATTCTATTATATTTATACAATGGGAGAGCCGGAAGGAGCCGCAGGCCGGGAAGGCTCCGGCGAACGAACCGGGCAGCAGGGGAGGGCGCCTGCCGGTACTAAGGTCAAAGAGACCTTGGAAACAGAAGAACATATCCGCTATCTCAACGGCTATCCCGATGGCTCGGTTCGTCCGGGCGGCAATATTACCCGGGCCGAGGTTGCTTTGATATTTTGGCGTTTGCTCAAGGATCCAGCTAAAAACGACAGCATAAGCAGCAGATTCAGAGATATCAAAGACGATGAGATATATACTCAGGCAGTAAATTATCTAGCAAAAATTGGAATTTTGCATGGTTATAAAGATGGCAGCTTCAAGCCTTGGGCAGCAATCAGCCGGGTCGAATTTGTAGCGATTGCCGGCCGCTTCGATGATTTGGCAAGCGGCATGGATAATCCCTTTAAAGATGTGCCTGAGGATTATTGGGCCTATGGCTATATCCTTTCCGCTTATCAGAAGGGCTGGATCGAGGGCTATCCGGGAGGGGAATTCCGGCCGCAAAGCAGTATCAACCGGGCCGAAGCCGTAAAAATCGTCAATTGTATGCTGGGCCGGGGAATTCAGCTGGCTGATCTGCCGGAGGATGTGCCAAGCTATACAGATTTGGCACGCACTCACTGGGCCTATTGTGAAATTATGGAAGCCTCTTGTGACCATGAATTTGAGCGCAAAGAGGATGGCTGGGAAAGATGGAGAGAAGAGCATGTAATAGGTAATAGGTAATAGGTAATAGGTATGGTTGTTTTGCTTCGCAAAACTATTGAATTAAAACCATGTAAATATACATGTCATACTGGAGGTCTTGATGCGGTTGATTAAGGCAAAAATGGTTGAAATCCGCGAAGATGAAGGTATCGTTACAGTTATACCCGTTGTGGATAAGGTTGAAAGCCCTCTCCGTGGCTTTTGGGGCGATGGCAAACTGTCCACCGAGCGGTTTTTAGAGCAAAAGCGTTTAGACAAGGAGCTTGAGGAGATATGAACAAAACCTTTGTTATTCCGACTTAAGCAGAAGCTATCTTGCTATTTGGCAAGATAATCTAAAAGTCAAAATAACACTTGAATCAATAGAAGGCAAGAAGCAGGCAAACAAGGTTAATTGGTATAATTTACCAATTAACCTTGTTTGTAAAAAAATCTCTTCGAAAATCTGGAACAATTAGGAGAATGATTTCGTCATATAGCATATAAATAGAAGTCCGGCCAGCGCGGTCTTTGACCGCTCGAATTCGGAGTTCGGAATTCTGAATTCTGAATGTGGGTAACTTTTCGTTTCGCGAAAACTTCCTAACCTGTTACTTGTTACCTATTACTTATTACCTGAATTCTTGAGGAGGCTAAAGATCATGAAACGTACTATAATAATTTCCTTGATGGCGGCGGCGCTGTTGATTGTTTTAACGGCTTCGACAATGTTGATGGTATCCAATCTTGGTAATGTCTATGCCACAGATGAGGAACAAACAGTTGAAGCTGTCCGGAGCGCTTTTTCCGGCTCTATCATTTTGTATATAGGAAGCCCGGAGGCCATTGTCAATGACCAGACTACCCGGATAGATCCTAAAAATGCGGCTGTGGTGCCTTTTATTAATAACGGGCGTACCTTGATGCCTATCAGTTTTGTGGCAAATAATCTGGGCTTTGAGGTCAAATGGCAGGAGGCCGATAGAGTCGTTATCCTAAAAAAGGACGATTTGACTTTGGAATTTACTCTTGATTCCAAAATCATGAAGAAAAACGGCGCGGCCACCGAAATGGAAACCGCCGCTGTGATCAAAAACGGCCGCACCCTGGTGCCTATTTTCTATGTCAGCAAAGCCCTGGGGCAATTTGTGACTTATGATCAGGGGCTGATAGTCCTGGACAGCGAGAGGATATATAAGCCAGCCGAGGACCGGGCTTATTTGGATTCCCTGATAGCCCGACTTGCCACCTTGCCGATTGTCGGCAGTAAAGACAAGTTCAACAGCCTGATGAAAAACATAGCCACAGCTCATAATCAGGACCGGGGCGAGCTCGTTTACGGCTTTGATGCCGTCATGATTGCCGATCCTCCTGTACCTGCACAAGATAATGCCATGCCGAATGAAGCGCCGGCGGTCAGCCAGCCGGAAGCCGATGTCAGGCAAGCTAAAACTACTCAAGTCACAGCTGAAGGCGGCGGCGATCTTGATTACTCCTCCACCAATATTCAGGTGGAAGGCGTTGACGAGGCCGATATCATCAAAACAGACGGCCAGTATATATATCATCTTGCCGGCATGACCCTGAATATTATCAAGGCTAATGCTGCGGGGAATATGGAGATGACCTGCTCTTTTGATCTGGGAAAAGAGCAGGCGGACTTTTATCCTCAGGATATGTATGTTGACGGCGACAAGCTTTGCCTGATCGGAATGGAGCATAATTATCAGACCTTTGATTTCCAGATACCCAGAGATACCGAAGATGATATTGACATTATGCCGCTCCATTTCGGGAAAAGTTTTACCAAAGTTATGGTCTATGATATCACAAATAAAGCCGCGCCTAAGCTGGCCCGGGATTTTAGTACCGAAGGCAACCTGATTTCCAGCCGCAAGGTGGATAATAACCTTTACCTGATCATCAACTATTATATGTCTTTTTATGGCCTGAAGGAACCCAGCGAGGTGGTACCCCTTTACCACGACAGCTCCGAAATGGCCGGCGGCAAATACAGCGCTTTAGACTTTACAGCTATGCGCTATTTCCCCGGCGAAGAGGATAGCAGTATGCTGATAGTCTGCGGCCTGGATCTTAAAGACGACAAGGAAGAAGCTAAAATCACCTCTATCATCGGCTCCGGCAATACTGTCTATATGTCCCGCTCGGCTCTTTATATAGCCAAACATGATTATCGCGGCTCTTTTGCCAGGGGAGGCAGCGTAAGCACCGATGCGACCACCTTCTTTAAATTTGTTCTGGATAACGGCAATGCCATCTACAGCACCAAGGGCGAGACGGATGGTTATGTGCTGAATCAGTACTCCCTGGACGAATACAATGATTGCCTGCGGGTGGCGACCACGGTCAATTCAGCCGGCGGAAGCAAAAATGCCCTTACGGTTTTTGACGAGTCTATGCAGGTTATTGGCAAAATAAGCGATATGGCGCCCGGCGAGCAGGTTTATTCGGCCCGCTTTATGGGAGAGAAGGCTTTTATGGTCACATTCCGCACCGTGGATCCGCTTTTTGCCATTGACCTAAGTGATCCCCGTAACCCCAAAGTCCTGGGCGAACTGAAAATACCGGGTTACAGCACCTATCTGCATCCCTATGACGAGAATCATCTGATCGGCTTCGGCCGGGATACCGAAGAGCTGACGACCCTTGATTCCAAAGGCAATGTTGTCGATGTCAGAGCCGTCAACCGCGGCTTGAAGCTGGCCCTCTTTGATATCAGCGATATGACTAACCCCAAGGAAATATCCGTAGTCAGTATCGGCGATGAATCCACCCATTCTGATCTGCTCTATAATCCCAAGGCTATGCTTTTCTCCCGGGAAAAGGGCTTTATAGCTTTCCCGGTGACCCAATACTCCTACTCCGGCAAGGAGGAAGAGCTATTTGCCGGAGCCCATGTTTATGATATCAGCACAAGCGGGATCAAGCTGCGGGGTAAAATCAGCCATGGCAGCGGGAATAACCTGGACTATGACAAATACTATGACAACCTGATCCAACGGATAATCTATATCGGCGACACTTTCTACTCCGCCGCCAACGGAGGAATCCAAGCCAATGAAATCAAGAGCCTGAAATATCTGGATTACCTGAAATATTAACGCGGCTGCGCCGCAAGAAGTCAGAATGTTAGTAACTTTTCACTCCGCGAAAACTATTGAAGCAAATTACTTGTTTTTATTTATATCGTTACACCGTAAACTACCGGGAAATCACCACCTGCCCATTTACCCCTTTCTTGGAAAAAGCCACCCGCCGGGTGGCTTTTTCTTTGTTGATCAAATCCCGGCATGGCAGGTGCGGACAAGGCATGCCGTGCCCGCAGCTCAAATAACATTATATGGTATTACGCCAAAATAAAAAAGCAATATATAGTGTTTTGCCTATTGACATTTAGTAAAAATGTTATATAATAGGATTATTCGGCCGGGAACAAAACCCCGACCCTACAGAGAGCGCTGGTTTTCAATTGTGAATCGTGAATTGTGAATTGAATTAATTTGGGGGTTGGAAAATGAAAATTACAGAAAACGCACGGGTCGTATTGGAAAAAAGATATCTTAACAAGGACGGGGACGGCAACCTCATCGAAACGGTGGAGGAGCTTTTTGACCGGGTTGCCGGATCTATAGCGGCGGCGGACAAGCTGCACCGGGAAGATGCCGATATCAAAAAGACAAAACAGGTTTTTTATGATATGATGACGAATCTGGAATTTTTACCCAATTCGCCGACACTAATGAATGCCGGACGTCCTTTGGGCCAGTTGTCCGCTTGTTTTGTTTTGCCCATCGGTGATTCCATGGGGGAAATATTCGAAACCTTAAAACAAGCCGCCTTGATCCATCAAAGCGGCGGCGGGACCGGTTTTTCCTTTTCCCGCCTGAGACCAAAAGGCAGCATGGTGCGTTCCACCGGCGGGGTGGCCAGCGGTCCCATCAGCTTTATGAAAGTCTTTAATATTGCCACCGAAGCCGTAAAACAGGGCGGTACCCGGCGCGGCGCCAATATGGGCATTTTGCGGATAGATCATCCGGATATCCTGGAATTTATTGACTGTAAAAAAGACAGCAATGAGATCAATAATTTTAATATTTCCGTAGGCCTGACCGAAAAGTTTATGCAGGCTGTTATTAATAATGAAGATTATGAACTGATTGATCCCAATCATAATAAAGCCATACGTACCCTTTCGGCCCGGGAAGTTTATGATAAAATCGTTGATTCGGCCTGGCAGAACGGAGAACCTGGAATAATTTTCCTGGATAGGCTGAACCGGGACAATGCAGTGCCGCAGCAGGGAGAGATCGAAGCCACCAATCCCTGCGGCGAACAACCCCTTTTACCTTATGAATCCTGCAATCTGGGGTCCATCAACCTGGTCAACATGGTCAAAAAAAGCGGTTCCAAAAACGAGATTGATTGGGACAAGCTGGCCGGTACTGTGGAAAATGCGGTTCATTTTTTGGATAATGTGATCGATGTCAATAAATATCCCATAGAACAAATCCGCAATGTGACCAAAGAGACCCGGAAAATTGGTTTGGGGGTGATGGGCTGGGCTGATCTGCTGCTGCTTTTGGGTATAGCCTATAATTCTCAAGCCGCGGTGGATTTGGCAGGGCAAGTGATGGCCTTTATCAACGATAGCGCCAAAAAGGCCAGCCGGGAGCTGGCCGGCCGGCGCGGTGTCTTTCCTTTGTATGGCGAAAGTATCTATGCCGAAAAAACAGCTTTAAGAAATGCCACAGTCACAACTATTGCCCCTACCGGCACCTTATCCATCATTGCCGGAGTATCCAGCGGGGTAGAGCCTGTTTTCGGTTATGTCTTTATCCGCAATGTGATGGATTCTACCCAGCTGATCGAGGTCAACCCCATCCTGGAACAGGAGCTGAAAAAGCGCGGGCTTTACAGTGAAGAGCTGATGAAGAAGATTGCGGGGGCTGCCAGCCTGTCCCAGGTAGAGGAGCTTCCTCAGGATATCAGGGATATTTTTGTCTCTGCTCATGATGTATCCCCCGGCTGGCACATTAAAATGCAGGCCGCTTTTCAGCAGCATACCGATAACGCGGTCTCAAAAACCGTCAATTTCCCTTTCAGCGCCACCCGGGAAGATGTCAGCGAGGTCTATATGCTGGCCTATGAACTGGGCTGCAAAGGGGTGACAATTTATCGGGACGGCAGCCGGACCGCTCAGGTGCTGAATATCGGCAAAGTCAACTCCGGCACCGGGGAAAGCCGGGAATGCGAACAGTGTCAAAATTATGAAGAACTGCTGGCCAAGCTGGAAAGTGAGAAAAAACCGGCCATGGTATACGGAGAGATCCAACCGCGGCCCCGCCCGGAAATTACCCAAGGTTTCACCGAGCGCTGCGAGATCGGCTGCGGCAAACTGTACATAACCATCAATTATGACGAGGACGGTATCTGTGAAGTCTTTACCAATACCGGCCGGCATGGCGGCTGCCCCTCCCAAAGCGAGGCGACTGCCCGCCTGGTTACCGTTGCCCTGCGTTCCGGCGTAGACGCCCGCCATGTGGTCAAGCAGCTTAGAGGTATCCGCTGTCCTTCCACCATCCGCCAGCCCGGCAAAAAAGCCTCTTCCTGCCCGGATGCCATTGCCAAAATCATCGAAAGCACCTTGAATTATCAGGATAAAAACGGCTCCCTGGACGGGCTGAACGGCACCACCGGCTATAAGGGCCTGCAGGAAGTGGATTTTTCCAAGCAAGCCAGGAATTGTCCGGAATGCGGCGCCCGGGTAGAACATGAAGGCGGCTGCGTCGTCTGCCGCCATTGCGGATACTCTAAGTGCGGTTAGATTTTTTGTGGTGTTAAGCAGGCTGGGGGGTTGAAGTTGAGCTGTGGAAGCAACTTTCTTTTAGAGTGGAGAGTGGAGTGTGGAGAGTGGAGTTGTTGGAAACACTCTTCACCAAGTCCGTCATTCTGCGCGAAGTCGCAGGATTCATTTGCCTAGTGGCCCGCAACATCTAAAGATTTACAAATATTTGCGAGGATTTTTGCTGTCATGCAAGGCGGAGGAGCCGCAGCATAGCCGAGATATGTAAGGTGACGACAACGAAGCAGGGCGGCAAAAAGACCGCAAAGATTGTAAAGATTTAGGTGTTGCGGGCCACCAGCATCATATTATCGTTATATTTTGCTAAAGTGGAAATAAAATAACAAGAGACTAAATAATAGCGGCGGTATCGTTTGCCGTCATTCCGGGCTTGACCCGGAATCCCCCGGAGGCAAGCAGGGGATCCCGGATCAAGTCCGGGATGACGTTAGGACCGATTTTGTAAAGATTTAGTTGACACATGGTACTAATAGTATGTAACATCTAAAACCTTATTTTATAATATCCCCGTCATTTTTGGCTTGATCCGGAATGACGTAAGGAATGATTATGTATAGTTTGTATAGTTTTAAGTGACAGAAGATATAGTTACTAGGAACGAGGAATTGGAATGGTTGGTTCTGAGGTAGGGGCTTTTTATGAACCTTTGTGGACTAAGTCTTTTTGGAAGATTTGGGTTTTGAATTTTGTTGTCAGTATTTGGTTTTTTATCCACAATGTTGTTTTTCCTTTTTATGTCAAGCATTTAGGCGGCACGGAGATGACGGTGGGTTTGGTGGCTGCCTGCTTTGCTTTGACCGCCATCCTGATGCGCCCGGTAGCCGGCTGGATTTTGGATCATAAGAGCCGCGGCGGCTTGCTTAAATTCGGGGTGCCGGGAATGGCTCTTGTCTCCGTATTGTTCCTGATTGCGCCGGTTTTAAGCCTGGCTGTAGTCTTGCGCCTGGCTAGCGGCTTGATTTTCTCCGGGGTAGGCACAGCCAGCAATACCAATGCCTGTGATATCATTCCCCAAAGCCGTTTCGGTGAAGGTATGGCTTTTTTGGGCCTGGGCAATAGCCTTTCCAATGCCGTAGGTCCGGCGTTGGGGCTGCTGATCATGACCCGTTACGGCTTCAATGCCAGTTTTGTGGTCGCGGCGGTTTTGGTATTACTGGCCATTTTCGCCGCGCAAAGTCTGGTTTATAAACCCATAGAGCGCCGGGAGAATCTGCCGGGTCAGCGCCGCTTAAAGCTCTCCGGCCTGTTTTCTGCCGCTGCTTTACCCGCTTCGGTATTGCTCCTCTATGCCGCGGCTGCCTTTGGCGGCATCAGCGTCTTCATCGCCCTCTACGGCGAAATTTCCGGTTTGGGATCAGGGGGGATCTTCTTTATGCTGGTAGCCCTGGGTACCGGCAGTACCCGCCTTTTCAGCGGCCGCTTGGCCGACAAATACGGTGAATTGCCAATGGTAGTGATGGGCAATAGCGGATTTTTCCTGGGGCTATTGCTGTTATTATTTATCAGCACCCCCTGCTATTATCTCGCAGGCTTGTTCTTTGGCCTTGGGTTCGGTCTTTTGTTCCCGGCAATGCAAACCATGGCGGTGCGTACAGTACCGATGGAAAAACGCGGTGCAGCAACCAGCACTTTTATGTGTTCCTACGACATAGGCGCCGGGCTGGGCGGGCTATTGGCCGGCTGGCTGGTAACGATATGGGGCTATCGGCCCATGTTTGGCGTCATGATCATTTTCGTCATTTTATCCTGCCTAACCTATTGGCTCTGGGCCTCCAAAACCCCTTCTGCTTTTAAGAATTTTAAGGGGGTAGGTACTACCTCATAAAAGCTTATGTGCATTCAAGTATTCGTGTCAGCTTTAAACCACAAATGTTCCTTCGCAGCATACTCTCAGCTACGGCTAAATGTATTATTATCGAACGGATGCCTTTTGGTGACTTTACTAT
>Ga0082212_10009588_pt1 | contig 12478 bp, 9 predicted proteins | sample TergutNt197P3_FD_71548 | JGI IMG/M metagenome (GOLD analysis project Ga0082212, IMG submission 71548) | Neocapritermes taracua P3 segment gut microbial communities from Petit-Saut dam, French Guiana - Nt197 P3 | ecosystem: Host-associated > Arthropoda: Insects > Digestive system > Gut ... | reverse complement strand
ATACGGCAGGAACTGTCGGAATCCACGCCTGAGGAGTTCGAGTAAGACTGGGTTGGCCAGCGACGGACGATGAACCAGGAATCACGTGACTTTACTCATGTGAGTGTTCAAATAATCATATTAAATTCTTTCACAAATAAATTATTTGCAGGAAAATCACTATAACATACGAGGTATATGAATATGGCAGAAGAACGCGCATCCAAAAATGGGAATTGCTATATATGCAAAAAAACTTTCGGCGAAACAGCGATGAAAAATCATGTGTTAAAAGAACACAATACCGGCGCGGAAGAAAGTTTTCTTCTGAAAATCGAAAGCGCGGATTTTAAGGATTATTGGTTATACATTGATATGCCCAAATCAAAAAATCTCGGTTCGCTTGATAAGTTTATGCGCGACATTTGGCTTGAGTGCTGCGGTCATATGAGCCGTTTCGCGGCTTCCGGGAGAAGTCATGGAAACATAGGGAAAACCCGCACAATAGGCAGTTTTAATGCGGGTGACAAAGTTTTCTATGAATATGATATGGGAACGACTACAGGCCTATATATAAAATTTATCGGGGAAAATAGACGCCCCAAACAGAGCGCAGCAGTAAGACTTCTCGCAAGAAATATAGCTCCCGAGCTTCCGTGTTTCATTTGCGGAAGTCAGGCGGAATTTGTATGCGCGGAATGTATGTATGAACCGGATGAATCGGTAGGCGCGGTATTCTGCAAACAACATTCGGAAGAACATGAGCATGACGATACGATGATGCCGATTACAAATTCGCCGAGAAGCGGCGAGTGCGGATATACGGGCGAATTGGATATATACACATTCGAAGACAAAAATGCAGGAAAAATTAAAACTGTTAACGAAAACAAACCTGCGGGCAAAAAAAAGACGCAGGGTGTTAAATCCGCAAATCCGAAAATGGATTCGGATTAAAATCGCAAGTTGCCGCGAAAAAAGGTATGGATGCGGCTATGAGTATGTACGGCAATACGAGAATGTGGATAAATAACGGGCATACCCCCAATGAAACGGGTAATTATAAGAAATAGCAGGCGGCTTTTGCGTTTTCACCGGAAACAGGAAAAATTGCCTGACCGCGGCGAAAACGAGTTTGCCGCAATCCGTAAAATCAAAACTCCCAGCTTTTGACCGCCGCCTCCCAGACGTCGTTTCCTACGGGGTATTCCGTTTTTCCGAGCTTTTGGCCCGTTTCGATCAAATGCCCGACAAATTCCCCGAAGCAATCCTTGCCGCTCATCAGCTGCCCTTCGATTATTTTTGCCCACACGGGCGCCTCGGCGGCGAGCCCGGAGCCGCGGAGCGCCCCGGCTGCAAGCTGTATGTCGTATTCCACTCTCCGCTCCGTAACCGCCCAGCTATCGCCGGTATGTTCCAGCAACGTGTAGGCGGCGCCCGTGAGGCAGTCGCAGGCCGACCCGCACGAACCCGGATTCACAAATATTTTTCCCTCATGCTCCATGTGAAACTGCATATGGTTGTGCCCGAACAAATATACCCCTTTCGGCAAAAGGCGGATCTGCTCGAGCGCGTCGGGCCGCGATAGCAGCGCCTTTTTTGCAAATGCGAGATATTCCTCGTGCGAGAACGGCTTTTTTTCCATCAGGATCCGGAAATATGAGCTGTGAAAAGGCTTTATCTTCGGCGAGCGAAAAAATATGTTCAGGGAGTGGGCAAGCCGGATGTTTTCCCCGCCGTCCGCGATGTCAAAAGTTTCCGGAAGATTTGTCAGGTATTTCAGATTTTCCGCCGTGAGCGCGCGAAAGCTCCAGTACAGCGGCTTAAACTGCTCATATGTCCAATCCGCTTGGTTCTGCCCGAGCAGGTTTATCAGGTATCCCTCGCCGTTGCCGCGGATTACGTGGGCAAAATCCATGCTGCGTATTGTCTCGGCTATTTCGTTTGCCCAAGGGAAAGGCGAGCACAGATCGCCCAAAAGCAAAAACTTGCCGGCCCCCTGCTTTTTCGCGTCGGCCAAAGCCGCTTCAAAGGCGGGGAGATTGCCGTGCATATCGGAAAATATCGCGTATTTCAAAAACAGTTTACCTCGTTTCCCGCAAATATAATAAATCGTTCATCGCCAAAAGGTTTTCTTCCGGAGTTTCCGCCGGAACTTCGCACCCTGCCGCGATAAACGTCGTTTCATCGGCTGCGGCGACGCATCTGAGCGTTTCTTTTTTCACTTTGTCCGCGCTTCCCTGCAGCAATACCGCGACGGGATCTATATTGCCGCCGACGCATATCGGCAAGCCCGAAAAGGTTTTCACGGCAGTTTCAAAATCCACCATCCAGTCGATATCCAAAATATCGGGCGCGACCTGTGACAGCAGGGGCAATATGGAGGCAATGTTCCCGCAAATGTGAAGTTTTGCCTTTGCGCCGTTTTGGTGGATATATGCCACCAAATCCCTGTCATAGCCCAAGGCGTATTTTTCGTAAAGATTCGGGCCGACCAGCGACGCGACGGCGTTTCCCACGCCGATTATGTCCGCTCCCGCCTTTATTTGCTCCAGCGCGAAACATTTCTGATAATCAAAAACCGTTTCCATCAGCTCCTCAAGCCACGGTTCATCGTCGATTAGATCGGTCATAAGGTTATTTACGCTCCGCAAATCGCCCACTTCGGCCAAAACGCCCTCAACCCAGCCTATGACTGGATAATCGCGGCCGACGCGGCCGCGCATTAGTTCGACTGCTTTGATGCGGTCGAGGGTGCGCGGGGCGTTTAGCGGATCTGTGATTTTCAGCCGCGACAAATCTGCGGCGTCACCGAGCAGATACGGTTTCGTGTAGGGCACGGCGTTTTCGGGGAAATGCACTTCCGCCCCGAACGCCGAAGTTTCCCTCACAGGGTCTGAAATGGCGCTTACGGCGTCAAATCCGAATTTTTCCGCGCAAATCAGATTCCCTTCCGCAAGCTTTCGGTAATCCTGCGCATATTCCCGGTATGTCGCCCCGGCTTGTTTTGCGACCAATGCCATCGCTATATTGAGATTGGGGATTTTATCGACCGGTTTGCCATCCAGTCTCGCATATACCCGTTCGTATGAATTCATCGTGTAGCCGCCCTTTCTTTTTGTATTTTGAAAATTGAAGCCAACCCGTTATTCGCATAAACAAAGCATAGCACATTTTCAAAAGTTATTCAAGATATATTTTGTACATTATTGCAAAAAACAATCAATTCGAAAATTATTTTTTGCGTTGACTTATTTTTGCACATATCGTATAATTTAGATATCGAAAGCCAAATAAAAATTTTTTTGGGGGGGATAGAAAGCTAATGAAAAATATAATAATTTGGGGCGTCCCGCGAAGCGGGAAGTCCACGCTGTCGTACATGATAAGGCAAGAATTTGGCCACAGCGTCATACCGATGGACGGCATAAAAAGCGTATATGACGCCGTTCGCCCGGAAGACAAAATAACCGCCCCCGAAATCACGGATTTTGACGAAGCCAAAATGATGTCGAAAATGGTCACAAGGCTGATTCAATGCCTGAGCTGGGGCAACGAACGCGGGGAATTTTATGTATATGAGGGCGTCAGCTTTGACATGGACGCGCTTTTGGCCGCCCTGCCAAAAGAAAAATTCCCCGTGCCTTTGGATAATTTCCTCATTATCTGCATAGGATATGCCGAAATTTCACCGGAAGAAAGATTAAAACAAATGTTTTTGCACGACACAAAAAGGGATTGGAGCTATAGTGAAAGCGCCGAATCAAAATTGGCGCGCTGCGAAACATTTTGCAGCGAAAGCAAGGCGATCAAAAAAACGGCCGAAAGACTGGGTTTGAAATACTTTGACGTTTCGTTTGGGCGCGAAAAAGTTTTTGAGGAAATCATGCGGCATATAAAACAAAATATCTGAATCGCCGCTCCGATGCAAAAAATTTTACAAAGCGTTCGCATGAAATAAGACATACTATTGTCATATTATGTATGGTACAATTATGCCGGAACACAAATATATATAAAACACAGGGGGAAAAAACAGCCTATTTGTTGTAACAGAAGGGGGGAATGGCAATGGCGGTTGAACAATATACGGAAAGCCTCACTTTGCGGGAAATGAAATGCGTATTAGGCGATAACGGTTGGGGGTATGTTTTCCCGCAGGGCGATGCTTCCTCTGTTGACAAACTCGAAAAGCTGCTAAAAAAAGCGGGAGGAAAGCCTATTCATTGTGGTCTTGACGATTTTACGCAGGGGGGCAATGGCAGGGCAAAGCCCGAATACATCATCACGATGAACGACGATGCAAACACAATCATTGTGGTCGAGTGCAAAAACACGGCCAATAAACACGCAAGCGAAGATTTGAGCTGCCCTCGCGGCTTTGCCGTCGATGGGGTTCTTTATTACGCGAAGTTTTTGAAAGAGGAATACAATGTCATTGCGATAGCCGTCAGCGGAACGACATTGGCCAATATGAAAGTCGAGGCGTTCCACTGGCTGAAAGGGCAAGACATTTATCTGCCGCTCAAAAAAGCGACGGACATCATTTTGGAGCCAAAAAACTATATAAAGCTCGTGAAGGGCGAAAAACTTCAAAAGGATTATTCGCTTGATGAAATACGCGAGACGGCCATTGAGATGCACGATTGCCTGCGGGAGATAAAAGTAGTGGAAGCGCATAAGCCGATTTTCATCGCGGGGATTCTGATCGCGCTTTCGGACGACGATTTTTGCAAGATGTACTCCGGTCTGCCGTCGTTCAGGGCGGTCATGTCAGGCATACAGTCTGCGATTGAAAATGTATTGGAAAGCAGCGGGATAAAGAGCGACAGGGCCGCATATATCAAGCAGGTCTTCAGGACCTTGCAGGACAACACAAAGTTTTCGGGCATTCCGCTTATTCAGAAGAAGTCGATAAACTGGTACATAGAGCAGCTTGAACTGAAAATCAAGCCGATGATGGATTACGCCGACAGCACGGTAGACGCGCTCGGCGTGTTCTACCACGAATTTATCAAGTATTCGGGCGGCGATGGGAGCGGCTTGGGCATCGTTTTGACCCCGCAACACTTGACCGAATTTATGTGTGATTTGGCGGAGGTAAACAAGAACAGCCGCGTCGTCGACATATGTTGCGGTTCCGGGTCGTTCCTCATAACGGCGATGAGCAAAATGTTCAAAAACGCAAACCCCAAAGAAGCCGAGGATATCCGCCAAAGCCGATTGTATGGGATAGAATTTGACGATGGGCTTTATACGCTTGCCATAGCGAATATGATAATCCGCCAGGACGGCAAATCGAACATATACAAGGGCGATTGTTTCAACCCCGATATAAAAGACGAGATAAAAGCCAAAAACGTAAACGTCGGACTGATTAACCCTCCCTATTCGCAAACGGACAAATGCGAACTGGAGTTCGTGGAACAGCTTCTCGAAATGCTTTCGGTCAGCGGCACGGGCGTCGTTGTCGTTCCGATGAGCTGCGCCATTGGCACAAAGTTCAAGGACGCGCGCGAAAGGCTGTTCAAAAAACATACCCTGAAAGCCGTGTTCTCAATGCCGGACGACATATTCTATCCGACGGCGACAAACCCTTGCGTGATGGTATGGGAAGCGCACAGGGCGCATGACAGCAAGCGGGAAACATTTTTCGGCTACTGCAAAAACGACGGCTTTGTGAAACGCAAAAAATTAGGCCGCGTTGACTATTGCGGCACATGGAAAGAGATAGAGGGCAAATGGCTCGAACTGTACCGCAACCGTGATATTGCGGACGGGCTTTCCGCGCGCCAATGCGTGAAACACAACGATGAGTGGCTCTGCGAAGCCTACATGAAAACCGATTACACCCGCTTGACGCAAGAGGACTTCGGAGAAACTGTACGTCTTTTCCTATCATATCAGGTTGCAAATGGTATTTCCGACCTGACAAGCGCATTCACTATTCATAACGAACCTATTCATCTCAACATGAATATTGTGGGCGAATACACATTGGGCGAATTGTTCACTTTCAAAAAAGGCAAACGGCTTACCAAAGCTGATATGGTCGCCGGAACAGTCAATTTTATCGGCGCGATCAGCGAAAATAATGGCGTTCGCCAATTAATCGATGTTGAACCAATGTTTTCGCCTAATTGCATAACCGTAAACTATAACGGAAGCGTCGGAGAAGCCTTTTATCAGTTTGAACCGTTTTGGGCTTCCGATGATGTGAATATGCTTTATGCCGAAGGCTGGGATTTGAACAAATATATTGCGATGTTCATAATAACCGCAATCAAAGCAAACCGATGCAAATTCAGTTATGGCAGAAAATGGACATTGGAAAAAATGAAAGAAAGCACAATAAAATTGCCAAAATCCGCAAACGGTTCGCCGGATTGGGCATATATGGAAAAATACATTAAATCTCTGCCATATAGCGATAGGATATAGTAAAAATATAAATAATATAAAACACAGGGGGAAAAAACAATGTCCGCACAAAAAACAATCGAAAGCGCCATCCTTGAAATCTTAAGCGGCGAGGCGCAAAAAAACGCGCTTGATTTTGCCGCGTTTCTGAAAGAAAACGAAATATCGCTCGATTACAACCCAAACGAGAGCGAGAGCAAGCCGATATGGAACGGCGCCGTGGGCGGGGTCGTGGGAAACAGCATCGGCTATGTGACCGTCAACGGCGACGAGAACTGCCCCGGCCCCTGGACCTTTTGGTTCAACTCGTGCGATTTCGAGGGCAGCGACGCGGCGGACGAGGAATTCAAAGAGGCGATCTGGGCCTTCGCGAGCCCGTGCGGAAAGTGCCATGACGGCTGGGAGAAGTGCAGGGGCAGCGGCAAAAGGACGATTTTGGGCAGGGAGTTCGAAGGCCAGTGCCATTCGCCGCTGATGTTTTGCAACCCCGACGCGAAAACGCTTGAAAACATGAAAAAGTTTCTGTTGTACCTCAAGCCCGAAATAGACGGCATACAAAAAAATCAAATATAATATTTCGCCTGCGCGCCGTACATCTCGTGGTATTTCGCTCCGCGCATATTTATAAGCTCGTCGTGCGTGCCTTGCTGGACAATCTCGCCTTTGTGGAATACCGCGATTTTGTCGCATATTTTGCAGCTCGACAGCCTGTGCGAAATGAAAATGACGGTTTTGCCCCGGCTCATATCGGTCAATTTGCCAAATATCTCGTGCTCGGCATAGGGGTCAAGCGAAGCGGTGGGTTCGTCGAGCACGATGACCGGCGAATTTTTGTATATCGCCCTCGATATGGCCAGCTTTTGGTTTTCGCCGCCCGAAAGCTCGATGCCCCCATCGTCGAAATATTTATACAGCTGGGCGCCGGAGCCGTGCTCCAGGCTGTCTATCTTTTCCATTATGCCGCTTTTGTTCAGCGCTTCATCGATTTTTTTGATTTTTTCGTCTACGCCGGCGTCGCCAAATGCGACATTTTCCTTTATGCTGCAGGCGAACAGCTTGAAATCCTGGAACGCGGCCGATATTTTTTTGATATAGCCCGCATAGTCCAATTCGTTTATGTCGATGCCGTTTATCAATATTTTTCCCGAAGTCGGCTTGTACAGCCCGCACAGCAATTTGACAAATGTGGTTTTGCCCGCGCCGTTCTCGCCTATGACGGACAGCTTTTCGCGGGGATTTATTTTGATGTTGATATTTTTCAGCGCGTACTGCTCCGCGCGCGGATATTTAAATGAGACATCGCAAAACTCGATGCATATTTCATCTGATTCGATGATTTTTGCGCCGCCTCGTTCTTTGTTTCCCCCCAAATTTAACAGCTGCGCGTACATATCGATATATTTGTTTATCAACCCCAAACCGACAAGATCGTACATTATGCTGTAAATAGATTTTCCGAACTGGCTCGCCGCGCTTACATACATGGCAAAGCCGCCTATGCCTATCGCTCCCGCAAATACTTTGTACGCTATATAAATGTATACGATCAATAGCTGTATTTGCTCGTTTATCGAAATGAGCCCGTTGAATAACCCGGTCTTTTTCACTATTCGTATGTTTATGTCGTAGGCTTTGCGGCTGTACCTGTCAAATTCTTCGCCCAAAAGCCCTTTGAGCCCATAAATCCTCGAATCCTTGCCTATCGAAAAATCATTTGTCAGCGATTCGAAATACCCTATCCGCCTGTTGTCATCGACGATTATCTTCTCCCACGCAAAAGTTATATGTTTCAACTTTTTATTGAATATATTATTTATTAAAACTATCAGCAAAAGAACCGCGATGATTATCGGGTTCAAAACCGAAATCAATATGCCCAGCGATATCAAATTTACACCCTCGGCCGCGATGTTTGTCAGGCAGCCGAACATACGGTAAAAAAAGTCCCGCCCGTTTATCGATTCCATCACTTGGCTGCGCAAATCCAAAATCGCGGGGTCCTCGATGTGTTCATAGTCCAATTCCATGATTTTTTTGTCGATTATGTTTTGCAGCCCCCTGATCAGCTTTGTTTTTTTCAGCTCCGTCACGCTTGATATCATATCAGACAAATTTTTGGCGATGAAAATAATCAAAACAAAGACGCCCAAATAAAGCGCGATTATATTTATTCTTTTTTGGCCCATGAGTTCGTCGATAAAAAACTTGGGCATGACGATAAAATTATAGTTTGCAATTATCCCGATGGCCGACGAAAAAATCACCAGCCAAATATAGGATTTCGAAATCGAGTGCGCGGTCCCGACAAAATACAACATCAGCGATATATTCTTTTTGAGGTTTTGTAATTTTTTCTTCACGCGCCCGCCTCCCCGTCTTTGTAATACGCGGACTGTATGTCAAACATTTCGGCGTATTTGCCGTTTTGCCCAATCAAAAAATCGTGCGGGCCCGTCTCGGCGATTTCGCCGTTTTCAATCATGACGATATTGTCGCAGAATTTGGCGCTTGCGAGGCGGTGGGATATAAAGAGCGAGATTTTGCCTTCGGTGATTTTTTGGTAGCTGTCGTATATGCGCTTTTCCGCGAGCGCGTCCAAGTGAGAGGTTGGCTCGTCGAGGATTATCACGCTCCCGCCTCTATATACCGCTCTCGCCAACGCGATTTTTTGGTTTTCGCCGCCCGACAATTCAATGCCTTCGTCGTCCAATATTCTTGACAGGCTCATATCCAAGCCGTTTTTGTTTTTGGACAAAATATAATCGACATCGGCGGATTTTAGGCTTTCCAAAACTTTTTTGTCATCGATTTCGCCTTTGGCGCACAGCGCGACGTTTGCCTTGGTTGAAAAAGCGAATATGTTTATCGTTTGGAAAATCACGGCCAATTGCTTTGCGTAATCCTCCCTGTTCAAATCGCGCAGATTTATGCCGTTGTATAATATTTCGCCTTTGTTTGGCTCATACAACCCGCACAATAATTTGACAAGCGTGGTTTTCCCGCCGCCGTTTCTGCCCACGACGGCGAGTTTGTCCCCCTTGTTTAAGCACAGGCTTATATTTTTCAAAACATAGTTTTCCGTCCCCGGATATTTGAACCATACGTTCTTAAATTCGATTTTATCGACGGAGCTTATCTCTTTTTTTTCGTTTCTATTGTTCATGCCGGGGATATTCATAAAATTTCTGTAATCGTCAACCTGCACATTGATTTCCCGAAGCCCGGCAAGCGACCCTGTGATATCCTCTATCCAGCCCGTAAATCCCCCCAGCGCTCCGAAATACAAAAGAAAAGAGCCGATCTGCATATTGCCCTCAAACGCCGAAAACAGCAGGCAGCCGTAGCAGGCTATGCCTTTTGTCAAATTTATGGCATTCAGTAAAAAGTTCCATTTTTGCCTTTTTGAAATCGCTTTTTTCCTTGCCGCCATGCCCGCTTCATCGAACAGGGTGTATTTGTCAGCCAAAAACTTTTTTATATCAAATATGCGTATTTCCTTCCCATAGGAAAAATCGGACATGACGCTTGAATAATATCTCATTTTCCTGTCGCAGCTCTCGATTTCTTCCCTTTTTGATATGTTTATTTCTGCGATTTTTTGTTTTATGAGATAACTGGCGACGGCGGCCATAACCAGGGCCAAAACCATAAAAATATTTAGCGTGGCCAATATCGAAACATAGCCTATGACCGTAAGCAGGCAAAATACAAACCAAAACATTTCGCGCATCATGCCCTCCATGCCCGTATTGTAATTTGACACGGCGGATTTGGCGAGATTGAAATTATTCAACGTTTCGGGGTTTTCCATATATGCGTAATCAATATCCATGATTTTAAGCGCAAGTTCTTTGTTTTTTTCCAATCTGTACCTGCTTAGCTTCGCCGATGTCTGGCTGTAAGTTCCGCGCTGAATAAAATTAGCCGCCGCAATCGCTAAAATAAAGGCGAGGATAATGCAAATTATTTTATGCCAGCCGGCATTGTCCGACGTCAGTTCGTCGAGCAGGATTTTCGGCAAAAATATATACAGAAACGGCTGGATTTTTTCAAGCATGACGTTTAGCCCATACAAAAAAACCGCGAATCCGTCGATTTTCCATACGGCTCTAAACGAATATATGCCGTTGTTTATAATTTTTCTTTTTTTGAAAACAATAGACATAAAATATTCTTCCTGTGCCATAAATTTCCTCAGGGCATACCATAAATTATACAGCATTTAAAGCGGTTTGTATATGGCAAATTTGTTTTAAACCGTTTTCGCCATAAAAAACCCCCACAAAATTCATTATGGGGGTTTTTAGATTTATTTTCCGTATACTATTTTTTTTATTGTCTCCGCCGCCAAATTGAATTCTCCGGCGAGCGCGTCGATGCTGTCCGTTTCAAATTTTTTCCGTATCGCCTCGTTTCTTTCCGCGACATATTTGCGCGAGCCGCTGTCTTCCCCCCATTTTTTGCGATCGTTTTTCGCCTTGGGGATGTATACGACGCCATCCTGCATATATTTTTGGATCTCCGCCAAAAGCGAAGCCGGAAATACGGAATGCGCGTTTGTATATTTCATGTGTTTGCCTCCCGTCAAAAAGCAATTGTAAAAAAGCGTATGGGGCAAAGCCTGAAAATATGAAACAGCGCCGATGCATTGGCGATAAAATTTTCGCTGTTGCCTCCATGCAAAGTACCGCCGTTTCAAAATCAGGCTTTGCATGGAGCGAAAACACTGAGGTTGCCGCGTGTTCGTTTCGCCATATGACCACATCCTTCACTATATATAAGTTTCAATTCAGGTTTTTGAACGCCTCGATGGTCTTTTCCATTTCCTTGATGGCACGGGGTTCGAGCTTTTCGTATGCGGACACGAAGTTGTCGCCTTTCGGGTAAAGCGAGGTGGGAAGATCGCCAAGCGAGCCCCAGTTGAAGATGAAGCCGAGATCAAAAACGCGGGAACCCAAGATCAAATCCAGCATTTCCGCCGATTCTTCGTCCCTTATCATCTTGTTGGTGATCGTCACGTCGTAATAGGCGGGCATCAGCGTGTATCTCGATTCCGCAGAAAGCGCCTCGAGCACCACCGAGGTTTTTTCTCTGTTTCCCACCGTCGCCGGGACGGCGATGCAGCTGGTGGCAACCGGATTGATCGGCGTGTAGTATTTGTCCTGCGCCTCGTCCAGTTTGGGCGTGGGCAGGATGCCGAAATCGCTTTCCATGGTGCGCGTCTCGAGTATGTACGAGATCTGCATCAGCATGAACAACCCCCTGTCCTCCTGGAACATTTTGTTTATGCCCTCGTTGAACGGGTCGGCCATGCCTCCCGCCGACAATGTCTCGCCGATCAGCGTCGCGCTTTTGTCCGCGATGATCTCATAGGATTTTTCGACGGCGCGAATCCCCCGCTCGTTGTTCATGCGAAAATACGGATAGTCGCCGTCGTCCTTGCCCGTGACGGTCTCCCCTGTGCCGTAATACAGAAAGCTTATGCACCACGAGCTGGAAAGCAGCCCCGCCACATCGTGGAAGCCTATAGTCCCGCTGCCGTCGAGGTCTTTTGCGGCCTCTTTTATTATTGAGTAAAACTTTTCCATCGTCCATTTGTTTTCCCTGACGAGGGCGTACAGGTTTTCGATCCCGCCGTCGGCCGCCACCTTTTTGTTGAACATCACGATAAACAGCGAATCTTTGTCCATCACCATCAGATCCCCGACGGTGAAAAACATCCGCCCCCCGAGGCTCATGCCGTTCGCGTTCTGGTCCCACCACGGATTTTTAAGGTTCACATAGGGCAGCTCATCCAGTGAAAGCAAATAGCCCTCGCTCGCCATGTTGGCCGCGTTCCACATTCGCGGCATCACGCAGCCGTAAGCGTCGTCCCCGGCGGAGACGCTTTTTTTCGTGAGATTCACGGTATCGTTGTAGTCGGCGCGGATCTCTTTTATCTCGATGCCCAGCTTTGCCTCGACTGTTCGGTTTCGTTTGTACACCGCGTCGTTGATCGTGTCTCCGTTTTCCTCTTCGGCGTAGATTTCATACGAGCCCCAGTTCTTCCCGGCAAATTCGTTGACCAAAAAAGTGAACG
>Ga0082212_10009587_pt1 | contig 12478 bp, 9 predicted proteins | sample TergutNt197P3_FD_71548 | JGI IMG/M metagenome (GOLD analysis project Ga0082212, IMG submission 71548) | Neocapritermes taracua P3 segment gut microbial communities from Petit-Saut dam, French Guiana - Nt197 P3 | ecosystem: Host-associated > Arthropoda: Insects > Digestive system > Gut ... | reverse complement strand
TTGCAAATAAAATGCAAATGCTTTGCAAAACGATTGCGAATATTTTGTAATATTATAACAAATTACGTACCAATACAAATGCAAATATACAACGTTTTTTGTTAATTGCAATAATTTTAGAATAATTTTTGTTATATTTTTAAAAATATTTTTATGACCACTTATCAGAAGAATACTATTTCCCATCTTTTGAAGGAGAGAGGGAAAACCAAACGGGAATTGGCGGCTTTTTTGGATATCCATGAAAATGGGATTAACCGCTTAATCGGCAATAATAAAATCAGCATGGAGCGACTGGAGCAAATCGCCCGGTTTTTAGAAATGAATGTGAAAACTTTGTTCGACAAAATTTATCCTCAACCTTCCGAATCTTCTATGGAGGTACTGAAAGTAAGAGATAAAGATTGCAGCGAAACGGAAGAAATCATCCTCCTTTTATCGGAAATAATAAGGGGACAACGGACTATCAAAGAGATAGAAGAGAAAAATGCGGGAAAACTCCACGAAGTGATGGATTTAATGTTATCTACTTCCGGACAGTAAATCTACAAAATTCTGAGCTGAGCCTTTCATATCCAATCGTTTTCATAACGATGGCGGACAAATAATTCGATGGCTTGATATTCTGCCATTCCCAATTTGTCGTAATTGACTGCGGTAGCAATATTTCGTTCTTCCGCTCGTTGCCAAAACTCTCTTGGATCGGTTCCCGGGAACAAAGGGCGGTCTTTTTGCGATTGGTGTTTGAAAATCGCCATTCGTTTGATGCGGCTTTCTTCGGGACTTAAAGGAACAGCCATATCCACTTCGGCTAAATCCCATTCCTGCCACGCTCCTCGATAGAGCCACAGCCAGCAATCTTTTATCCATGCTTCATTTTTCAGGCATTTCAAGGCTTCGAGGATGGCAATGAAACAAACGCGGTGGGTGCCGTGCGGATCGGATAAATCGCCTGCTGCATAAATCTGTTGGGGTTTGACTTCCTGCAACAACCGGACAATCAAATCAATATCTTCTTTGCCGAGGTTTTTCTTTTTCACCGCACCCGTTTCGTAAAAAGGCATGTTGAGGAAATGTATATGGTCTTCCGGAATGCCCAAATAGCGGCAGGCAGCTTTTGCTTCGCCCCGCCGGATTGCTGCTTTACATTCCCGTACGGTATGCAAATCCAATTCTCCGGGTTGTTTGTCTTTAAAAAATGCCAGAGATTGATAATAGATTGTATTGGTTTTCTCTTTATTTTTCTTACCTGCTCCGTAAATATCGGCAGTATCCCGCACAAAATCCAGAAAACGTATTACATCGTCGTCAAACACTGCAATATCTCCTGATGTTTGATATGCCACGTGCACATTGTGTCCATGTTCCGACAAGCGAGCCAAGGTGCCTCCCATTGAGATGACGTCGTCGTCGGGATGGGGACTGAAAACCACCACCCGTTTAGGAAACGGCTTGGCACGTTCCGGACGTGTGGCATCGTCTGCACTCGGTTTTCCGCCGGGCCAACCACTGATTGTGTGTTGCAGATCGTTGAAAATCTTGATGTTAATTTTATTGGCAGGACCTTGCTGGGAAATCAAATCCCCTACCCCATTATCGTTATAATCACGTTCTGTAAGTTTCAAAATGGGTTTATCCAGTTTTTTGCAGAGCCAAAACACTGCGCGGCGAATCATTTTATCACTCCATTTGACGGGACCGAGCAGCCAGGGGGTTTTGATGCGCGTCAATTCAGCCGAAGACGCCGTATCTAAAATCATTTGCGTGCTCGAATGCTTTTGCAGGATGGAAGCCGGCACCATTTCGGTTACGGGTCCTTCCACAATTTTCTGAATGACACGGGCTTTTCCTTCTCCCCAAGCCATCACAATAATGTGTTTGGCTTGCATAATGGTTTCAAGCCCCATCGTAATGCAATGATTCGGCACATTTTCCTCACCGAAGAAATTGCTGGCGGCATTCATTCGGGTGCTGTAGTCGAGCGTAATCAGGCGTGTTTGGGAATTGAAAGCCGACCCCGGCTCATTGGCGCCGATTTGTCCCCGTCCGTCCAGACTGAGTAATTGCAAGTCGATGCCTCCCAAGGCTTTTATCTGTTCTTCGTATTGAATGCAAAAGGACGCTATTTCGGATTTCGGCAAAGAACTTGGAATCAGGTAAATATTTTCCGGCAAAATATCCACATCGTTCAGCAAATATTCGTACATATAGCGGTAATGGCTTTGCAGGGAATCCGGATGCAATGGATAGTATTCGTCGATATTGAAAACAACCACATTCTTGAAACTCAAGTTTTCTTCCCTGTGCATTTTTACTAACTTTTCATATATTCCTACGGCGGTAGAACCTGTAATCAAGCCCAATACACAAGGTTCGCCTTTCTGTTCTTTGGCACGGATCAGTTTTGCCACCTGTTTTGCCACTAAATCGGAAGCGATTTCCGCTTCGCTGAATATGGACACCGGCAATTTTTCGTAACGTCTTTCAAAATTTTCCATTCTGTTATTTTCTTTTTAAACCAAGTTACAAAGGTACAAAACATCCGGCTATCGCACAAATAATAACTCGCGATATTTCGGAAGCGGCCACAATTCGTCGTCCACCATCAATTCCAATTTATCGACGCGGTAGCGGATTTCATCGAAATAAGGAGCTACTGTATCGTGATAGGCAATGGCTTTTGCCCGTTCGTCTTCGATTTGGTTTGCCCGTTTGCGTGCTTCCACCATTGCTTCGGTTTTCGATTTAATAAATGCAATGTGCTCGTAAATTTCTTCAATAATCGCCTTATCGTGTTCCGACAATTTTCCGGCTTTGTCTTTATCGTAGATTTGATAAATCTTACAGACATTATCCAACAGTGCCGATTGGTATTTGGTGGCTACCGGAATAATATGGTTCATGGCCAAATCGCCCAATACGCGGGCTTCGATTTGCAGTTTCTTGGTATAAGTTTCCCATTTCACTTCGTTGCGTGCATGTAATTCCCTTTCGGAAAACACTTTAATGCTTTCAAACAAGCGGATGACTTCGGGCGTTGTGTAGGCATCGTAGATAAGCGGAACACTGGTTTCATCGTCCAAGCCCCGTTCTTTTGCCTCAATTTTCCATTCGTTGCTGTAACCATTGCCACCGAAACATATAGGCTTCGATTCTTTGATGTATTTTTTCAATACATCGAAAATGGCTTGTTCTTTCGACGCGCCGCCGGTCATTTGAGCATCCACCGTTTGTTTAAACTCAACCAATTGGGCTGCTACAATGGAATTTAAGGCAATCATTGCGGCAGAACAGTTGGCGGAAGCGCCTACGGCACGAAACTCAAACCGGTTGCCGGTGAAAGCAAAGGGCGAGGTGCGGTTGCGGTCGGTATTGTCCACCAATACCTCCGGAATTTTAGCGATACCTAATTTCATACCCTTTTTGGAATCGATCACAATGGCTTGATCGCAGTCGCTGTTTTCTAATTTATCCAATACCGCTGAAATTTGCGAACCTAAGAAAACCGATATGATAGCCGGAGGAGCTTCGTTAGCGCCCAAACGGAGTGCATTTTGAGCCGTCATGATAGACGCTTTCAACAAGGCATTGTGATTATAAATAGCCATCAAAATATTAACGATAAAGGTAACGAATCGCAGGTTTTCTTCCTGCGTTTTACCCGGAGTCAGAAGACCGATACCGGTATCGGTGCCCAGTGACCAATTGTTGTGCTTGCCCGAACCGTTGATGCCGGCAAAGGGTTTTTCGTGCAGCAGCAAACGGAAACTGTGGCGGCGGGCTACGCGCTTCATGATGGCCATAATCAAGAGATTCTGATCGATTGCCAAATTGGTTTCGCCAAAAATCGGCGCCAGCTCAAACTGGTTGGGAGCCGATTCATTGTGGCGGGTTTTCAGAGGAATACCATATTTATATCCTTCATATTCAATATCTTTCATATAAGCTTGCACCCGTGTGGGAATAGAGCCGAAATAATGGTCTTCCAACTGTTGATTTTTAGCCGATTCGTGTCCCATGAGCGTGCGGCCGGTCAGCATCAAATCGGGGCGGGTGGCATATAAACTTTCGTCCACTAAGAAATATTCCTGTTCCCAACCCAAATAAGAAAATACTTTTTTCACCGAAGGGTCGAAATAATGGCAAACATCGGAAGCCGCTTTGTCCACTGCATTTAAAGCCTTGAGAAGAGGCGTTTTATAGTCCAACGCTTCTCCGGTATAAGAAATAAAAACCGTAGGTATGCAAAGGGTATCGTCCATCACAAAAGCAGGGGAAGAAGGGTCCCAAGCGGTATATCCACGCGCTTCGAAGGTATTGCGAATGCCTCCGCTGGGAAAAGAAGAAGCGTCCGGCTCTTGCTGCGCCAGTAATTTCCCGGAAAATTCTTCGATGACTCGGCTACCGGGTCCGTTTTCATACTCGATGAAAGAATCGTGTTTTTGGGCGGTACCTTCTGTCAAAGGTTGAAACCAATGGGTATAGTGGGTAGCGCCTTTTTCAATCGCCCAGGTTTTCATACCGGTTGCCACATTGTCGGCCAAGGCGTGATCAAGGGTTTCCCCTTTTTCGATCACATCGGTTAAGGCTTTCAGCGTATCCTCAGGCAGATATTTCGTCCATTGCTTTTTGTCGAATACCAATTCTCCATAATAATCGGAAGTGAAGGGAGCAGGCGCCGACACGACTACTGCTTTTTTCTTAAAAGCTTCTTCTACCGCTTTAAATCTTAAGTTTGACATTTTGATGTGTGATTTCAATATTTATGATTTAGAGGGCAAAAGTACAAAATTTTCGGAAAAGAAACTATAATTGTGAAAAATGGGTTCGCTACAAAAGCGTCAGTTCAACAAAGGTTTAAAACGCAATTGCGTTATCGCTCTGTAGTGTTTAACCCCGGATTGTTATCGGCTGGCGTTTTTGTAAATAATCTTTTTTTCAAAATTGTATCAATATTTCAAAATTGTAATACATATTCCCTATTTTACCAAAACTCCCTACAGCAGAATCACTTCTATACAAATGTATGGCAGGTCCTGTTTTTAGCCATAACTTCCAAAATTTTATACCTATTTTGGGGTTTATTGTTGTGTGAAAATAATATTGTGTACCATCTGGGGGGATTGCCCAAAATGCTCCTAAAGATGTATCCATGGTGAATATATTCTTTTTTATGCCATACAAGCAATCCAATGATATCAAAAACGCTACAAACCCCCATATACCTGCTTCAGCTCCATAATATGTTTCAAAATTCTTACGATTCTGAAAATTATAAATACTTATCTTGGGTAAACTGATTCCTGTTTCGGGGCCGAATCCAACCCCACCGTATAGGTCTAATTTTGCAATTGATCGAGCAGTATCAGGTGGAGAAGAAAAATCATGAACTAAAAACACATCTCCGCTTAGCGAGAACACACTTCCATTTGACAATAATATTGGTTTCCAAAATGTTGGCTTTTCAAAATTAGTTAATAAAAGTGCATTTCCTCCGGCCTTTTTTATTTTCGTTTTGGCTAATGAGAAAATAGAAGCGGAATCACAATTATTCAAATATGGGTTACATGTGGCTTGTAATGTTCCTATTTTTTCAGATTCAATGGGGATATCTTGCGCTTTTTTATAGATTACAACTGAGTCATTATCTTCTCGTGAGGGATAAGATTTCTTTACTAAAACGTTTATTTGAGGAGAACAAGAGATCAGAATCAAACCGGCAATAATTGTCAATATTATTTTGCTAACTCTACAATACTTATTATTGAGAAATGTCTGCCGGACCATAATTTACTCTTTTTTATTCATTGACGACGGAATCTATCAACCACCGTTTTACACCTTTTTCTGTTTGTGAAAATTCTACGCCGATTTTTACGAGCTTTCTGTGGTCAGCAGAGTAAGGGATAGCATAATCTTTGCTGTTAATTTGTTTCAGGGCGTCTTCGGCGGTTGCGTTATCGTCCATTTTGAACTCAAAAACGTAGATACTGTCGGCTGTTTTTACTACTGCATCGGCTCTGCCTTTGTTGTTCTTTACTTCGGTTTGTACAAATTCTCCCATCAACGTAAAAAGCAAATAAAAAACATGTTGGTAATATTGCTCATTACGGTTTTTTTGTTCAATTGCATCGTAGGGAATGGCGGCAAAAAATGCCTGAAGGGAAGTCATAAATTCTTCAATATCACCATTTCTAATTTGTCGCATAAACTCTACAACCGAAAAATTTCCTGTTGCTATTGGCGTTAACACAAATGCAGGTAAGAGTTCTTTAAGAAAGCCATATTTTACCTCCTCATTTGGAAATCCTAAAATATATAAATTATTTTCATACGACTTTATCGTTAAATATCCCGTTTGATAAAGCAACGGTATGAGATTTTGATTTTCAACGCGATAATCCATTATTGATGGCTCATCAATTAAAATGTCGTCATCAAACTTGCGAATATCGTAATTTTGATTTCGCAGGGCTTTTGCCAAAAAAGTCGGCGTTCCTGTGGCAAACCAGTAATAACGATATTTTTGTGCCGAGAATGTGTTAATCAAACTGAAAGGATTATAAACGCCAACCAAATTTTCAGAGAAATGATAGCCATTGTAAAATTTTTGCAATTCAAACAATGTTTCTTCGCAGGTTTTTTGTGTAGCTTCTGCCAATGCTGCAATTTCAGGCACAAAATTTTCTTCTAATTCTGCTTGTGTAATGCCGCAAATGCCTGAATATCTTTCGTCCAAACTTATATCAATAAGTTGGTTCAGGTCGCTGAAAATACTGACTTTGGAAAATTTGGTTACGCCCGTGAGAAAAACAAATCGCAAGTTGGCATCTTCGGCTTTCAACACTCCATAGAAACCTTTTAGCATTGTGCGTATTTCATTACTTAAATCAGGGTTTTCCATTGTACTAATCAATGGTTTATCATATTCGTCAATCAACACAACAACTCTTTGTCCTGTTTTTTTACGTGTTTCTGCAATGACATTGGCAAATCTGACAGATAATCTTTCGGCAATAAAAGAAACACTGTATTGCTGTTCGTATTTTTGCAAAATATCATCAATCACTACTTCAAGTGAACGAATGTCGCTGTAATCAGATTTGTTAAAATCCAAATAAATAACAGGATATTTCACCCATTCTTTTTCCAATTCCGCAATTTTCAGTCCTTCAAAAAGTTCTTTTTTGCCTTCAAAATAGGCTTTCAAAGTGGATAAAAACAAACTTTTTCCAAACCTGCGCGGGCGGCCCAAAAAATAGGGCTTGCCGTGTTGCAGCAATTTATATATATATTCCGTTTTATCAACGTACACAAAATTATTTGTACGCAAATATTCAAAATCCTGTATGCCGATAGGCAGTCTTCGCATTGTATTCATAAGCAATAAAAACTACAATTTTCTAAATGCAAAAGTAATCAATTTTTAGCATTCTTTTCAATTTTCATTTTCCAATATCAAAACCATTTCTTTTGACTTGTTTAAAGTTTTTTCATAATGTCTCAACATAAGGTTGGGCATGGAAAGATGGAAGTAGTACATGGGCGCTACTTTCGGTTTCTGTCCATCAATCAGTAACGGGATTTCCTGTTTTAGAGCGCTCCACTTTTCTTGAAAATACCAGTCGGATATTGTTCTTATACCAATTATTCCTTCATGCATATCCCATAACGACTGCAAGAACTCTTTGTCGTCAATAAAGCGCATGACGCCGGAATTTTTAAACATTTCAAAAGCATTTGTCTGAAACGAATACATATTAACCGAGAAAGCATCTCCATAACTTTTGATTGAGTCACTGTTGAGTGATTTTGTGTCAAGCGACTGTAAATAGTTGGAATATCCGATAGAAGGTTTCAAATCTTCGATTGCGCGTTCAAGGGTTTCTATATTATCTTCTAATTCCAACTTTATGGCGTTCAAATAGAGAGTCATATCCCTTTTTTCCCTTTTATTGTTTATCCAATAACTTGCTGATAGCGTTATTGCAACGCCAATTACGACTACGGAAATTTCACGAAAGTATTTTCCGATTTTACTTATTGATAATTTTTCTTTTATGTTCATATTTCTGTTATTATAATTTTTTCTGCCCTAAGGGCTTTGTTGTTAAAATCTCCACCCCACCGATAAATTCATTTGGCTGCCTGTATCATAAGGAGTTCTGTACAGCCGACCACCTAAGTCCAAAAACCATCGTTTATTTTTGCTAAAATTCCATAGAATACCTGTATTTCCTCCAAAAGTAAATGCAGCGTCATCTTCTATATCCAATATTCCAAGAGAGGGTCCGATTCGCCATTGAAATTTTTCCGACAAATTCACCATATAGCTCCAAGAGGCTAAATACATATTACAGTTATCTTCAAACTCGTCGCTTCCACCACCAATTTCTATAGATAACAGATTTTTCGGATTAATATAGTAACCAAATTCAAATTTACCTCCACCATAAGTAGAATAATCAAAAATAGTAATATTATTGAATCCCAAAACGATATACATTCTACGCCAATTTGTTGCTTTTTGTTCCGGTTTTGGTGTTGTTGATTGAGTTTCGTTTGGTAAGGGTGCAATTGGTCGTGATTGCACCGGCACAGCCATTTCTTCCTGCTCTTTCGTTATTTTTTTTACATTATCCATAGGAATAACAAGGATATTACCCTCTGAGGTTTTAATTTTCAGAGACAAATCCGGGACTTGCTCTATGATCTCACCACGAAAAACTGTACCGTTTTTCAAATAAACCACATCTATGTTACTTTGTTGTGCAAATACAACTATTGTTGTCAGAAAGACAAAAAATGTTAATACAATTGTTTTCATATTCATAAAAATTTAACGGTAAATAGCCAGGCAACTACATACTCCTAAACAAATACATTGTTTATTACAACTGCAATAACTTTGTCTGTTGCAAGTACATACTTTTTGACAAGTACACACTTTATTGCAACTGCAAACACTGCCCGGCACACAGTTACATACGCATTTGGCTCCACTTGGAATTGGCGAACCGCAAGGCAAAGTAAAAGTAATCAGTTGTCCGTATTCATTTTTTGCCGTGTAAGTAATCCCTTTTACCTCCGAAGAAGAACATTTTAAGTCCATCAGGCATTTTATCGAATTACCGTCAGGCAAACTCCATAGTTGAATGGTTTTTTCTTTCGTTCCTACAACAAGCAATTTTTCATCCGGTGTAACGGAAAATACATTTACTTTTGTAGTGATTTTTTTTATGGAGTTGAAAAATGGGAAACTCCACAAAGTAATTTCATTGTCATTGCTTTCCGAAACAACCATACTTTTCAAAGATAACGAACGCAAATGATTGTTTCCTCTTGCATTATTATCCATTTGTTTTACAATCGTTCCATCCTCCAAATCCCATACGATAATCGTATTATTATTGCTGACAGAAGCCAAATATCTACCATCGGAACTGAAATCCAATGCGACAACTGCCTTACTGTGTCCTTTTAATGTTTTTGTTACGTCGCCATTAAAATTTCCCAAAACAATGGTCGTATCATCACAGCCCGAAGCCCAAGTATTTCCATCGGAACTAACGGCAACCGTGTGCACAGCCTCTTTGTACCACATTATTTTTTGATACTTATATTGGTTTTCTCCGGTAATATTCCAAATATTCACTGTATTATCAGAACTTCCGGAAACCAGAAAGTTTCCGTCTATACTAAATTTTAAGGCATTGACTATATTCGAATGTCCCTCCAACGTTTTAATTAATTCTCCATCGGGCAAACTTCGTAATTGAATGCTGTTATTCAAACCGCGAGTAGCAAATGTCTTTCCGTCAGGATGAATCGCTAATGAAGTTGTGGCAGGAACATTACTGATTGTTTTCATTAAAGCGCCATCGGGCAATTGCCAAAGTTTAATGATATTATCATCGCCGGCAGAAATCAACAGATTTCCATCGGAACTGATAGCCAACGCAGTAACACTTCCATTATGCGCAAAAACATCACAATTCTGTTCCGAAGCGGCATTGTTCTTTTGGGCAAACACATCCCAATCCTTCAACATTGCCACGGCTGAAGTAGCCACTATTCCGGTTTTCAGAAAACCTCTGCGATTCATTTTCGCACTCTCAATGACCTCAGATATAGGAACTACCTGTGGCGGTTCTTGTTCTCCATTGTTGAAAACGCGACTTAATTCAAATTGTGGTTTTTTCATAACAATATTATTTTAATTCATTGATTTCTGTTTTTTGTTGGAAAACCTGTTCTCTCAAATGCTCCGGTAACTCGTGCCAACATAACCCGCCGGCTTCTTCTATGCGCTGAAGGATTTGGTCTTTGGTCAATTCCCGGTTGATGTGGCAGCGATTGGTTCCCATAAACTTTTTTTTGCCAAATTCTGCGACTGCTTTATGGTAACAATCGCCGGCACAGTGCCACTTGACAAAACAATTTTGACAATATTTGCGATTTTCTACCGATTGTTTTCGCAAAAAGTTCAACCGTTTCATATCGAAACAATACCCTTTCTTTTGTTCGTCTTCCTGTCCATAGTAAAATATTTCTCTATACGGATTATTTTTTGTGCAAGCCTCAAAGCACGAAGATACGGTGCCGTCCGCTAATAGCGCAAACATATCTTGCGAAAGTGCACAAAAATGATTGGTCAGTATTCCCAAACGGGCGCCGGAATAGGTAATTTCTTTCCCGTATTTTTTAGCCCTGCATTGCGCTTCTCGAAATGCAGTTATAAATTCTTCTGTTTCTGCCGATAATTGATTTGCATACCGTCCCAGTTTAAATGCCGGTTCAATTTGAACAGCATCCGTGCGAAAAGTTGAAAAAAGATAATCCACCGAATCTGCCATATAAGGTATCAACTCTGCTGTTGCTGTCATACGGACGGCATAATTGAAATTGGCTTCGTCAAATCGGCGAAGCGTATGTATCACTTTTGCACTTGAACCTTTTCCGTCAGGTCTGACACGGTGTTTATCTTGCGCTTCGGGTAGTCCGTCCAATGACAAAGTCGCTCCTTGCATATTCGCAACAAACCAATCCATTTGTTTGTCGTTGAGCATTCCGTTTGTGGCGCACGAGGCATTTATGGTTAATCCTGAACCGGCTGCTTTTTTTTGTGCATATTCCAATGAGCCGGTTAATGTGCGCCAATTCATCGTTGGCTCTCCACCCCCGTGGTAGTTAATTTCGATACCGTCTGCTTTTTGTTCAATGGCATTTTTAATCACAAAATCAATACCGCGTTTTGCCACACTTAATGGCATATTTTCACGAATGGTATCGCCTGCCGAAGCATAACAATACGTACAACGTAAATTGCAGGCTGTGGTTGGAAATAATGCCAAAGCAGTAGGTTTCGGTTTCCCTTTGTAAATAGTAGTTGGCTTTATTTCTTCTCCTGCGTCAACCATTTCAAGTCTTCGCAAAAATTCGATGATTGCGCCGTCTGTATCCATTTCCGGATTATAAATAGTGTCTTTCAAATCTGCCAAAAAATTGACAATTTGTGCATTGCCGATAAAAGCCGCTTTTCGTAAAGGAGCATAGATAAGATAACGGTTATCTTCCAACGGAATAACAAATACCTCAGCGGATAATGTAGGCTTTTTTGTTTTAATCATTCATTTTTTTAATTTTAAAATTATTCAATCAAGCTTACAGCCACTTTCAAAACTTCAGATTTATCCCAATCATTATATTAAAACCCTGTGCCGGATACCCATACCAAAAATCGTATTTCTGAAACAGAATGTTGTTGGCTTTTGCGAATATGGACAGGCTTTCGTTCATCTTATAGATAGCTGCCGTGCTTAGATCATGAATATTTTTCATTGAAAGTGTTTCGCTTGCCACCATCGCTTTCCGGCCGGTTTCCAAATGATACGCTAAATCTATACGGAAGGGAAGGGTTGGAATCTTGAATCCCATATTCAAATCGCCGGTGTAAATCGGTTTATTCCAGGCAATTGCTTCTGAAAAGGAATTGATGTTGATTTCCTCCGGGATTTTTATTATATACCAATGATTATACATGAGCTTGAAACTTAAATCGAATATATCCCGGTATTGATACCTGACTAAACCGCCTATTTTAAATACTTCGGCATCGGCATATTGAGGAAGTATTCTTTGATATGGTAGAGGTATATACGGATCGGCAAAATAAAAATGTTCATCTTTTACCCATTTATAGCCGGTGAATACATCTATGCTTAAATGGATGGCGGGAGAGAAAACCACTCCCAGCGTTCCATCGAAATGGCTTTTGGAATCGTAAACCCGGAAAAGAGGATCTACATAGCGATTTTCATAGAAAACAGTATAGGCGCTGTTGTCCTTGATTCCTCCTTCCGCCCTTAGGTAGAGCAATACGGGATCGGCAGGGTGCCAGTGAAGACGGATGTCCGGCGCCGGAATGAATTTTTTTATACCGCCTAACTGGATGTCGGCTTTTATTCCCAAGCGGGCA
>Ga0082212_10009586_pt1 | contig 12478 bp, 13 predicted proteins | sample TergutNt197P3_FD_71548 | JGI IMG/M metagenome (GOLD analysis project Ga0082212, IMG submission 71548) | Neocapritermes taracua P3 segment gut microbial communities from Petit-Saut dam, French Guiana - Nt197 P3 | ecosystem: Host-associated > Arthropoda: Insects > Digestive system > Gut ... | reverse complement strand
TAATATTGACGGCATCAGGGAATTCACCAAGCCGCTATTCTCCATTCCCACGCACCAATTCCTGTTCAACGCCGGCAATATCGACGCTAAATTCTATATCGACAGCCTCCAGCTTGAACAGAGTGAGTATAACCTGATTAAATATCCCCAGCGCGGCGTCTGTCTTTACAAATGCGGAAATGAGCGGTATAATCTTATGGTGCAGGCTCCGGAGCATAAGGCGAAATTGTTCGGAAAAGCGGGCGGTCTATGATTGATTTAAACGCCCTTATAGAAACCGCTCCGCAGAATTACCGCATCATTGACAGCCTTGTAAAAGCACATTCGATTTTAGACAGACACGTAAAGTGCGCGGTTTCGGTTTCGGGAGGCTCTGACAGCGATATAGTTATGGATTTACTGGAGCTCGTAAAACCGGATGGCTGTGAATTGCGTTATGTGTTTTTCGATACCGGATTGGAATACAAAGCGACAAAGCGGCACCTTGACGAACTGGAATGGAAATACGGTGTATTTATTGAACGTTGCAAACCGCGTATGACGATTCCCGCCGCCTGCCGCGAATATGGCGTGCCCTTTATAAGTAAAGATATAAGCAATATGCTGAGCCGGCTGCAAAAGCATAATTTTAACTGGAACGATACTCCCGAAAACGCAACACCCGAAAAATACGGAAAGTGCAAATCTGCGCTTGATTGGTATTTTAACCGCCGACCGCCAAGTGCAAGCGGGAAAATCAAATTTTCGATTAAGAGGTATAAACTTCTCAAAGAATTTGTCATACAGAATCCTCCCGACTTCAAAATATCGGAAAAATGCTGTTATTACGCTAAAAAACAGACTTTCACCGATTTTTACAAGGACTATTCCCCCGATTTGAGCGTGAACGGTATGCGGCAAGCCGAGGGCGGTAGACGCGCGGGGAGTATCAAGTCTTGTTTTTCGGCGAGAACAGAGAATAATCCCGATAATTACCGTCCGTTGTGGTACTGGACTGATGAGGATAAGGCGGTGTATAAGCAGTGGCGGGGTATTCGTTATTCCGATTGTTATGAGGTCTACGGTTTGAACCGGACGGGGTGTTGCGGTTGTCCCGCAAACAGCCGTGCTGAACAGGAATTAAAAATCGTGGAACCGTTTGAGCCGAAACTCGTTAAAGCGGCACGGAATATTTTCAGCGATTCTTATGATTATCGGCGGCGGTATGTCGGGTTTAAGACAAAAAAATAATGGCACAGTCCTCTTTTGTTCATTAAGAGGGCTGTTTTTTTATGCCCAAAATGAGAAAGGGGGGCGAAAATATTACAGTTATACCTATTACATTAAAGCAAGCGAATGAGTTTGTAATCGAACATCACCGACATCATAAAGCGGTACAGGGTTGTAAATTCTGCATTGGTGCGGTTGACGGTAACGGGGATTTGCGGGGTGTAGCCATTGTCGGCAGACCAGTTTCACGTTATCTTGATAATGGTTTAACCGCAGAGGTTACAAGACTTTGTACGGACGGTTATAAAAACTGTTGCAGTTTTCTATATGCCGTATGCGAACGGACGGCGCGGTGTATGGGATTTAAGCGGATTCAAACGTATATCCTTATATCCGAGAGCGGTGCAAGCCTTAAAGCCGCTAACTGGCTCTGCGGCGGCGAGTGCGGGGGCGGTAACTGGAATACTTCCGCTCGTCCCCGAAAAGACAGCTTAAACGCTGTTAAGAAAATAATCTACTTCAAAAATCTATGATAAGGAGCGAAAAATCTATGAATTATTCTACGCATAAATTGGTGATTTCGGAAAAACCGTCAGTCGCTATGTCAATCTCGAAAATCTTGGGAGCGAATAACCGAAAAGACGGATATATGCAGGGCGGCGGCTACATCGTTTCATGGTGTGTCGGTCATTTAATCGGGCTTGCCGAGCCGGAGGAATACGACAGCAAGTACGGCGAAAAGCCGTGGCGGGTTGAGCATTTACCGATTATTCCCGTTAATTGGAAATTCGCCGTAAACAAGGACACTAAAAAGCAGTATGAAGTCCTTAAAAAGCTGATGAACAGTGCGGACGTTTCGGAAATCGTCTGTGCGACCGATTCGGGGCGTGAGGGTGAGTGCATATTCCGCTACGTCTATACTGCCGCTAATTGCCGTAAACCGTTCAAACGGCTGTGGATTAGCAGTTTGGAGGAATCGGCGATTCGGGAGGGTTTCAAAAACTTACGCCGTGGCAGTGATTTTGATAATCTTTATGCTTCGGGGTTTTGCCGTGCAAAGGCTGATTACTTAATCGGCTATAACTTGACCCGCCTGTATTCGGCTGTTTATCGCAGTTTTCTTTCAGTCGGGCGTGTTCAAACCCCTACCCTTGCTATGATTGCCGAGCGGGATTATAAAGTCAAGAATTTTATTAAGGAAAAGTTTTATACAATCAATCTTAATTGCGGTGATTTTGTCGCTACATCGGAGCGTATTGACGATTTAAGCGTTGCCGAAAGAATAGCGTTTGCCTGTGAGGACGGCACGGCGGCGGTTACAGAGGTAAAGCGGGTTAAGAAAGCCGAAAATCCCCCGAAACTGTACGACCTTACGACCCTGCAAAGAGAAGCCAACCGTCAATTTTCTTTTTCAGCGCAAGAAACCCTCGACATCACGCAGAAGTTATATGAGAAGAAGCTCGTTACCTACCCCAGAACCGACAGCCAATTTATTACCGAAGATATGGCGGGTACGGCAAGTGATATGATTGAGATTGTCATGTTTTCTCAATCTTCACTGTATTCGGGGCTTGGCTACAAGCCGGATATTTCAAGGGTTATCGACAATAGTAGAGTATCAGACCATACGGCGGTGATTCCCACTGCCGAGATTGCGGAAGTCAATATTGACAGCTTGCCGGACGGTGAACGTAAAATACTCTCGCTGATTATGAATAAACTGCTCTGTTCGACCGCCGACAAGCACGAATATGAAACTGTTTCCGCTACTGTTGAATGTGGCGGTTATTCTTTTACCTTAAACAACAAAAGAGTAATTAAAGACGGGTGGAAAGCCATTGAACGGCGTTTTAAAGGCGGTACAGATTCCGAAAAACCGCTTGCGTTGAACTTGACCGAGGGGCAGAGATTTAATAATTGCAACGGTTTTGTCAACGAAAAATGGACTTCACCGCCCAAACATTACACCGAGGACACTTTACTTCAAAGCATGGAAACTGCGGGAAACAAGGATTATGACAACGATTCAGACGTTGAAAAGAAAGGTATAGGTACTCCCGCAACCCGTGCCGCAACAATCGAAACGCTGATTAAGCGAGGGTATGTTGTGCGTGACAAGAAAAATATTCTTGTTACCGACAAAGGGGATAATCTTATAAAAATCGTCCCCGACAGCGTAAAATCGGCACGATTAACAGCCGAGTGGGAAACGGTTTTACAGAAAATCGCAAAGGGTGAATACTCTGCCGATAGGTTTATGTCTGATATAACGGCGTTCACACGGAAACTTGTTGCCGATAACTCTGTTATTTGCGGTGAATCCGCTAATGTGTTCGTTAAGTCGCAAGAAAAAATCGGGAAATGCCCGAAATGCGGGGGAACCGTTATAGAGAACTCAAAAGCGTATTCTTGCGGTAAAAAATGCGGATTTGTAATCTGGAAAACCATTGCTAAAAAGGCTATAACAGCGGAAATGGCGATACAACTTTTAGAGCATGGGAAAACCGATAAAATAGCGGGTTTTAAGGGAAAGAACGGCGATTTTGAAGCAATGCTTGTTGTAAAAAGTGATTTTACAATAGGCTTTAAATTTTAGAAAGGGTGAAAAACATGATTAGAATAGGTATTTTTAACAACAAAGGCGGTTGCGGAAAGTCTGTGGCGAGTATCAATATCGCTCACACCATTTCACGCACAAAAAAGCGTGTATTGGTTGTGGATTGCGATACTCAACTCAACACCTTCCGTTTCTTTTCAGACGAGCCGGACAACGGTTCTTTCAGCTCAACGAGGTATAAAAATATAGACGTTATGTGCTACAAGGCATATATTCCCGATTCTTATGACTACGCTGTGTTCGATTTACCCCCTGCGTTAAACAATGATACGATTGACTTTTTGTCAAAATGCGATTATGTGTTCGTCCCCATTGAGTTGGGGACGTTCGCTATTTCGGGGATTGCAAACGTAACGGAAACGATTGCAAAAACCGGAACAAAGTTAGGCGGCTGTTTCGTGAATCGGTTTGTCAATAAAAGCTCTGCTGACCACAAACTTGAAAAACAACTCCGTAATACTCTCGGTAAAAAAGTTATGGTAACACGGATTCCGGATTCTCTTGTTATCAAAAACAGTATCAGCTACCGTCTGACGGCGCATGAATACATGAAATGGAGAGCGGCGGCAAAATCGTATAACACGCTCGGCTATGAAATAATGGGAATTTGCGGAGGTAAAAAGTAATGCCTAAAAGAAAATTTGATAATACAATCGCCGAAAGTATGAAAAGTGCGGCTTCCGATAATTTCGCCGATAACATTCAGATGATTGACATTGACGAACTCAGCGAATCGACCGACAATTTCTTTGATGTTACCCGCATTGATGAGTTAGCCGAAGCGATTTATGAACAGGGCGGCGTTATGGAAAATCTCGTTGTTCAGCCGCTTAGTAATGAGGACGGAAAATATGAAGTCATAAGCGGACACAGGCGAACCGCCGCCGTCCGTAAACTCTTGGAAAGCGGAAAAAGGGTTTCACGGGTACTGCCCTGCTACGTCCGCAGTTACAGCGATGAGGACGAAAAGCGGCTTGACATAATTCTGATGAACATAACGTCGCGGATTATTTCCGATTCGGAAATGTGGAAGTGTTACGAGATAATCAATGAGGTTTTGCAGAATAAAAAGAAGTTAGGCGAGAAATTCGGGCAAGTGCAAAAGAAATTAGCTGAAATTCTCGGCGTTTCCACGGGGCAAGCCGCAAAAATGCAGAATATCGACCGCAGGGCAACACAAGAAGTCAAGGAAGCCCTTGAAAGCGGTGATATTTCCATTAACACGGCTGAAAAAATATCTAAACTTGCACAGGACGAACAGAAAAAAGTGCTTGAAAAAAGCCCGAAAGTCAAGCCGAAAGATATTGAAAAAGTTATCACTGATGATTATTCTGATAATGAAGTTACAACTGATGATAAAACGGTAGCCGCCCCCTGCATTTCGGATTCTGATGATGAGGTTACAATTAGTGATAAGACGGTAGCCGTCCCCTGCATTTCGGATTCTGATGATGAGGTTACAATTAGTGATAAGACGGTAGCCGTCCCCTGCTTTTCCGATGATAACGAACCCGCAGAACCGCCGCCGAAACGTGAGCCGGACAATTTGAATGATTATGTGGTTGAGAATCGTGATGTACTGTTAGCGATTTTTGACACCTATCTCGGAATCACCGACAGCGAGGACGAACGGGCGGTTATTGCGGGGGTTAAGCGGTTTATGTGAGTTTTATAAGGGTGCAGGACGGCTGAAATAACCGTCCTGTATGTGTAATGTAAAGTTGTTTAATTAGGGGAATAGATATTTTACCGTGTCACCGCTTTAATTTCTGCTTCTGAAATGCCATGTGCTTTCTGTACTTTGTCTGCTTCGCTGATTTCACCTAATTTTCGCAACTCTGATATACAATGAGCAATTTGAACTTTTCTTTGTTTATCATTAGTATATCCCGCCGCAAAACGCTTTCCAATATCAGCAATTTCAGCTTGTAACTCAGATTTACTATATCCTGTATACATGAAACTTACCTCCTTCTCTGCTTATTAACACATTAAATTAGCTGTAATTCATTATAACACAAAAATGCTCGTTTTACAAGCCCTATTTTTCCTCATAAAAGGCGGTGATAACCAAAAAAACACTAAAAATCAAAAATTATTAAGGAGGTGAGGACGTGAACGGAATGATAAAATTTCTGTTGATTGTAATGTTTATTACAATTCTTGTTTGCGGTTTAATCACAACATGGGGAAAAATGAGTTATGACGAGGTAAACGACCCGAACCGTGATTATTACATTACAAGAACAGACGATAATCTGAATCACGGAGAAATTTACGAAAAGGAATATATCGCGGCTCATACCGACAGGCGAATAAAGACAGAAATGCAAGCGGGTATGGGTTATTGTGTCAAAGGAAACGGGCGAACTCACTGTCGGTATGCCGAGCAAGCAAGACGAGGACGGCGGGTATATTCCTGTTGCAAACGCTACATCGCCGGAATTTTTCGCACAAATTAAGGAAGCGGTAATTGAAAATTATCAAAAATCCACACTTGGTAACACGCCCTACTTACAGCTTGCGGACAAAAAACAGGGTGAGGAATTAGCGTACAAAACCTATAACGCAAAATTTGCCGAAAAGGTTGGTGAACAGCTTAACGCAGACGGCGTTAAGTGGCACGGGCAAGTCGAGGAAACAGGAAAAACAAGAATCGCCGTCAACAAAAAGGACGCGGAAAAACTCAACAACGCCGCCGAAAAAGCAAGACCGCCCAAAACAAGATTTTATGCAAAGCCTAATATTATGTGCATGAATACGTCTTTGGTTTGCACCGACCCGAAGGGCGAAATTTTGCAAGCGGTAGGAAAAATGCTTGTTGAAGCGGGATATGACCTTAAAATCTTCAACACAATCGAGATGGCGTACTCCAATAATTACAACCCGTTTCACTATGTTTACGATTATGACGGCAATCTATCCGAGGACAAAATCAATTAAGGACACTAAAGGAATCCCAAAATAAAACAACGAACGCTTCCACGCCCGTTGTTCTATCCTAAATGTCTAAGATGCACTTTAATTTCTTGACTTGTTTTTACCCTCCCGCCTGTTCTGTAAGTAGGTTCATGCACTAATATTTTGTCAATAAACGCTCGTGCGACCTCTGATGTAAGTTCCGTTATTTCTCCGAATTGTTCTACAAGTTTCATAAAACTGTCTAAATCAGAGGCTTTACTTTTCAACTCGTTTATTTCAATTTGCAGATTTTCCGCAACCGATATCAATTCAGATTGTTCGTTTTCATACCCCGCAAGCATTTTTGAAAATCGTTCATCGCTAATTTTACCCTCAACATTGTCTTCGTAAGTGCGGCTGATTATTTTATCAAGACTTACAATTCTTGTTTCTGTTTTAACGAGTTTGCTTGTTTTTAATTTCAAAGATTTTTCGTTATCTGTGTTTGTAGATTGGTATACCTTTTTTTGAAACCCCTCTCTATCTTTTATTGCGAAATCAACGGTATATTGTATTTCTTCTAACGCTATTGATTCAAGTTCATCACACCTTGCGGAATGCCGAGAGCAGAGCCTTCTTCTGTGCGGATTACTGCTCCCCCTGTATTTTGAACAGATAAAATGAAGCCATTTGCTTGTTCTTGTCAACGTCATTGTAGAACCACAATCGGCACAAAAAACCAACCCGCTCAGTAAAGATATATCGCCTGTTTTTGATGGGCGGCGGCGAGTTTCACGTAATTTTTGTGCAAGTTCAAACACGTTAATGTCAACGATAGGAGCGTGGTGGTTCTCAATTACTACCCACTCATCTTCTGGTCGACTAACTATTTTTTTGTTTTTATATGACTGCGTTGTACGTTTTTGATGTGAAAAAGTTCCAATATATGTTGTATCGTCAAGAATCTTTGTAATTTTGTTTACGTTCCATAAATAAATATCTTCGTCTATTTCCGTCTTTTTACGATAACTCGGTTTTGTAATTTTTCGCTTGTAAAAATCCCTGCAAATATCGGTCGGGGTGATTCCAGAAACAAATTTGTTGAAAATATCTTTTACAATATCTGCCTCCTCTTCATTCACAAACCATATACTCCTGTCTTTTTCAATATAATAACCATACGGCACTTTTGAATGGGCTTTACCCTGCAGTGCATTTGAACGAGCAACAGCACGAATTTTCTTTGAGGCTTCGGCTACATAATACTCATTGATTACATCACGAAAAATGCTCATTATATCAAATCCGTTTGCACTGTCGAGACCGTCTGCGGCTGCTATGAACCGCACATTATGCTCATCAAACTGCCTTTTCAGAAGCCCGACTTCCAACACATCACGACCGATTCGAGATTGGTCTTTGAAAATCACAACCGCTACATTTCCTGATTTGACTTCATCAAGCATGGAATTCAGACCCGGTCTGTCAAACATTGTCCCACTTATACCATCATCTACAAAAAATCGAGTGTTCTTAAAACCGTGGTCAGTGGCATATTTTGCGAGCATTTCTTTTTGATTCACGATGGAGTTTGAATCCCCGATTTGCTCGTCTTCACGACTTAATCTGCAATATAATGCAGTAATTTTCCCTGTCATTTTACCCTCCTTATTCTTACTTACCTTTGATGATACCTCAAGAAAACGCACGTATCAAGCCCTAAATATTGGAAGGCTTATTAGAATTTATTTCCGCTTTAATACGATTTGATACAACTCGAATAAGTATATCCTCTGCTGTCTCTTTGGCATTTGGATTAAAATGCGTTGTCACAATATATTTTGTTTTTCCTAATACACATTCTCGTACCCGCGTATATTTTCTTTCCATTATCAGCACCACCCTTCATAGGTAGCTCACGGCAGAGGGCGAAATTGTACATTTAAAAATAAAAAAATCTGCGACACGGAAAAACCATGTCGCAGATTGTTATATTTTATATTTTTTTATCTTTTCACAGATTCTAATTACGCTAATCCAACCGAATAAACGCATCCTTAAAACCCGCCGCCCTAACCTTCGCCAACATATTTTCCGCATTTGATTTCACCGAATAAGCACCGACTTGAACCCTGTACAGTTTCCCATTATTAGCGGGAGTCGGTGCGGGATTCACAGGAGCAGTCGGCGTTGTCGGAATGGTCGCAGACAAATCGAAATACTCCTGTATTCCCGCGAAATAAGCCTCGGCAAATTTCATTAACTGGCTTTCGGGATTAAAAAACTGTTGGTCTTTCGAGCCTGTTATAAAGAGCCCCTCGCAGTAGGCATTAACGGTCGTGGTGTTCGACATAGCGAAATTGTACGCCGTGCCGCCCCTGTCCCTCAACCCTTGATGTCTTTTCAAAACTTGTGCTTTCATAAGATTGCACAGCTTTTGACTTGCCGCGATATTGTGTACTCTGTTATGCCCTATTTCGTGACCATGAGCGGTATTGTCAGTCCATGCGTTGAAATGCACGGCAATCGAAATATCGCACTTGCCGATTATGTCTTTTGCGAATTGTGCCTCGCCCGCATTGACATCAGTTGTTCGAGCCATAATCACCTTGTGACCCGCCGACTGCAACAAGTCTCGAAGTTTCAAAGCGACTTTCAGATTCAAGTCTTTTTCCTTAACGCCACCAATCCCGACAGCCCCACTGTCGTTGCCGCCGTGACCTGCACAAATTGCGATTGTTTTACTCATGATTTTCCCCTTTCTCATTTGCGGGCTTTTCGCCCGATTTTTTCTTGATTTGAATAAGTGCATCCTGCAGAATTTTCGGAATCGGCAATCCGATGACAGAACAGTTTTCGACAAGGCTCATCAGTTCGTTTGCGGCGTAAAAGAATATGAGTGCCGTCCTCAACGCCGAGCCATCACCGAGCAGATAAATGTCTGCTAAATTCCCGATTCCAACGACAATAAATATCGTCACTTTTTTTATAATCCCTTTCGCGCCAACTTCGCTTGATAGTTCTTTACGAATAAAAGCAGCGAAAACGCCCGTGATGTAATCGGCGACAACAAAGGCTATAAGTGCGTAAATCGCCCCACTGACCCCGCCAATAAACCACCCGATGAATCCGCCGACACTCGCCGCCGCGACTTGTATTGCATTCCAAATGTCAAAATTTTTCACGATTTAAGTCCCTCCTTCCGCAACATTTTTGTTAGTTCGTTTTCCGTTAACGGAACAGCCTCAACCAACACGTCAACCGTGCTTTTCAACTGAAGAACCTCTGCTAACAAATCCACATTTTCATGATTAACGGTCGGCTCTTCGTGTTTAATTGCTTGCGGCGGCGGGATACCTCCGACTACATCAATATCGGCGCTTTTCGCAACAATATCAGCGACAGGCAGTCCAGATTTATTCATTGATTTTCACCCCCTCGAAAGAATCACACAACGCATCGTATAACGCCGCATTTTCCCCCGATAAATCCTCGTCATAATCAACGAGAATCTGTCGCATTAATTCAAGATGTGCGGTATATGTCCCGCCCTCGATTTCTGCGACTTCCGAAAATAACTTTTCCCGCTCGATGAGATATTCTCGTGCCGTTTCCGGCTTTAACGTGAACCCATTTTCGGTTTGTTTCGGCTCTCCCGATTCGTCTAAAACCGCATATTCTCTGAGCAGTTCGACTTCACTTGAATGTAACGATTCGTATGAAGTCATCGCCAAAGCGAGAAATTTTGAACGCGCCCGACTTCGTTCCCCACGCAGTTTCATAGATTGCAAAAACGGAATCAATGTGATAATGTGCCTGTTTTCTAATTTGATTTTCATGGTGAAAATTCCCCTTATATTAATTTTAATACCCATTATACTGTGACTGTTACGGTACAGTAACGCTCGTTCCCATCGTCTGGAGACCTGTGTTGCTGTAATATGTCGAACTTGTAATCATCCACCCTTGATTAAGGCGCGTTATAAGCTGATTTACGCGAGTTATTAACTCCGAAATTCGTGAAGTCACTGCCGTCACGGTACAGAACACATTATTGCTCACTAAATACAAGTGGTCAGTTCCGTAGGCGATTCTCGCCCGACCGTTATCGCCGCCCCACGCCGGGAAAGGTCCCGTTGACGAACCGCTCACCGTCAGCGTTAAATCCGTCATTTTCAGAATCCGATTTCCGCTCGTGCGGAAATTGAATCCGTTGGTACACAAATCTGTGCCGAGGTGGAATCCCGCTTGACTTCTCACTTTGGCTTGCGGGTCAAGAACCAAAACCGTGCTGAAAGTTCCTGTTGTACCAGTTCTGTATCCGAAAGAAATAAATGAACCGCTCCCACTGAGGTGCATAGAAATGCCGCGAATAGACGTGCTTTCGACTGCGTAACTCCCCGCAAATGTCCCGATGTGAGCCGAACCGTTGTAGATATACAGTCCGTCCGCTTGGATTTTCCCTTGAAGTGTAGTTCCGTCATACCAGTTAATTTCAGTCGGCGAAATGCGGATTGAATTCGTCCAACCGCCCAACCCCACTTGAATTGCGTTGGTGGCTAATTTGTCGGCAGTAATACTCCCCGCCCCAATTCGAGCCGCCTCAAGAGTGCCTGTCGTGATTTTTCCCGCATCGACCGAGCCAATTTTTGCGTTCAAAATAGTCGCATTGGCAATCATGGCGTTTGTGATAAATCCGTTAGAAATCGTGAGTTTATCAGACGTAATCGTCCCTGCGGCAATTCTGTCAGCCGAGAGCGTTCCTGTGTTGATTTTCCCTGCGTCAAGCGTTGCGATTTTCGCATTGGTAATCGCGGCATCGGCAATCATAGCAGTTGAAATGACTGCGTTGTCAATCGTAGTAAGCCCCGTAATGTGAACCTTGTTTCCCGCAATCAGAATGCCCTCGGTGGAAATATTAATCTGATTGATAATGCCGTCTTCGGCAACCCGCAAGTTGATTAAATTATTCTGATGCAAAATTGCCGAATACACAGCGTTGCTGTAATCCTTGCGTTCCGTTGTAGGGTAGACGTTGCCAGTGAATTCATGCGGCAGACTCTCGGTTGCGATTCTGACACGTATTTTTGAGGCAGTCGCGGGAACTGTCACCGTCGCCGATGAAGTTTCCGTTGAGATTTGTTCGAGTTCGCCTTTCATTGATTCTTGCGGATTCAGTGTGAACGGCGTTGTTGATTCGAGATAATTCCCCGCCCATGAGCCTTGTTTGATTGCGAAAAACGCGATGTGCATATTTCCGCTTGTGATGCCCTCTCGTTGTTGCTCTGTTAATACCCACTCATGAATGATACTTGTGCCGCCTTCGGTGACCATGCCGATTTGTGACCATACCCCACCGCTCAGAATAAACACGGCATTGTCTGACACGTCTTTGCGACCGAGCCAGTGAATGACTTTCGGCACGGTTTTCCCGTTTAGCAGAATCCGATAAACAACCAACAAGTCACCTTGTCCTGTATAGGAGTTTAAATAGGGAGTCTCGTTGATATTCATGCTCTCAAAATTGCGAGTGTTTAAGTCGGGGATTATGCTTGAATATGTCGGATATAATCCTACAGCGTACCACTCTGAGAATTGCTTCACTTGCGGCACAAAGTCGGTATAATCGGAAGGTGTGACTTCACCGTAAAAGTGATAATGTGCAGTCAACGCATCTTCGCCATCGGGGTATTGGGAAATATACTGCTCACCCGATTTCACCGAAATATATTCACTCCGCAAATTTGAATC
>Ga0082212_10009585_pt1 | contig 12479 bp, 8 predicted proteins | sample TergutNt197P3_FD_71548 | JGI IMG/M metagenome (GOLD analysis project Ga0082212, IMG submission 71548) | Neocapritermes taracua P3 segment gut microbial communities from Petit-Saut dam, French Guiana - Nt197 P3 | ecosystem: Host-associated > Arthropoda: Insects > Digestive system > Gut ... | reverse complement strand
GCTGTTGTTCAATACTAAGAATTGGTTTAAATCAATAGATAATCCCGGATTCAGGTCTGAAAACCGGTTGTGAAGGATGCTTCCGTTGATTTTTGCATTCCGGTTGGTTTCATCATAAACAATGCAATTTCTAAAAATAAATTGATTATTCGCTATCTGAATCGAGTCCGTTATCCGGTATTTTGCATTGGTCATTTTGATACCAAGACCGGCATCATCCAAATAAATCGCGCCCGAAAAAGTGGGATCGGCAGGTTTTCCATTGGCGTGGAGGCGCAATCCTACTGCTCCATCCAAATCATAAAAAGTATCCGGCAGATAACCTTCCAACCACTTCAAGCGAACGCCTTGTATATCGGCTGTCAGAGAGAGAGAATCTCTTTTCGGCAGGAAAAATCCGGAAACGACCGATTCCGGCGCATCATCCGGAGGATTCCAAGTAGCACGCATAGCAACACCCTGCCGTTCGGAACTCCAAGCGCTTCTCAACTGCAAATTCCCTATTGGATTCTCATCGAAAAACATATTGTCGATCACAAAATTGCGCGTGAGTATCAATGGATTTGTTTTCAGTTGAGAAAGCGTAATGTCGCCGGACGCTATTCCTGATAGAGGTATTTTGCTTTTTAAGTTGGGGAAAAATGTTGCGATTTCAAAGCGATTGACAGTCACCTGAAGCGAGTCACTTGCATCTTCCGATATGACGCCGTTGATTTGCAGGTATTCGGACATAGAGTGCCGCAAAGCAAAATTACGGATTTCATATCTTTCACCCGAAATGGAAATGCGTGCCGGCTGTATCAGGAAAGATGCATCGTTCAGAGTAAGCGATCCGGATCGCATAGCAATGTTTATATCCGGCTTTGTATTTATTACATTCGGAACAAATTCGATAGCCGCTCCTACATTTCCCTCCAAATCATATTGTTTGGAATTATTATCTACATTCAACCGTACAAATAAATCATCATCCTTTACTTTGGATAAATTCAAATGCACCCGAGCCGTATCCGATTGGGTGAAAATACAGAATGCAGTGAGGTCTACATTCAAGTCGTCATCTTCTTTCAAGTATTTACCGACAAAAAGCGCCGAATCGGGAATGGTTGTTTCAATTCCCAGTAAAGGGGCGACTTCGTTTGCCCGTCGAACGGCAATCAAAAAATCAAAATTTTCCGGCTCCGTAACCGGTTTTTTGACTTTGTTTTTATTGGGAGGAAAAAACACCGGCAATGCCTGCCTGAGCGATTGATTGACGCCTTCGAAAGTAAGATTACCCTTTCCCTGCATATTCAGTATGGGCGATATCAGGTTGATTTGCTTTTGCCGGTCTTCGCCTGCGTCATAAGAAATGGTGACCGAATCAAAGTCGAAATCTCCCGAAGGGGTAAGCAAACACAGGCTATCGATTACAACAGACGCAGACATCCATTCCGGATCAAAACCTTTGATGTCTGTTTGGATATTGCCCGACAATTCCAAACCCTGATATTGCGGTAGAATTTGCAAAACATCCGGACGCACACCTTTTAACTCTGCCGTCAGTTCTGCGAAAGGATTACGCTTGTTCAGTCCGGCTTTTCCTTGGAGTGTTAAAGGAAGATGCGTATCTCTACTGACCAAATTGACAGAAACGCTATCGGTCGCATAAAACGCTTGGGCAGTAATATCCCGATAACTGTATCCCTTGTAATCGAAACGGCGGATTTCGGCATTGGTATTGGCTTCAATTTTGTTCAGATTGATAATTCTTCCCCGAGTCACCAATCGAAACGAGGCGTTCCCAAAATCGCTGTTAGACAATAGGCTATGAATATTTAACTCCGGCGATTCCGCATTCAAATCGAAATGGATGTTTTTAGAAGATGAATTATATCCTCCCGTTCCGTTCAATCTCAAATCGCCTTGTCGGTTAGCGGCAGTCAGCGCATACCTCAAATTCGGCAGGGAGCCGGCGACTCTTCCTGTCAATGTGGTTAAATCCAACCGCAAAGGCAGGTCGAACAGTTGGGGATCGACTACGCATTTTTCCACATTCAGTTCAAAAACGGAAGTTTCCCAAGCATTGTAATCGGCTATGCCGGCGCTTGCTGTTAATTGAAGTTGATTACCGTATTTTAACTCAAAATGCGGCAGTGAAATTTCAGGAAACTTTCCTTTAATCTCTCCCGAAAAAGATGCTACATTGGTATATTGGGCAAGTACCGGATAGAAGCAGACAAAATCGCCGAGATGCAAGACACCGGAAGAGAATCGCATCGAATAAGCTGCTCCGGAGAGGATTTCGTTCAATTCCATTCCGGTGTAGTCAAGACTTGCTTCTTTTATCTTCACTTCCGATTGGGGCAATGCAGCATAAAAATCATCCATCTGCAGTTGGTTATTCAGATTTTTGATTTGGAATTTCATTTGTTTCAGTGCAAAACCGCTCTTTTCATCAAATGATAAATCTTTAATCTTACTACTCCAATCGTTGGGATTATTCAGATGCAGTTTGGTATCCAATTGCAGATTTAAGATGTCGATATGGTTATTATCGAACAAACCGGGCGTTTGAGAAGGTTCTGATAACACATCGTAACGCAAATGTCCGTTTTTAAGCGAGATATGATCGATGGCGAATTGAAGACTTAAGCCATCACTTGAGCGGGATGTGTCGGAAGTGAACGCATCCACCAAAAACTGAAAATTATACGGAGTGTCGATACTGTCTTTTGAGATATTCAAATCAAAGTTATCGACCTCTACTATATATATGACTAATTGATTTCGAAAAAGTTTAAACAGATTGAAATCGGCGTTCAGTTTTTTTGCATAAAAAAGTGTATCGTTTTTCAAATCGGCGGCATATATATCGTCCAATTGTAGATGATTAAAAGGACGAAAGCGAAGGTTTCCGATACTTATCGTGCTTTGCGTTTTCTTCATCACTTCCTGCAAAACAAGCGTCTTTATCTTCTGTTGAACAGGCGGAAGCCATAACAAAAGATAAACCGACAATACCAAAATACAGAGAGAAAGTATTGTCCAAATTGCGATGCGAACAAATGTTTTTATTATCGTATCTTTTCAATAATTGTCAAAGCGTTTTTACATAATTCGGTGATTTTTCCCCATTCCTTAGCGGCGATTACTTCTTTCGGGAAAAGGTTTGATCCCATCCCTACGCAAGTTACGCCGGCGTCGAACCATGATTTCAAATTGGCCTCTTCCGGTTTCACTCCGCCGGTCACCATCAACGACGACCAGGGCATAGGCGCTTTTAAGGCTTTCACAAATGCAGGGCCTAACACATCGCCGGGGAATATTTTACACATATCGCAGCCGGCTTCCTGAGCAAATCCGATTTCCGAAACCGATCCGCATCCGGGCGCATAAGGTATCAAGCGACGATTGGCAACCTTTGCAACATCCGGATTGAATAAAGGGCCGACTATAAAATTCGCCCCCAGTTGGATATATAACGAGGCTGTAGGAGCATCGACAATCGAGCCGACTCCCAAAATCAGACCGGGGCATTCTTTTGCCACGTATTTACTAAGTTCACCAAATACCTCGTGCGCAAATTCGCCGCGGTTGGTGAACTCAAACGCTTTCACTCCGCCCAGATAACAGGCTTTCACTACATTTTTCGCCGTATCAATATCGGGATGATAAAACACCGGAACCATGCCGGTAGCGCTCATTGCTTCAAGCGCTTGTAATTTATTGTATTTTGCCATAATAATAAAACTTAATTATTATGTCATTGCGGGCTTGACCCGCAATCCCCTTTACACAGGGGGAGCCCGCGTCAAGCGCGGGATGACAAAAATTATTAATTATTAATTATCTGCTGACTCTTCCGGAGTCGTCTCCTTTCATCAGTTGTTCTACTTCGGCGATAGTAACCAAATTGAAATCGCCGTAAATCGTGTGTTTCAATGCCGATGCAGCAACGGCAAAATCCAGTGCCTGCCGGTTATCACCGGGGAAAGTGATTAAACCGTAGATCAAGCCGCCCATGAACGAATCGCCTCCGCCAACGCGATCAACAATATGCGTAATATCATACCGTCTGGATTGATGCAGCTGCTTGCCGTCGAACAGGCATCCGCCCCAAGTATTGTGATTGGCATTGATTGAACCGCGCAAAGTGATAATCACTTTTTTGGCACGTGGAAACTTGTTCATCAGTTGTTTACAGACCGATTCAAATTCAAGCGCATTTACTTCACCGCCGGTATGCGCTACATCGAATCCTTCGGGATGAATACCAAACACTTTCTCCGCATCTTCTTCATTTCCCAGAATGACATCGCAACCGGCGACCAAAGCAGGCATAATCTCGGAGGCGGATTTTCCGTATTTCCATAGATTTTTACGATAATTCAAATCGCATGAAACGGTTATACCTAATTCGTTCGCAATCCGTATCGCTTCCAAGCAAGCATCGGCTGCTCCCTGCGAAAGCGCAGGGGTGATTCCTGTCCAGTGAAACCATTGTGTATCCCGAAACAGGGTTCTCCAATCAATCATACCCGGTTTCACTTGGGCGATTGCCGAATGAGCACGGTCGTAAACCACTTTGGATGCGCGGGCAACTGCTCCGGTTTCCAAGAAATAAATGCCCATCCGGTCGCCTCCGCGTATGATATGCCGGGTTCCTACATTGTATTTTCGTAGCTCGGAGATGCACCATTCTGCGATATCATTCTTCGGTAAGCAAGTGACAAATTCTGTAGGAAGCCCATAATTGGCTAAGGAAACCGCCACATTTGCTTCCCCGCCCCCAAAAGTAGCATTCAGTTGGGGTGATTGCATAAACCGCTGATAATCAGGTGTCGATAAACGGAGCATTATTTCTCCGAAAGTTACTATTTTTTGCATATATAGAATTTATGGAATTGCAAAATTACAAAAAAAATGTTTCAATCCCATAGAAATAACTTTTCGGCATTAAAAAAAGCCTCGAAAGTATTTTCAACTTCCAAGGCTCTTAACTCCCTATAACTTCTTATAACTTCCTATAATTCCTTTATTCAATGTTTCACTACAACCTGAATCATTTCCGGCTTACTGTTCGCATCTCGGCGCTCTAAGGTGTATTAACCCGCATGGTAGAAAATCATATCAAGCGAAGCAAACGATTTCATGGTTCTATCGCTTCTCTCTACAGTAGGAACGGAACAGTTGTTCTAAAACTTACCGGCTCTTCCCGTGTGCTTATTTGTCCGTAAATAGCGTAGGAAAATAATAAAATAATGGATGTAAAAATTGATCTCTTCATAACTGAACTTGTTTAAAAAATAAATAATTAAAATTTTCGTTGTAATACAATTTTAGTTCGTTTTCTTGCAAAGAGAAATACTCAATAAGGTAAAAAAAAGACCACCATAAATTTCCATCACCAAGTTCTCCTCGTTCAGTTCCCATTAAATTAGTAAAGTAAATGCTTTTTTTTTCATAATCTACCTTATAGTTTCCACTCAATCCGTTTGATGCAGAATTTGTGGTAAAAGTATTTTTCGTATCAAACGTAAGGGTATAACATTTATCGCAATCTTCCGGTTCAAGTACTTTCAGGTTGCCGGTTTCGACATCTACGATTCCTGCCAATTTCCACTTAGTTCCTTCCAAAAGAGTTGGCTGGTCGTCATCGTTAGAATCACATCCGACAACAGCGATCGTGATTGCTAATAAAAAAATAAATATTAGATTTTTCATTTTTTTTTTGTTTTTTGTCTATTTCTCACTCTCTATCGAAAAGCACAATTGACAAACTGGCTTCTCGATTCACATTGCCGTTAACCAATAATGTTACAATTTTCATTCTTCTTTTTTTTCATAGGCAGTATCATTTAAAGTTATTTCTACATATATGACGAAAAGAACGTATAAAACGTTGCATGGTATTTTGTTTTTTAACATAAATTTAACACCAAATAAATCAATCGCCAAAAATTTTCGCATGTTAAAAAAACATGTTTATACCTGTTTTTGACAGTTTGAGCAGACATTTGCATTAACCGATTCAATGCAAATCACATAAGCAACGAAGCAATCCACCTCCCCTCCCTCGTGGGGAGGGGTTGGGGGAGGTGTGGATTGCTTCGCTCCGCTCGCAATGACGAATAAAAAATCACTCAAACTTCACGCCAACCATCACTACTTCGATTAAATTTTTCGAATCGAGAATGGCTTGTACTTTTTTCTGGATATCTACCGGTGTCACTTCATTCACTGTTTTCTGATAACCGTTGTATCCATCGTAACCGTACCGGTAGAAATCAGTGATTGCAGAACTCCAGAAACCGTTTTGGCGTTCCTGTTCCTGACGATTTTTCAACATAAATTCTTTCACCTTGTCGAAATCTTCCTGACGGGGTCCGTTTGCGGCAATGTTCCTGAATTCGGAGTGAATGATTTCGTTCAGATATTCTTCTTTCCCCGGTTGGGTTTCAAAAACAATTTGAAGCGGGGTTTGTCCTTCGGGATATTCCGAAATACCGCAAGATACGCTGACTCCATAGGTACCTCCTTCGTCTTCACGGATTTTTTCTGTGTAAAGAATCCGAAGAATTTGCTGCATCATATCAATTTCAATCCGGTTTTTCATGGTTGGTTCAAAAACACTCCAATAAACATTCACGGTGGTTGCTTTCGGATTTTCCATCGTTTGCTGGAATTTATTTTTGATAAGTCCCGAATGCATATTTTCATCCACCCTGACGAAACTTTCTTTTCTATGGATAGCGGGAAGCGCTCCCAGATATTTGGCAATCAATTCGCTCGATTCTTCCGGAGTGATATTGCCGGTGAATACGAACGTGAAGTCGCTTGCATCAGCAAACCGGTCTTTCCGCCAATCCATAATGGTTTGATAGTTTACTTTTTCGAGGTCGTTTACCCTCAGACGTCCTTTGGTAACCGGACGAACATAAAGCTCATTGATCAAGGTGTCGATCAAGGCAATTTCCGGATTAGCCTCCTGACTCTCTAACTGCGATTTGGTTCGAGCTATGAACGATTGATAAGCATCCTCATCTTTGCGGGGAGAGGTAAAATTCAGGTAAATCAGTTGCAGCATTGTTTCAAAATCTTTGATGCTTGATGATCCGGAAAAACCTTCGTAAGTCAATGCTACTACAGGATTCACCGATACTCTTTTACCTGCAAGCACTTTCGTCAAATCGGTAGCGCTGAAGTTGCCCAGACCGCCCAATGTAGATACCGAACCGTATAGTTTGATATTGGGGGCTTCGCTATCCGGAAAATGGGAATACCCGCCCGGACTGGTAGCTGCCATCAATATTTCATTGTCTTTGAAATCGGTAGTTTTGATAACTACTTTTACTCCATTTGACAGTTCAAAGACTGTTGTTCCCAATTTTTCGTCTTTGGAAGTTGCAACTATTCTTCCTCCGGAAGGAATCTCCGACAATAACGGTTCGTTACTTGTTGTTTCAACTATTTCTTGAATATCTTCATTGCGGGCTTCGTGAAACCATTTCAGTAGAAGTTCCTTAGTTGGAAGAACCAAATCGTCTTTTTCGGGCGCTCTCAAACTGAGTACAATATTTTCATCACCGATTAATTCCTGAACGTATTGATTAACCATTTCAACCGGAATTTGGGGTGCAACCGATGAAATTATATTGAATTCGGTTTCAATCCCTGGAATATAACCTCCCTCCGTGAAATGAGATACATACTCCTGTGCATATCGGGCGTTTTCCATTTTGTCTTTTTCTTTAAAGGCATTTTCGTAAAAGGTCATTAAACTGGTTCTTGCCCGTTCATATTCCGAAGCATTGAAACCAAATCTGTTAAGTCTTTCCATTTCGCGAACAATGCTTTTAACCCCCATTTCAAACTCATCGCCTTTAATCTGAACCATACCGGATAAAGATTCTTCCGTAGCGGTATTGGCAAAACGACCGTTTCTTACGCTTGCTCCGATAAATGGCGGATTTGCCTGTTGCCTGATTTCCGTCAATCGTTCATTCATAATTCTTGAAATAATGGAGTTGAAATAATCCATCATCAAGCCTGCCATCGTACTCTTTATTTCCTGAGGTATAGGTTTATGTTTAAATTCAACAGAAAAAATCGTATAGGTTGCTTCTTTATCGGAAGCAATACCCACCAATGGTTCAATATTATCGGCAACTTCGTAACGGATTCTTTCTGCCGGATTGGCCTGGGCAAGATGATCGGCATAGACCGCTTTTAATTTATTTTCCATTTGATCTACGTCAATATCTCCGATGATGATTACGGCCTGCAAATCGGGGCGATACCATTTTTTATAATATTCTCGCAATGTTTCCGGTTTGAAATTGAGTATGATCTCCGGTGTTCCGATAATATTCCGTTTGGAATACTGGTTGTCAGGTATAATTTCAGGTAATATTTTTTCGCTAAGTCGTTGATTTGCACCACCATAAGATCGCATTTCTTCCCTGATAACTCCCCTTTCTTTTTCTATTTCCTCATCATCCAACAAAAGAAAGCCCGACCAGTCGTGTAAAATCAGCAAGCAACTGTCTAAAATTCCTTCTCTTGTAGTAGGCACATTGGATATATTGTAAACCGTTACGTCGAAACCGGTACCCGCATTCAGGTTGGCTCCGAATTTGACGCCCACCGTTTCCAAATAGCTGATTAACGAATTACCCGGAAAATGTTTTGAGCCGTTAAAAGCCATGTGTTCCAAGAAATGCGCCAATCCATTCTGATCGTCTTCTTCCAAAATAGCGCCGACATTTTGTGCAAGGTAAAAATCCACACGTTGTTGAGGCAATTCATTGTGGCGGATATAGTACGTAAGTCCGTTTTCTAACTTTCCATAGCGAACTTTCGGATCGATAGGCAGGGGTTGCATCTGTTGAGCAAACGTCGCCGCTAAACTACACAGTATAAATCCTATAATAAATACTACTTGTCTCATCTTTATTAACTCTTAATTTTTAATTCTTAATTCTTAATTAAAACAACATTATCGCTTGACGAAAATCGTAGTTCTGCCAGGTTTTCATCATTTGTTTTTGCAGAAATGCTTCCTTTCCCATAATTCCCATCCAAATTCTATCGTTAAGACTTCCGGATGAACTTTCCAAGAGTTGCATAAAAAAGTCTTTTTTTGCAGGATATTCGCCGATAGAATAATTTTCTACTTCGGCTAATTCAGCAGCTGTTTTGATTGCCAAATCCACACCGCCCAAGGCGTCTACCAATCCTATTTTCAATGCTTGATTACCTGTCCAGACACGTCCCTGACCAATGGCATCGATTTCTTCTTTGGTTTTTCCGCGTCCATCGGCACAGCGGGTAATAAATAAATCATATCCCCTTTCAATATTTGCCTGTATTTTTTCACTTTCTGCATCGGTAAACGGACGGTTTAGTAATAAAAGGGAAACTCCGCCAAAATATGGCAGGGGAAGAGAAACCTCGCCTTTACCAAAATCTGAAAAACGGTTGGTAGAAACGCCATCGTAAGTGGCTCCCATTTTCTTGGCTAATTGTGCGCCATTGGGAATCAATCCGAAAATACCGATAGAACCGGTCAATGTGGTGGGTTCGGAGATGATTTTGTTGGCTCCGCAGGAAATGTAATAACCTCCGGAAGCAGCGTAAGTTCCCATAGAAACGACTACCGGTTTGACAGCTTTCAATTCTTCGACTGCATGCCAGATTTGCTCCGAGGCATAAGCGCTTCCTCCCGGAGAATTCACCCGGAATACCACCGCTTTCACATTTTTATCATCTTTTAACTTGTTTAATTCTTTTACATATTCTTTCGCTGTGATAATACCGCCCGGCATAATTCCGGAAGCTATATCCTCCATAATGCTTCCTTCGGCATACAATACGGCAATTTTTTCTTTGTTGGCTTTTTTACCGGTTTCCGGAACAGAGAGCATATTTTTCACGCTTGCAAAACGAAGTTTATCGTCTTCTTTCAACTCTAAAAGTTCTTTTAGATAGGCTTCTACTTGATCGGCATATTTTAATCCATCAACTAATCGATATTCAACCATTTTTTCCTGTTCAGTGTATCTCAATAATTCATCTGCATAGCGGTTCAATTCCTCTACCAGAATATTTCGATTTTCTGAAATCTTGCTCAAAACGGTTTCCCATACATCATTGAGATAGGCAGTCATTTGTTCCCTATTGGCATCGCTCATTTTATTCTGAATGGTTGGTTCAACAGCCGACTTATAGGTTCCTACTTTAAATACCTGCCAATCAATGCCCCATTTTTCGTAAACTCCTTTGTTAAACTGAATGGTAGCAGCCAACCCTTTTAAATCAAGCATCCCTGAAGGATTCATAAAAATTTTATCGGCAACAGAACTCACAAAATAAGCGGGTTGCGAGAAAAATTCTCCGTATGAAACAATGAATTTTCCGCTTTTTTTGAATTCCAATAAAGCATTGACAATCGGTTCCATAGTCGTAAAATCCGGTCCTGCAAGTCCGGAAATACCGCCAATATTTATATAAATACCTTTGATATTGTCGTTTTTCTCCGCTTTACGAATAACCGATAAAATATCATTCAAACCGTAGGAGTCGCCGCCAATATTAAACACGGCATCGAAAGGCGACGAACTATTAGCCTTGTCGGAAATACTGCCGCTAAGATTCAATTTAAGAACGGTGTTTTTCTGTACTTTATAAGCGGGCGAACTGCTCATAGAGGCAGCTATCCCCACAAAAATAATAAAACCGATAAAGGTTAGGATCACAAATCCGATAATTACTCCTAATGTGGAAGCAAACAACATTTTAAAGAAATTTTTCATTACATTAAATTTTTAATTGATTTATACTTATTTATTTTATTTTTCATCATTCACAAATTCTAAAATATCTCCGGGCTGACAATCCAATTCACTACACAATGCCTCTAAGGTGCTGAATCGAACCGCTTTGGCTTTTCCCGTTTTCAAAATGGATAGGTTTGCCGGCGTTATATCCACTTTTTCCGAAAGATCGTTTAAGGAAATCTTCCGCTTAGCCATCATAACATCTAAATTTATTATTATCGACATAATTCGTAATTCGTAATTGTTTTTATATAGTTAATTCCTGTTCTTCTTTCATTGTATGTGACATTTTCAATATCTCGGCAAACATCAAGGTTACCAAGGCAAAAAGCAGCCAATAAAATTCATCCCCAATATGAAATACAATTTTGTAACCTTCCATTTGAATTAACTCACGCGCACGCAGCATATTAACGAAATTGGTGTATATTTCTGCAACAAAAATGAACAACAGGCAATAACTTATCCAGCGAATTCGTTGAATATTTCGAAGATCAAAGATTTCATTTTTTACAACAGAGCGAATAACCCTATATATTAATACAGGAATAAACACAACTACAAAAAGTAATGGAATGGTAAATACAAATAAAACAATATTATATGCGAAATTGATCCGGAATGGTAATTTAGACGAGTCTATTATTGCCGTAACTGCGGTAAATTCGGTACGAATCAATTTGCCTGTTTTTAGATTCATCAACGAACTTGGAAATGAAAGAATTCCGGATGCCGATTTTACGTAAAAACTGACAGCTCCATCTAATAGATTACCTGATTCATATGTTTCATCTTCCTCTTTGTCCTCTTTGTTATGCCTTCTCTCAGCGGTGCTAATTCCTTCTTTTATTCCTTTCATAAAGGCCGGAACCGCAACTTGAACAAAATTGTCGCCCAAAAAATAAAGATAAATTACCCCGAAAAGGATACAGATAATTTTTAGTCTCGTATTCATAATCAATTAATTTTATAAGTTTTTCAATAAATTTTTATCGTTTTTCGATATGCAAAGGTAAATATAAAAATTTAATAAACAACAAAAATTTATCGAAAAACAATAAATTGTTGAAGATTTAACTATAATTAACAATTATTAATAAATATTAACTAATTTTATGGCGTTTATTATGAGAAGAACGGTGAAAGCGGGCTCATCCGTAAAACCCTGTTTTTAGAAAAGAATTGGCATAATATAAATGATGGGCAAGCATATAATGAATATCTATTAAGGGTGATTTTTTATATCAATCTTACGCCGAAAGGCGTAAAATATACATAACCCCGAGTAAGCCGAAGGCGCAACTCGGGGAAAAAGACTCTCCTCACTACCGGAACTCCGTAGGAGTTCAACTACTTCGTAGTTGTGTGTCTATGAGAGTTGTCCGTGCCCCGAGCTGCGCTTCGCTTGCACGGGGTTATGCATATTATTCCCCTTGTGGGGAATCCATTCCCTTATTGTACTTTGTACAATAAGTCTATTTAACCTGTCATCCCGCGTCAAACGTGGGATTCCCTGAAAAGCAAATTGAGATTATGGATCATGTCCGCAATGACAGAGGAACAATTTTCAATAATTATTCTTCATTACCTCAAAAAAGGCTTGCGGATGAACACAAGCCGGACAATTATCCGGAGCTTTCGTACCTTTGTGCACATATC
>Ga0082212_10009584_pt1 | contig 12480 bp, 11 predicted proteins | sample TergutNt197P3_FD_71548 | JGI IMG/M metagenome (GOLD analysis project Ga0082212, IMG submission 71548) | Neocapritermes taracua P3 segment gut microbial communities from Petit-Saut dam, French Guiana - Nt197 P3 | ecosystem: Host-associated > Arthropoda: Insects > Digestive system > Gut ... | reverse complement strand
AATTCGGTTTTCAATCCTAATAAAAACGCCTCAAATTCTTGGATGGCAATCTCTTTGGATACCTTTTCCAAATTCACCAATTTTTTTCGTTTTCCGGCGGTTCGGATCATTTGTTCCAATTCAATGCTGAATTGGGTGTTGTTCAGTAGAGACGTTGCATGCAACGTCTTTACATCCGCATTGGGTGTCCAAAAATTTACATCCCCCACCCCAATGGTTGGGTTGTTCAGCAGTTTTGCCTGCACAATGGCGGCATCGGCAATGCTAATGTTGCAACGTTCCGCCAGTAATTGCAGGTTATTTTCAAAAAACTGTTTTTCGGCTTGCTCAATGGTAATTGTTATTGTTTCTTGAGCGTTTATTTTGGGCTTGCAAAATGCTACTATAATAATGCATAGCCATACTATTTTAATGACTTTCATAAGAATTTATATGTTAATAATTTAATTTTTCTCTGTGAACCTCTGTGGTCTCTGCGCCTCTGTGTTGAATTAAGCACAGAGATACAGAGAACACTAAGTTTTACAGAGATGAAATAGAAAAATTAAACCTTAACATTCCGGCGGTTGCTCAATTCGGCAATAAAAATCAAAGTTGTAAAGTTCTTCTGTTATGGGAAAAACAGTTTTTAATTCTTTATGAAACAAACTTGCCAGCATAATAGTTTGGGCAAGTTGTTGAGAAAAATCGGTTTGTACAATTTTAACAAAATGGCAGCAGGTTTGCGAGTCGCCGTCTTCGTCAATGTCGTTGCTTTCTCCGGTAATAAGTTGTGTAATATATTCTATAACGGTATTTATCTCTCCGTCAGGGTTATTCATTTCATTCGCATCAGAGATAAAAAAACCTCTGTTGATGAACATCAACAATAAAAAAATGGTTAAGAAATGTCTTACGATAGGGTTTTGCATTATAACAATAAAGCAAAAAACTCTAAATGTTAAAAAAAATTGTGTGAGCGCTATTTTTTTCTTATTTGCTTTGCTCTTTCAGCAAATCCCGTATTTCGCTCAGCAGTTTTTGCTCTTCTGTTGGTTCGGGCACCGGCGCAATTTCTTCGTTTTTCCTTTTCATTTTGTTAACGGCTTTAATCACCAAAAACATACAGAAAGCGATGATGATGAAATTGATACACACGGTAATAAACTCGCCGTACCTGATGGCGGCTTCTGCGGCAATTACCTGTCCGGTTTCATCCACTTTGGCATCGCTTAACACAATTCTAAGCGAATTGAAATCCATTCCGGCAGTGAGTTTGCCAATTAACGGCATCACCATACCTTCAATAAATTTAGTAACGAGCTGGCCAAACGCCCCTCCCATTACGAAAGCAACCGCCATATCAATGAGGTTGCCTTTCATTGCAAATTCTTTAAATTCTTTTAAGAAACTGTTCATTGTATTTATAAGTTTTATGTTTAATATATTTTTCTGTGCTTCTTTGTGTTTTTTGTGTCTTTGTGCTAAATAAGTTTTTCAGCACAGAGATACAAAAGTCACAGAAAGTCACAGAGTTTTTTTAGTTTTTATTTCTACCTTCTGATTTTTCTTCATCTAATTTCAAGTTTTGTTCCCATTTCCATGCCGATGCTACCATCTCTTCTAACGATCTCTTACATTTCCAATTCAGCAGGTTTTCGGCGCGGGCGCTGTTGCTAAACACGGCGGGAATGTCTCCGGCGCGGCGCTCGCCCAGCACATAATTGAGCTTTATTCCGGTAATCTCTTCAAAAGTATGAATCATTTCCAAAACGGAAACGCCATTGCCGGAGCCCAAGTTAAACACTTCGCAATTGGTCGCGTTTCGTTTTTCCGTTAGAAACTGCATGGCTTTCACGTGCGCATCGGCGATGTCGGAAACATGCACATAATCGCGGATACAGGAGCCGTCTCGCGTGTCGTAATCGGTGCCGAAAACGGTCATCTGTTTCATTTTTCCAATGGCAACTTGTGTGATAATGGGCATCAAGTTGTTGGGCTTATCGGGTGACAGCTCGCCGTTTAGCCCGCTGCTGTGCGCCCCCACAGGGTTGAAGTAGCGCAAAATCACGGCATTAAATTGAGGGTTTACCTGCGCAAAAAAACGAATCATTTCTTCCCCTATCTGTTTTGTGTGGGCATACGGGCAAAACGGAGCGCCCATCGGGGTATTCTCGTTTACGGGCAATTGTTCCACTTCGCCGTAAATAGAACAGGAAGAGGAAAATATAAGGTTCGGAATGTTGTACTTTACGCAGGCTTCTAACACATTTTCCAACGATTGCAAATTATTTCGGTAATACTCTAACGGCTTCTCCACCGATTCGGGCACGCATTTATACGCCGCAAAATGAACGATGCCGATAATATCTTTATGCTTTTCAAAAATGCGAAAGAACGCATCTTTGTTGCAAATATCTCGCTGATAAAAAGGAACGTGCACGCCCGTAATCTTTTCAATTCTGTCTAAGGTTTCGGGGGTAGAGCGTTCGCAACTGTCCACGCAAACGGGGGTAACCTTTCCCGTTTCAATCATCTCAATAATAGTGTGTGAACCGATGTATCCGGCGCCGCCGGTGATGAGGACTTTCATTGATAGTAATTCTTTTGAGGTGCGAAAATATATTTTTCAAGCATATTTAAAATTATATTATTATTAGAATGCTGATTTTTCAATAGTTTGATGATGTATCCATCATTGCAATAAAAGAAATCATAGACAATAAATGCAAATTTCTTCAAACTCCTCAACTGATAGTTGTTCCGGTCTCATCCCAAAAATCGGTTTTTCTCTATATCCTTCTGTAAATGAAAAACTTTTCAGCGAGTTGCGCAAGGTTTTGCGGCGTTGGTTGAAGGCGGTTTTTACTATATTCTTGAACAATGCTTCATTACAGCGCAGTTTTTTTTCAGGGTTGCGCACCATTCTAATTACTGCCGATTTTACTTGTGGTGGCGGTGTGAAAAGGTGTTCATCAACGGTAAACAAATACTCGATGTCGTAAAAGGCTTGCAGCAAAACACTTAAAATGCCGTACATCTTTTTGCCGGGTTTAGAGGCAATCCGTTCCGCTACTTCTTTTTGAAACATGCCCACTAATTCCGTAACCTTATCTTTGTTTTCCAACACTTTAAATAATATTTGCGAAGAAATATTGTAAGGAAAATTTCCAATGATAGTTAGTTTATCATCGTAATAATCAGTTAAATTCACTTTAAGAAAATCACCGGAAATAATTTGCAGAGTAGGATATTTTTTTTGCAGGTACGCCACCGATTCCGTATCTATTTCAACTACACTAAAGTTTTTATTTTCATATTGCAACAATAAACGGGTTAAAACGCCCATACCGGGTCCAATTTCCAAAATATGCATATTGTTTAAAGAAAAACTTTGCACAATTTTTTCTGCAATAGTTTCATCGTTAAGAAAATGTTGTCCTAGGGCTTTTTTAGGGGTAACTTTTTGCATTGTTTGATGTTCCTTGCAGCTAATTATTTTTTTAATTTAACACGCGAAAATAGTTTTTTAATTGAAATATTATATATTTGCAACCATTATTACATAATTTATTATGAACAGAATTTTAGCCATTAACCCGGGTTCAACCTCTACCAAAATTGCCGTTTTCGATGGAAAAGAAGAGGTTTTTGTTAAAAATATTAAACACAGCGCCGAAGAATTGTCGGGCTTTAATAAGATTACCGAACAAACAGATTTTAGAAAAAATGTTATCTTAAAAGAGTTGGAAGAAAACAAAATTCCGTTGCAATCTCTTGATATAGTGATTGGTCGTGGAGGTTTGGTAAAGCCTATCCCTTCTGGTATCTATAAAGTAAACGATCTAATGCGGGAACATCTGCGCATCGGTTTCAGTGGCGACCATGCTTCAAATCTTGGTGGGTTGCTGGCAGATAATATGGCACAAACTATCGGACTTTCAGCCTCTTATATTGCCGACCCTGTGGTGGTAGATGAGTTGCAACCGGTGGCGCGTATTTCAGGTCATCCTTTGTTTGAGCGGATTTCTATTTTTCACGCTTTAAATCAAAAAGCGGTAGCAAAAGGCTATGCGCAAGAGGTTGGTAGAAAGTACAATGAGATGAATCTCATTGTGGCACACATGGGTGGCGGAATCAGCGTGGGTGCGCACGAAAAAGGATGCGTAATTGATGTAAATCAAGCGCTTGACGGCGAAGGTCCTTTCTCGCCGGAACGCGCCGGAACGTTGCCCACAGCGCAGTTGGTAAACGTTTGTTTCAGTGGAAAGTATTCTCAAACAGAGGTAAAAAAAATGTTGGTGGGTAAAGGCGGCTATGTGGGCTATTTCGGCACCAACGACGCCTATCAAATTGAAAAAGATGCAGAAACGGGTGATGAAAAAGCCATCCTCATTCAAAATGCGATGGCATATCAGGTGGCGAAAGGAATTGGAGAAGCCGCCGTGGTATTGAAAGGAAAAATTGACGCTATTTTGCTAACCGGCGGCATCGCCTACGGAAAACCGATTGTTGCCGAAATTACCCGCTATGTAGATTGGATTGCGCCCGTGAAAGTATATCCGGGTGAAGATGAAATGAGGGCACTGGCGTTTAACGCTTTACTGATATTAAACGGGGAAACGGAACCTAAAAACTACGAATAAACTTTGTATGAAAATTGCCGTTTTTTACCGAAAACACAGCGAAAACGATAAAGAATTTATCGTTACGGCTTTAAAACATCTTAAAGAAAAAGGGGTGCAATTGGTGGTACATCATCAATTAACCCAAAAACCTTATTTTGAGAAAATTGTTGCAAACTGTCCCGTATTTTCCACCCATCAGGATTTGAAAAAGATTTCCGATATAGATTTTTTCTTTTCGTTTGGCGGAGACGGCTCGTTTATTGCCTCCGTGAAGTTGGTGGGCAACCTCAACATCCCAATGGTGGGCATCAACACGGGGCGCATCGGTTTTTTAACTACTATTACCAAAAATAATTTCGAGCAACAGTTTCAAATGCTTTGCGAACAGCGGTTTACTATTGAAAAAAGAAAACTATTGCATTTGGATACCGACAAACCCTTGCCGCTGGAACACCATTTTGCCTTGAACGATATTACCGTGCGCACTACCGACGAAGATTCGATGTGCGAAATAGAAATTTGGGTTAATGAAACGCACGTAAACACATATTGGTCCGACGGGTTAATTGTAGCAACTGCCACAGGCTCAACCGCCTATTCGTTGAGTTGTGGCGGCTCTATCATTCACCCTGCATCGCCGGTGAACATCATTACACCCATTGCCTCTCACACATTGAATATCAGACCCATAATTGTGAATGCAGATGACGACATAAAAATAAAAGTGCACAGCAGAAGAACCGATAAGTTTTCGTTAGCTATAGATAATGAGCGTATTATCGCGCCCACAAATGCCACTTTATTCATTAAAAAAGAAGATTTTGAAATCTCTATGATACGTTTTCACAACACCGATTTTTTTTCTGTGATTAGAGAAAAATTACTTTGGGGCAATGATTTACGGAATGTGAATCTAAAACACTTGAATGATTATTAAGTAATGTAGCTTTTTATAGGAATTCAAGTTAGCCTCTCGCCACATTACTGTAGTTGATTTAAAGAGAACTTTTTTTTATGGGTATTTCTACCCATAAAAAATGGGTAGAAATTCTGCAAATCTACTCATAAGACTTTGAATATAAACTGGACATACCCATTCAAATCTTCATCCTCTTATCAATCTCATCCACATAAATTTTCATTTTCTTATCAGTTTCGTAAAGATTGGAAATGGTGCGGCAGGCGTGGAGCGCAGTAGCGTGATCTCTTCCGCCGCACTGTGCGCCGATTGCAGCATAAGTTAGTTTGGTGTATTTTTTGGCAAAAAACATACAAATTTGTCTCGGTTGCACAATTTCCCTATCTCTTTTATTTATTTTAATTTTTTCAGTAGAAATATTAAAATATTCGCTTACCATTTTTTGAATAAACTCAATAGAAATCTCTTTGGCGGTGCTTTTCACGTATTTGTCCACCATCTCTTTTGCCAAATCCACAGTAACGGGGCGGTGGTTCAGAGAGGCTTGTGCCAAAATGGCAATCATGGCGCCTTCCAATTCGCGAGTGTTGGAAGTAATTCTTAACGCTAAATAGTTAATGACCTCTTCAGGAAAAGTGATGCCGTTGTTTGCCAATTTCTTCTCTAAAATCTTAATGCGCGTTTCCAAATCGGGTAACGTAAGGTCAACGGTTAAGCCCCACTTAAAACGGGAAAGCACACGCGCCTCAAAGCCTGAAATTTCAACCGGAGATTTATCGGAAGTAATAATGATTTGTTTCTTTTTTTGATGTAAAAAATTAAAGATGTGAAAAAAAGCGTCCTGCGTTTTTTCTTTGCTACCGGTGCCAAGAAACTCAATGTCGTCAATAATCAGTACATCAATAGATTGGTAATATAAAATAAAGTCGTTTCTGTTTCCGGTTTTCGAAGCTTCCAAATATTGTTGGCAAAAAGTATCAGCATTGATATAGGAAACGGTTTTGTTGGGAAAGTTTGCTTTTGCCTGCAATCCAATGGCGTGCGCCAAGTGCGTTTTACCAAGCCCAACTTCAGAATAAATAAAGAATGGGTTGAACGAGGTACCGCCCGGATTTTTGGCAATTTCCCAACCGGCGGTGCGCGCCAAACGGTTGCACTCACCCTCCACATAATTATCAAAATTGTAAGACTCAACCAAATTGGAGGGGATTTTATGCTTTTTAATTCCGGGCACTACGAAAGGCGCCGGAATCTCTTTGTTGTTCGAATTGTAATACTCTATGGGAACGCTGATAGGGGGATTGGTAATGGCTTGGCGCGGATTGGAAGGCAAATTCATTGTTTGAGAATCAAAGCCGTTGGTCTTCTTTTCCATAACCACACGATATTGTAACTTTCCAAGCTCGCCCAACTCTTTTTTGATTACGGTTTTTAGCAGGTTGATGTAGTGTTCTTCCAGCCATTCGTAAAACATATGCGAAGGAAGCTGCAAAATCAACGTCATCTTCTCAATCCCTATCGGTTTGATAGGCACAAACCAAGTCTCATAATTTTGCTCATCAATATTATCACGTATGATATTCAAGCAGTTAGCCCAAACTTGTTGGTAGTCTTTTGTGATTTTTGCCACCTCTGTCGCCATAGTTTTCTTCTAATTTTTTTATAGTGAAACAATTAACAATTTATTTTTGTCGTTTTTCGATGTGTCAAATATGAACAAAAAAAAGTTAAAAAAAAATTACAATAATACTTGTTTATTAAAAAACTTTGTATATAGTAAAATCACGTTTTCCAACGTTTTTTAAAAACAGGTTTTTAAACTTGTTCATAGCAAATAAATTATATTTTTGCTCCGAAAAAAATCGTTTTTTTTATGGGTGAAAATATTTTTGGAACAGTAGTAACCGGCTTGGGCAGAGGCAAAGAGTTTGGGTTTCCTACTGTTAATATTAAATTGAATAACAGTGAGTTATATATTGAAAAAGGTGTATATGTAGTTATTATTACCATTGATAATCAGTTATATAAAGGGATGCTGTATGTGGGCACCCGCCCCACGTTGGCTTTGCAAGAGATTACCATTGAAATTCATATTTTAGACTTTGATAAAGAGATTTATAATGAGCAGATTTCTTTTCAAATTTTGCAAAAAATTAGAGATGAAATTCATTTTAGCAGCATAGAAAAATTAGTGGAACAATTACACCGAGATAGAGAAATGGTGAATAAATATTAGTTTATATTTTCTACCCGCAATTCCGGCAATTCCAAGCGCACCTGCAACCATTTTTCCAAATGCTCTTTTTCTGTTGCAACAGGTTCTTCATACCACTTTACGGAAAAAATATAGGCAACTTCCATATCCAACGTTTTGGGCGCAATGAAATGGTGCATCGTAAACGAAAAGGTTTCTATGTTTGGATAACTAACAGCAAGTTCTTTAGCAATTTGAATGTCTATTTCAATTTGATGCGATTGTTGCTTTAAGGTAATATTTAACGAATCAATAATTTGTTGCAATTCAACAATTTGTAAATCTTTCTTTTCTATAAGTTCAAACATCGCATCGTGGTTTTGGTACGTTTCTTTTACGCCCCAAATCTGTCTGATTTTTAAGTGGGTATGTGAAATTCCAAAATCTGCCATACGGTTTTGTAATCCAACCAATTGTAAAGAATCTATTTCTGCGCCAACCACCGATATTTCAATAAACGGCTCTTTTTTGTCGTATTTACAAGTTTGTGAAACCATAGAAGAACTATTGAAAATCGGGTCGGTTTGAATAGCGCTTAAATATTTAGTTGCTTGCGCGTTGAAACGAATTTCTTTAATCATTCTCACCGCCATAAAAAGACTCGGCACAATAATTACCACCGCAAAAATGATGATAAAACGTTTTACAAATTTTCTTCTGTTTTTATCGGCAAATTTTTTAGTGGGGAATTTTAGATAACGCACCATTAAATAGGTTGCCAAAGCAATAAAAAACGAGTTGATGAAGAACAGATAGAATGCGCCGAAGAACATTTTAATCGAGAGGTGTGCAATGCCAAAGCCGGCGGTGCAAAGTGGCGGCATCAGCGCAGTAGCAATAGCCACACCCGAAATCACGGTAAAGGGCTGCGATTTTCTGGAAGTGGCAACAATACCTGCCATACCCCCGAAAAAGGCAATAAATACGTCGAAAATGGTGGGTTGAGTTCGTGCCAGCAGTTCCGACTGCGCATTGGCAATGGGGGAAAGGATAAAGTAGGTGGTGGAGGCTATCAAACTGATACTCACCATTAAAATCAAGTTGTAAATAGATTTTTTAAGCAGGTCGTCGTCAATAATACCCACCGCCAAACCGATGCCGTTAATAGGTCCCATAAGGGGCGAAATGAGCATGGCGCCGATAATTACGGCTGTTGAGTTTGTGTCTAACCCCACCGAAGCAACGATGATGGCAAGAAACAAAATCCAAATGTTAACGCCCTTAAATTCAACGGAATTTGTAATGGTGGCGATGGTTAATTCCTGATCGGTACTGTCTTCCAAATGCACTAAACTGCGAAGAAAACGGTACACAATAGTGAGCAATTGTTTACCTGAATTCATATTATTGAGTTAATTATCTATCTTCAATATGTTTCAACTCATCCAAACTGTAATGCACCCCTTCGTCAATTTTCTTTTGGTTAACCACCGCAAATTCTTCAAGGGTTTCGGGGCGTTTGCCATTTTTATTCATTTCTATAATTTGATTCACTTTTTCCAAAGGAATGGCGAAAATGGTGGAGTTGTCGTCGGCATAATGATACCACACCACTTTTTTCATAATATCAATTTTATTGTAAAAACCTTTTCCTTTTTTGGTGAGCAGATGCACGTTGGGTTGCGGAAATGCCTTCATTTCTTCAAGGTACGTTTCCTGTTCAAAGTTGAGGCAACATTTCAGTTTTCCGCACATACCCGCCAATTTTTGGGGATTAAGTGAAAGTTGCTGCGTTCTTGCCGTAATGGTGGAAACCGACTGAAACCCCGTAAGCCACGAAGCGCAGCAGAGTTCTCGCCCACAAGTGCCCAGCCCGCCCAAACGCGCCGCTTCTTGACGCACGCCAATTTGGCGCATCTCTATCCGAATCTTAAATTGTTCTGCCAAAATCTTAATCAACTCGCGAAAATCTACACGGTCTTCTGCCGAATAGTAAAAAATGGCTTTTGTGCCATCGCCTTGATATTCAACATCGTTTACTTTCATCGCCAAATTCAAATCCCAGGCAATATAGCGGGAAGAAAGCATCGTGGCGTTTTCCATATCTACTGTGGAAATCCATTTGTCAATATCGGCAACCCGTGCGTGGCGGTACAGTTTTTTCAGCACATCTTCCTGTTTTACACGCTTTTTGGTTAACTGTTTTTTCACACTCAGCCCAAGCAGCGAAATGATGCCGATGTCGTGTCCGGTTTGTGCTTCCACCGCCACAATATCGCCCACATTAAAAACGCCCTCTTCGGGAAGCAGAAAAAAATCTTTGTGGCTGTTTTTGAAACGCACCTCGCAGATAGGAAAATCTTTGTAAGTGGGCGCAATATCCAACTCTTCAATCCAGTCGTGTGTAGGTAATTTACAGCAATTTAGCTTGTAGTTTTTGCAGTGCGGCTCGTCAATTTCGGGAATTTCGGTCAGTCCGCGCGTATGAAAAGTGTTTGCCGAAATCCTTTTAGATTCCTCAGTAACAGGAACCCGAATATCCATATCTAAATATTGTTCTAAATTTTCGCCTTGCGAAAAATCTTTATCGTCGAATCTTTTTTTATCCATTGATTATCTTTTATATAAACTACCCCGCCCTTCGGGCACCCCTTCAATATTTGAAGGGGATTTTTTTGGTTGGCAAAGAAACGTTTTTTATTTGATTTTTGTTGTTTTCACCCTTCAATTTAATAATAGGAAATACCTTTTGGGTAATCAACTCTTTGCAGTTGCGGTTTTGCAGATGTCGCCATCTTGCGAAAACTCTACTCCATCACACACCGCACACTCAGCCCATCCGCAACAGTCGTTTCAATAGCCTCAACCTGATTGCAATTATACCGCACAATGGCAGCGAGCGCGGCAGTAGCAGTGGGTGCGTCGGAACTCCAAAAGGCGGTGTAGCCGTAAAGGTTCAGGAAGCGGTTTTGGGTGCCGTTGTAGTAGCCTGCGCCGCGAAGGTCGAAGCCGGTGGCGTTGGTGGCGGCGTTGGGTTTTAGCCAGTAGGTGGGGTTTTGCAAATCCTCAACAGGATAGGTGTTCAGGGTTAGCCATTCGGTGGTGGTAGGAAGGCGCCAACCGGCAGGGCAAATGCCTGCACCCACCGCAGCATCCCACGAATATAACAACCCGAAAACAGTGTCCAATTGCGCAGCACATCCGGAATAAGTGTATGTACCGCCATTCGGAATATTGTCAACGGTTGGGGTTTTCAAATTCTCTGTCCAGCATTTTCCAACAAGCGGAACTACCTTGTGCGCAATGCCTATTATATCAATATCTTCCGGACATGTTAGTTTTTTTCCCAACGTATAGGCTGCGTAACTGTTGGGCACAATAGCAGATGATGTTGAAACACTTCCGGAAGTTGCCAAAGCAGACGCCGTGCCAAAGATGGGCGAAGTAGCATCGGCAGATGAAGGTAGCGCCACCCATTTATTGAGGCTCGCATCCCAACCTGCCACGCATAAAGCGCTCAAATTATCGGCAAAAGATGACAAATTCGTTGTCCACGACAATGTAATAACGGCAGGCGTGTTTCCTTGAATAATCCACGATTCGTTGGTAACAGCCAGCAAAGCATCTTCCAAATTGGTGGTGCTGTATTGTGCTGTGTTGTAATACGCTGCATCCGTAGGCGCCTCCGCTGCCGCCTTGCTTATGGCAGCCGGACGGTAAGAGGTTTGCCCCACCGGAAAAACAAAGAAATCTGTTTTGTGCGAGCGTACGTAGCCGTTTACAAAACTGTTGTTGGAAGACGCCCAACCGGCAGTTCCGGCAAACGACAACATCCCGCGCTGTGTTGCGGCAATATTGCGGGTGGTAGTAAGGTTGCCCTCAATATGAAGGATATCGCCGGTGGCAATATAAGCAAAACCCGGGTTTTTAATAAAGAGTTTACCTTTTACAAAATGGCTGCTTTGCCCGTAAAGAGAAAAAACTCCAACAAAGAACAGTATAATAGGTATTAGTAATGCTTTTTTCATAAGTGTTAAGTGTTAATGGTTAAGTGTTAATGGTTAGTGGTTATAGGTCTAAAAAAAAATTTCGGCCCGCTTCGCGGGCAATAGTCTAATAGACAAATAGACAAATAGTCGGATTTTTATTCTGCTATACAGCGGATAGATTGCCCGACTGCGCGATCGCCGCTGTACATGCCCGCGTAGCTACTGCTGAAGTAGGCGTAGTAGGCGTAAACCTCATCGTACAAACGTGTACTCCAATAGTAGCCGTACGAGCCCCGATAGTACAGCGTGCCATTGCTGTAGTAGCGGTCACCGGCAGCGGGCAAAAAGAGGAAACCTCCCACCAGATATCCGCTATTAGCGCCGGCTGAAATCCACGTCCAATCGTTATTGTTTATAACACCATTCCATTCAGAGTAAGTGGGCACGCGATAACCCGCAGGACAAGGATCGTAAAAACTTTTTACCTTTTCGTCGGTAGCATTTGTGTTATCGCCGTACCAACCGTCAGGAGCAGTTGAACTCCACGTACCGATAATATCAGCCAATGTACCGCAACGTTCTTTGCTGCCCCATTGGTAATAATCGCCATTTAAATCATCAGACGGAGTAATAGGGTCGGCGTTAAGGGCAGCGCCCAAATTGCGGCACATAAACTTCTTCCACTCTGTGGCAGAAATCTTGGCTTTACATTCTATGCCATTCCAAGTACCCGGATCGCTACTTGTGCCGCCGCCGCTGCTACCGCCATCG
>Ga0082212_10009583_pt1 | contig 12480 bp, 3 predicted proteins | sample TergutNt197P3_FD_71548 | JGI IMG/M metagenome (GOLD analysis project Ga0082212, IMG submission 71548) | Neocapritermes taracua P3 segment gut microbial communities from Petit-Saut dam, French Guiana - Nt197 P3 | ecosystem: Host-associated > Arthropoda: Insects > Digestive system > Gut ... | reverse complement strand
GGAGCCGCGGCGGGTGGGGGACGGCCGTGACATTGATGGTAAAGCCCATGGCGTTCGTGTAGGCGCCCGAGGCGACCGTGACCCGCGCCGTGGACACCAGCGAGCCATAGGCGTACGTCTCCAGCGTCGCGGGCGAGGAGGAGAGCGGGTTCGGGTACTGGTGTGTCGCCGCGCTGAACGTCGTGGTGAAATTGTAGAGCGTGCCGCTGGACGTTCCCGCCACGGTCACGGGCGCATTGCTGACAATGTTGTACGGCAGGTAAGGCTCCACGAACGAAAACGAACACTGCCCCGCCGTGACCGCATAGCACGAGTTCACCGTAAACGAGACGTTGCCGCTGCCCTTCTCCGGGAAGGAGAGCGGCGAGGGCGCAAGGCTTTGAACGCGCACGACCGGGCGCACCAACAGGGTGACGGTGTTCGTGACCGCGCCCCCCAGCACGCCGTCGGTCCCGATGACCGTCACCGTCGCCGTGCCGCTCGCGTTGGCCACCGGCGTGACCGTGATGTCCGTCGTGGCGCCGCCCGAAAGCACGACAAGCCCCGACGGGGAGACGCTCGAAGCAATCGCCGTGACCGACGTGTTCGTCGCAAGCAAGATATGCCCCGCCTCGATGGGGTCCGAGTGTAAATGCCCGTCGTGGTCGCCCGACAGGCTCCACGTCATCGCCGGCCGCACGCGGAACGCGACGGGGACATCGGGCGCGGTCGCGGCCCCCGCCGCCGTCGTGTTCGTCGTCGTCAGCGTCACCGTGGCACTCCCCGTCGCGCCCGCCGCCGACACCACCGTCAGCACCCTGGTCCCGGGCGTCGTGAGATTGATCGTGGCCGAACTGATGCCCGCGCCAAACGTGACCGGCGGCACCACCGCCCAGCCCGAGGGAATCGTCACCGTGGCCGCCGCCGTCGCACTCGGATACATCGTCAGCGAGACCGGGCTTACCGTGACCTGCGCGTGCGCCAAGGCTGCGCCGAACAATACCGTCAACATCATCATCTTTGTTTTCATTGCATTTTTCTCCTGAAATTCTTGGGACACTATTTGACCTCCACCATGACTTTGAAGAAGCGGCTCATCGCATTCGTCTTGCCCCACTCCCCCTCACTCAGACTCTCCCGCCCCAGCACCGTATACTCACGGTCACTCCGGTTCGGGCTCCACAAAATCTGCGGCGCGTCGGCCCTCGTCACGATCCCCGTTACCATAAACTGGCTCGTCGCGTCATGCGGGTCGAGCCACGCCACCCAGCAGTCCATGACGGAATGCCCGTTGGCGGCGGTCTCGCCCAGCAGCCCCTCGTACTCGTCAAACGGGACATCGCAGAAGTGATCCCTCAGCCACCAATGCGGCACGGGCGGGACGGTGTCGGTCTCCCCGTCAAAATTATGCACGATGCGCCGATCGCACCAGAGTCCGTCCAAGGGCAACGCTGCGGAGGCGCTGTCGCCGTCCCACCCCTTCGACCCCGGATAGACATACGTTGCCATGCCCAGCGTCCCCGAGGGCGTCCCCGCGTACAGCGACCCCGCATTGGCAAGGGCGGGCGCGTGCCCCTTGAAGGTGACGCTCTCCAGCGTGGAGCAGTTGTTGAACACGCTCGTCCCGAGCGTCGCAACGCTCCCCGCGACGCTCACGCGCTTCAACCCTGTGCACCCGCTGAACGCGCTCACCCCGAGTTCACTCACGCCCTCGAGGAGGGTCACGTTCTGCAAGGAGGCATGGTTTTGGAACAGGTTTCCCCAGACCGCCCTCGCCGCCCCCGCCGTGACCGTCAGGTCCGTGAGCGCCGACCAGCCGCTTAGCGCACTGCCGCCATACGCCGCGCAGGGAAGCACCGCGTTCGTTATCCCCGAGCAAGCGTAAAACGCATTCACCCCGACGCTCGTGACGCTCGGCGGCAGCGTCACCTCCTTCAAGGCGGTGTCCCATTGAAACGCGGAAGCCCCGATTTTCACGACGCCCTCGGGAATCTCCGCCACCGCCAGGCTGGTGCAACTGAAAAACGCCGCATCCCCGACATACCTAAACCCTGCGGGCATCGTTACCCCCGTGATGCCCGTGCGGGATCCCAACGCACCGTTGGCAATCCCGATTGTCCCGTCGGGAAGCGTGACGTGCCCCGTCGGCGCAACGCTCCCCTTCCAGCCGAGCACCCACCCGCACGAGACGACCAGCCCGTCGGCGTGGCCGTTCCAGAAGGCGGTGTTGCCGAATGCGCCTGACCCGACGGACGTGACCGAGGAGGGGATGGCAATCTCCGGCAACGCCGTGCAATTATAAAACGCATTGTCCCCGATGGACGTGACGGAGGACGGAATCGCCACGCCGGCCAGCGCCGAGCATCCATAAAAGGCGTTGTACTGGAGCGTTTCGATGTCGGCGAGAATCACCGCGTTCGTCAACGTCTGGCAGTTGTAAAACGCACTCGCCCCGAGGGACGTGACCCCTGCGGGGACGGTGATCTCCTTCAGCCCCGTGCACCCGTCAAACGCATTGTTCCCGATGGACGTGACCCCCTCTGGAATCACCACGCCCGACAAGACCGTACACCCGCTAAACGTACTCGCCCCGAGGGACGTGACCGAGGCGGGGATGTCCACGAACGCCAGTTTCACGCACCCTTGGAAGACGTTATTCCCGATGGACGCGAGGCGCGGCGGGAGCGTCACCGTCGCCAACTCCACGCAATTTTGAAACACGGCGTCCCCGAGGGACGTGATGTCAGCAAGGAGAAACGCGTTCGTCAACGCCCTGCAATTGCCAAACACGGTACTCCCGAACGACGTGACCGAGGACGGGACTTCCACGTCCCTCAACCCCGTGTCGCTAAACGCGCTGTTCCCGATGGACGCGACCCCCTGCGAAATCACCACGTTCGTCAACGTCTGGCAGTAGCAAAACGCGCCCGCCCCGACCGTCACGCACGTCCCCGGGATCACCGCCTCCGTCAGCTTGCAACTCCAAAACGCCTGATTCCCGATGGACGTGACGAAAGGCGGGATCGGCGCGTTCGTCAGGCTCGCGCAGCCGATAAACGCGGCGTCCCCAATGGACGTGACGCTCTCCGGCACCGACACATCCGTCACCCCCGCACAACTAACGAACGCATTATTCGCAATCGCCGTGACAGGATACGCCTCCTCCCCCACCGTGCCAGGAATCACCAACGCCCCCGTCGGCGACGGCGACGCCGCCACGCCGTTCCCGTTCCCCAGCCTCGCCTCCCCGTCTGTCACAAAATACGTCCACACATACGTCCCGTCATCCCACGTCTCCGCCCTCGCCGCAAACCCGCCCAGCAGCGCCATCATTAGCCACAGACATAATGCTTTATTTTTCATTTAAATGGATTCCTTGGCGGCTTGTCCTCTGGGTGCGGCACTCTGGTCTCTTTCGGCGGCGCGATGCGGATCACCTGCACGCTGCCCGTCACGCCCGCCATGAACTGTGCCTCAAACTCCGCCTGCTTGGCCAAGAGCAACCGACGGCGGAGGCCGGGCGCCGCCTCATTGAACGTCACCTGCGCCAGCGGGCGGTCGTCCGTCTTCATGATGATGTAGACGCCATCGCCCGCCGCCATGGGCGCGGTCATCTCGCCCGCCGCCAACGCCCACCCTGCCGCCAGCACGTCGTCGGGAAGGCGCGAGGCGCTCCCCTCCCCCACCCAGCCGATGTCGCCGCCCTTGTAGCGGCTGTTCACGTCCTCGGAATAATCGGCGGCGATTTTTCCAAATCCCGGCAGCCGCTGGTTGTTGGTCGCCGCGGCGGGGTCGCTTTCAAAAACGGCGACCGCCTCCGCCAACGCCTCCGACAGCTCCGCGACATTGCGCCCCTTCTGATACAAAATGGCAAACCGCGCCTGGGCGGGGTGCTTCACGAGACTCTCCGTCTTCTCCTCGTAGGCGGCGCGGATTTCCGCCTCCGTGACGGTGAGGGCGTCGCGCTCGCGGCGAAACGCCGTCTCCAGCCACTCGCTGATGACGCGGTTTTCAAGGTCGCGCTTCAGCGCGGGGTTGTCCATGATCCCCGACGCCTCCGCCGCCATGAGCAGGGCGCGGTGCTTGACGAGTTCCCCCATCACCTCCTCCGCCGACATCCCCGGCCGCATCGCCGCCTCCCGCTCAAAGTCCCCCTGCGTAATGGGGCGCCCGCCCACCGTCGCCAAAGCGCCCGCCGAAGCGGCGGGAGGCTCGGGGGCTTTGTCTCGGCATCCGCCGAGACAAAGGACGATGACGGGGACGAGGGGACGAAGGGACGAGATCACTCGACCTCCACTTTCATGAAGCCGCTGGCGGCATCCGTGTTGAGGCGGTAGTACCGCCAATCCACGCCGTCGGGTTCGCCGTCGGGCGGCGGCACTTCGGTGAAGCTGACCTTCGAGCCGGAAATGTTGTTGAGGTCGGTGAAGCCCTTGACCGTGTAGGTCACGTCGGAGCGGTTGCGGGGCTGGCGCACGCGCACGGTCATGCCGTCGGAGAGGATCAGCGGGCGCGGGAAGCCCGTGGCATCGTTCCCGTGGAAGTCCCCGCCGTAGGCGTACCGCTTGAAGAGCGTCGCATGGTCTGCGCCCTCCATGATCTGCATTTCGCCGCCGCCGTGGCCCGAGAGCCACCCCTCGAAGGTCTCCCAGCGGTCGATGAGGGTAATCTCCGCCGAGGCCATGTCGCGGGCAATGGCGTAACGGGTGCTTGCCACGGGGGCGAAGACCATCCGCTTGGCGCCGTCGGGGAAGGCGGCGGCGGGCAGGACGCACACCTCGATGATCTTCTCGGTCTCGTTCAGCGCAAAGTTGACGAGCGCGGGATTCATGATTGCGCCCGTGTCAAAGTTGTAGGTCTGGTAATCCGCGCCGCGCACCGCGTCGCCCGTCACCTTGTTCTCCACCGCCAGCGACGCGCCCACGGTGTCGCGCCACAGGAGCAGGTACGCCGATTCGCCGTCGTCCTTGGAGGCGACGGAGGAGACCAGGACCTCCACGGCGACCTCGGGCTTGCGCGGCTCGATCCGCACGAGGGCGGTGGAGGCGGCGCCGACGCTGTACCCCGCCCCCGCCTGAAGCGTCATCACGGCATCGACCGCCTGATTGCCGCCCGCCGCGTAGGGCGTGAGGGCGATGGCGAGCGACGAGGCCCCTGCGGGAATCGTGACGGTGGAGGGAATGCCTTGGTAGTCCACGCCGTTGACGGCGGAGCCGGAGAGGTGGAGGTTCACCGCCAACGCCGAGGAGGCCGTCCCTTCGCGCTTCACGGTGAACTCGCCCGGCACGGGGCCGTTTCGCAACGCCGTGGGCACCGTGGCGACGACCGAGACGCGGGGCGTGAGGGCGAGGTCGGTCAACAGCGCGCCGCTCCCGACGAGGGAATAGAGGTCTTCGCCGAGGAAGCCGTCAGACGTCACCGTCAGCCCCGTGGCAAAGGTCATCGTGTCGCCGTTGAGCGTCACGTTGTCGGAGAGCGTCCCCGAGGCGGGCAGGAAGGCGGTAATGTCAAGGACATCGCCCTCCGCCACGGTGAAGTCGGCAATCGTCACGCTTCGCGTGGCAAAGTCGGTCATGATGAAGCGATCCGCGCCCGCGCCGCCCGTCCAGAGGCAATCGCCCTCTTCCGTATCCACGAACACGTCGTCCATGTCGCCGCCCGTGAGCGTCTTCCCCGCCAGCGCGTAGGAGACAAGCGCCCCTTCGGCGTTGACCGTCTCCGCCTCGGCGACGACAAAGCCCGCGTTGGCGTACTGGTACAAATCGCTGCGGAGCGACACTTCGCTGATGGCGGGCTCGTAGAGGAGGAGGCGCACGGGGAACGCCATCGCCTCGTGGTCGCCGTCGGAGAGCGACACGACCAGCACCCCCGGATCGGTCACGTCTTCGGCGTGCTGGTAGATGAGGCGGGCGGCAACGACATCCGCCTGCGTGAACGTGTCGCCGACGGCGAGCGGCGCAAGCTCGCCCTCTTCGTCAAGGAGCGTCACGGCGCCGAAGGGCAGCGCCTCGACGGCGTAGGCGAGGCTTTCACGCGGCGTGTCAAGGTCAAAGGCGTCCAGCATCAACGCCGTGTGCCCGCCCGCATAGACGATTTTTTCCGCCGTGAGCAGGACGGGGATCGTGTGGTCGGCGTTGGGGTCAAGCCCGAGGCGGTAGCACTCTTCGATCGTCAGCCCGCCCGGCAAGACGGTGCCGCCGACGCTCCCCTGCTTGTCCAGGCCGTGAAGGTCGCACCACCAGTCGGGAACGCCGTCGCCGTCGGTATCGAGCGCAGGGCGATCCACGCCAAGGTCAAGGCGGTAGGTGGCGGAGCGCAAGATCTGCGCGGAGGTGAAGACTTCGCCCGCGGGGCCGAGGAGCGTCACAGGCTCGCCGTCCAGCGTGACCGCAAGGTGGCGGTGGGTCTGCTCGTAGAGCGCCAGCGGAACGCCGCCCCCCTCCCCTGCCAGCCCCAGCGACAACGCCGAGTGCGGCACGTCCAGCCGATACGAGAACGTCCCCTTGTTGTAGGCGTAGAGTTTCGTCTTGAGCGTCACGTCCGTCCCGTCGGCGCGGCGGATCGTCCACTCCAGCCGCCCCTCCGTGATCAGCCACGGCTGGGCGTCCGCCGTCCCGACGACCTTCCCGTAGAAGGTGGTCGCGGGCTCGGCAATGGTGGCGGCGTAAACGCCGCCCACAGGACTGAATAGGGCAAGGAGTAGTGCAATGGTGATAGTTCTTTTCATGGTGTGTGTTCTTTCCATTTTAGTTTCCGGAGAAGCCGTAGGTTTCAAAGACGAGCTTGATGTCCTGGACCTGCTCGATGAAGCGGTCGAGGCCTTCGTCGGGGTCGGCGTTGAGGGCGCGGCCGGGGATGATGAGGATCCACTCGGTGTTCCAGACGGAGCGGCCGACGAGGCGGGAGTCGCTGACGAGTTCGTCCATGGCGATCCCCGCCGTGCCGGAGTCGTGGTAGGCGCGGAAGCTGGAGAAGCGGCGTTGCTGTCCGATGCGCCCGTCGAGGGAGTCGAGGAGCGGCACGAAGTTGGAGAGCGGCAGCTTCGCCGTGACGCCGGGAATCGGCACGGGGATGATCTGGTCAAGGACGTTCCAGACGCGCAGGTGCTTGGGCGGCTTGGCGGGGTCGATGTCGTCCCAGCTTTGCCACGCCTCCGCGTTGGGGATGCTCATGATGTCCGCGCCCGTGGGGATGAGGTAGACGCGGGGGGTCGCGGAGAGGTCGGCAAGGACATCTTCCGCGAGGTAGCCCGAGAACCACACGCCGACGGAGCGGATGCGGGTGGCGTACACGGACGGGTCGTAGGCGTGGTCGCCGCCGGAGAGCGCCTTGCCGAAGACGTTGTACCCGCTCTTGATTTGCGTCGGGAAGCGGATCACGATGCCCGGCTCGGCCTCGGTGCTGACGTTGAAGGGGCGCGCGAGGTAGCGGAACTCCGGCACCTCCCACAGGTCGTTGACCCGCGCCGCCTGCAGGGTCTGGCGCCAGTTGTCGTCGGCGTTGTTGGCGCCCGCCCAGCTTGCGGCAAAGGCGGCGTCGGGGTTGTCGTAGTTCTCGGGGAAGATGCGGAAGTGTTCCGTCCTGAGCGAGAGCTTGCCCGTCTCCATCTGCGGGTTGGTGAGGCCGAGGCGGCCTTTCATCACGCCGTAGTTGGCGTCGAGCTGGGCGAGGACGCCGGCAAGCCCTTGCCCGACCTGCGGCACGCCGTCGGCGATATACCCAAGGGAGCGTTCCTTGACAATCCTGTCAAAGAGCGCGGCGGGGGACGCGGGGTCGTCGGCGGCGAGGTTGGTGTCGTAGTCGTAGGCCTTGGCGGCAAGGTAGGCGTAGCGCGCGGCAATGTCCATCAGGCGGTTGTAGTTCTGGAGCGCGGCGTTGCGTTCGACGCGGAAGGCCATGTCTTGATAGCGTCCCTGCTGGGTCATGGCGGCGGCGCGGCGGTTGAAGGCCTCGCGCTCGTCCAGGATGCGAACCCCCTTGGAGAGCGTGGAGCGGTAGCGTTCGCCCAGCGCGCGCATCTGCTCGGCCTTGGCGAAGAGGGAGAGCCTGAGGTCGCCCTCGTTGTCGAGCTTGGAGTCAATGCCGGCAATGGCCTCGATGTAGGTCTTCATGCGCTCGATCTCGGCGTTGGCCAGCGCGACGGACCCCTCGGCGATTTCCCACGCCGCGTCGTTGACGAACTCGGCGACGGTGGCGGCGATCTTGGCGGCGAGGATGACCTTTTCGGCGACGCTGCCCACGCTCTTGATGGTGGCGATGATCGGGGCGGTCGGCACGCTGCCGGGGGAGACCGCCACGCCGGCGGTCGGCGTGACCGGCGGCACCGCCAGCGCGATGTTCTGGGTGGTGTCCTTCAGGTAGTCCGCGACGTTCTCGGTGATTTCCGCCGTGGCCTTGAGTCCGGCGATGAGGGTCTTGACGATGGACTTGGTGACGAAGAGCGCCTGGTTGGCGGTCGCCACCTTGTTGTCGAAATCCATCTGGATTTCCAAGAGGTTCAGCGAGCGGACGATCTCCATGAACATCCCTTGGTAGGAGCCGACGACGCCGGCGATCTCGATTTGCTTCTGGAGCATCTCCGCGACGATCTGCTGCAACTCGCCCACCACGGGGCGTTCGCCCCATTCGGCGGGGGCGACGTTGGAATACTGCCACGCGGCGACGGGCAAGGCGTAACTGAACCCGTCCAGCGGGTTGTTGTTCGCGTTGAAGTCCAGCCCCGAGATGTCGTACATCCCGTTCGCGGCGAGCGCGGCGCCCGTGCCGTTGTCGTTGCCAAGGCCGGCGAACAGCGAGGAGACCTTGTCAAACTGCTTGGTCAGCACCTTCATCTTGGTGTCGCTCGACCCGATCTGCGGGATCCCCCGGCAGTCGTCGAGCGCATCGTAGAGCGTGCCGCCCTCGAGCTTCCCGGTCGTCACGTTGAAGCGCACCTCCGAGGCAAGGGGGAGCGGGACGTTGCCGGCAAAGCTGTTGGCGGCGACGTACATGTAGTAGGTGATGTCGGGGCCGTCGTAGCCGTCGGGGTAGAACTTGCCCGATCCGACGGTGCCGGGATAGGGGCGCCCGAAGACTTCGACCAATTGGTTGCGGTAGGCGATGTCCTGCTGGTAGACGTCGTTGCGGAACTCCTGTTCGGTGTTGGCGACGGCGCGGAGGCGGTTGGCGGCCGCGTTGGCGTGATCCCACGCCGCCTGCGCGTTCATGAGCGCGGCGACGGCGCGGCCGTACACCTGCTCGAAGTGCGTCCCGCCGCTCTCCCACTCTTGCGGGTTGATGTCAAAGGGCACCGCCTGCGAGGAGATGCCAAGGGGGCCCAATCCCGCGTCCGCGTCGTCCATGACGTGCTGCACGAGGAGGAGGTTGGCGGCGACGACGCGGATGTCGGCGTTCTCCATGCGGTCCACCTTCTGGATGCCTTCGAGCGTCTCGTTGGGGTGGACGCTCGGGAGGAGCGCGTTGGCGGTCACCCAGTCGAAGTACGCCCCCTGCCCTGCCCGTCTCGCCCAGTCTTGCACGCCCCAGCCTCGGTCGGGGTTCACGTCGGTGTACCCCTGCCACTGCGCGTTCTCGTCCTCGGTGTAGTGCTGGCGGTAGGTGGAGGTGACGATCTCCGCGCCCGCCTTCGCCTTCTGCGCGGCGACCTGCGCGAACTTGCGCTCATCGAGGAAGTCCACCTTCATCACGACGTTCATGAGGTTGTAGAACTCGGAACGCGCCACCCAGTTGAAGAACGGGTGGCGGAGCAGGGCGTACTGCTGCGTGAGCGCCGTGAGGTAGTGCCCCCAGGCGTCGCCGTGCCCCTGCGGGTAGAGGATCATCGCGTCGTACTCGTCGATGAAGCCGTCGCCGTTGAGGTCGCTGATGTTGTAGTTCATGGCATACGCCGCCTCGCCCTCGCCCTTGGTGAAGTTCCAGAAGAGGCGGTTGTAGACGGGACGCGCCATGTTGTCGTCCTGCCCGCGCAGGAGCATGAGTTCTTCTTCAAGGAGCGAGGAGGCCTGATTCTGGAAGGCGTGGACGACCGGCGCCATCGCCCCGTATTCGACGGAGGAGCTTCCGTAGCCAATGGTCGGGTCGTTCGCATCGACGTAGGCCTCGTTGCCCAGCAGCATGTAGAAGTCGGAGAGGCGGGTCGAAGCCAGTTGGAGCGCGTTGGCAATCGCCGGGGTGGAGACGGGCGAGGAGAGGTTGATGCTCAAATCCATCGCGCGGTTGAGGATCGTCTGGTAGAGCTCGATCAGCCCCACGTTCTCGATGACGTCCTTGTCGGGGTTGAGCGCGACCGCGCCCTCGTAGCGCGGTCCCAGTTGGCGGAGCATGGAGGTGCCCGTCGCGGGCGCGTCGCCCGTGAAGTCGCGGATTCGCGCCTCGTAGGGGTTCACCGCGTCCAAGACGCGCTTGATCCACCCCATGACCAGTTGCGCCTTGTAGTCGGGGAAGCCGTCGCCGTCATAGTCGTGGAAGGGGTCGGAGTTGCCCGCGCCCGCCCAGGTGTAGTTGACCGTGGGGGCGTTGTCATTCTGCTTCACCTCCCAGTCCGTGCCGCTGACGACATCGTTCGCGTGGCGGTAGCGCACGAACCACCACGAATCGGCCAGCAGCGTCTCGGGGGCGTTGGGGTCGCCCTTGAGCAAGACTTCGTTGCGGCCCAGGCCGCCTTGGCCCGAGAGGTCGGGGAAGAGCTTCCAGTCTTCGGCGGAGGCGGGGTTTGCCATGAAGGGCGGCAGGACGTTCAGCTTGCCGTCGTCGGGGCGGTACCACCACTCGTACACGATGTCCTGCCCGTTCGCGCCGAAGTCGCCCGTGTGGCGCAGCACGACGTTCTCGTCAAAGACGTTGTCGGAGTAGACGATCTTGATCGCGCCACGGTAACGCTCCTTGCGCTCGACCTTGATGACGTGCAGCGCGACGGGCGAGCCGCCCATCGAGGGGTCGTTGTTTTCCGCGATCGTCACCCAACTGTACGGGGGATAGTCGCTCTCGGGGTCGAGGAACTTTCCGTTGGGGATCGCCGCCTTGCCGACGCCGAAGGCGCGGGCGTTCTCGGCGACGGCGGTGTTGACGACATTTTCCGGGATGCCGCCCACCAGCGTGGTCTGGGCGATGCCGAACTCGTCGCGCACGACCGTGGGCTGCAACCCGACGGCGTACTGGTTGCCCGTGTACGCCGCCCCCGTCAGGCCGTTGGGGTTGAGCGAGAGCGCGCGAAGGTCGTCCACCGCCGTGCGCCACGCGATGTCCTCGCTGAGGGCGTGGAGTTCGGCGACGTCCGCCGCCGTGAGGATGTTCGGCTCCAGCGCATAGACGGCGGCGGGCGAGGCGGTCAGCGTCGCGTCGTCAATCGTCTTGTCGTTGAGCACGCCCCGCATTTCAAGGCGTTGCGTGACGGGGTCATAGCGGAACCGCTTTTGTAGCGAGGAGGGCAGATCCTTGAAGATGTACTTGCCCTGATAGAGGCGCGTCTTGCCGCCCGCCGGCAGGAGGGACGACGGGTAATTCGTCACGGAGAGCGGCACCGAGAGCGACGCCATCGCCTGCGTGATGCGCAGCGTCCAGTCCGTCATCAGCTTCGCGGTCTCCTGCTTCGGGTTGAGCGCGTCAAAGACCACCTCGCCCACGGCGAAGGCGGTGACGGCGGGAAGCCCCGGCGTTTGAATCGTCTCGTTGCCCGAGCCGTCGGCCTTCATCACCTGCATCGTCGGATGGTCGGCGCGGTACTCGCCGCCCGAGTAGGTGATCGTCTCGCCCGCCTTCAGGACGGGGGCGATGCGCGGCCACGCGGCATTGTAGAGGATGCGCTTGGGCGCGAGCTTCTGCGTGCCAAGGTCGTCGGGCAGGAACGCCACGGAGGCGCCCACCTGCGGCGCCACGACGTCGCCGTTCAAGAGCGTCGCGCCCTGCAAGGCCGCCGGCCACCAGAAGTCCGGCTGGAGCGGGTAAAACGCCTTGACCGCGAAGAAGGCGTCCGTCCCGCCCGAAATCGCCCAGCGCGTGTGCTTGTGGTCCTTCCAGAAGGTCGTCTGCCCCAGCAGGTTCTCGCCCGTCGCCTCGGGGCACGGCACCGCCCCCTCCACCACGCCAAGGGGGTAGAACGCCGGGACGGGCTCGCCCGCCTCCATGCTCGCGCCGTCAAGGCGCAGCGGCACCGTCTTCTTCTTGGGCTGGGCGTTCAGTTGCGCCGCCGTCGCGGGGCTTAATCCCGTGGAGGCGTTGACCGCCAGCCACGCCTGGTTGGCAAAGGAGTGCCCGGCGAGATTCGCGTCTTCCTTCACGATGGAGAAGACGCGCATGGCGTACTCCTGCGCGAAGTTGTCATAGCACTGCGCCAGAACGTATGGCTTGGAGGTCTGCGTCCCGCCGTAGTTGTTGAGGTCGCCCGCGCGCAGCGCGTACACGGCGGCGGGGCGCGGGGACACGTCGGGCGAGCCGAACGAGGGCGGCCAGAGGGGGGGGCCCCCGTTTCGGTTGTTCCCCCCCCCCCCCCGGGCGGCCCGCGCG
>Ga0082212_10009582_pt1 | contig 12481 bp, 11 predicted proteins | sample TergutNt197P3_FD_71548 | JGI IMG/M metagenome (GOLD analysis project Ga0082212, IMG submission 71548) | Neocapritermes taracua P3 segment gut microbial communities from Petit-Saut dam, French Guiana - Nt197 P3 | ecosystem: Host-associated > Arthropoda: Insects > Digestive system > Gut ... | reverse complement strand
AAGCTGACCGATACTAATAGGCCGAGGGCTTGTTTCTACAAAGTTGTATGCGTCCACTGTGTTGTTCCCGAAATATGGTCGGGAATCCGCCACATTTCAATAGAGTTTCGGTGATCATGGCGAGAGGGAAACACCCGGCTCCATTCCGAACCCGGAAGTTAAGCCTTTCAGCGCCGATGGTACTGCATGGGAGACTGTGTGGGAGAGTAGGTCGTCGCCGAACATTTTTACAAAACCCCTAGGGATTCATCCCCAGGGGTTTTGTGCTTTCTACTACCGTTTTGTGCGCCCAACCCTCGTCTGTTGTCCGCGCCCAACCCTCGTCTGTTGTCCGCGCCCAACCCTCGTCAGTTGTCCGCGCCCAACCCTCGTCTGTTGTCCGCGCCCAACCCCGTCTTTCTGCGGAGCACCCTCACTCCGTCATTCATTATGGGATTGTGGTCGGTCCGCGGAGCCCCCTTATCCGGTCATTCCGCGGAGTCCCCTTATCCGGTCATTCCGCGGAGCGAAGCGACTCGCGGAATCCAGAAACCACATTGACACAATGAGGAGTCTCCCACCTTCAACGCCCAATGAAAACCCACCAAGTTATCGCGCCGTAGAATCATCACCCCAATAAAACCTGATACAATTGTTGAAGAAAATGCGAAAATGGGGATAATAATGACATGGGTCAGAACTGTTGTGGTTGGGGTACTAGCTATGGTGGTGTGGGGATTCGTACCGCTGGTGGAAGCGCAGGGGGCCCCCGATGAGATCCTCACCCAGGAGTATGTCGCGAAGATGGGGTTAGACAAACTTAAAGAGCAGGGTCTTGATGGTGAGGGGGTGACGATTGCGATCATTGATGGAATGGTCGACACTACCGTGCCGGAGCTTGCAGGAGCAGACATAGAGATCATCAACACATGCCCGGAGTATCAACGAACTCCTCGTGAACTTGAACACGGTACGAATGTGACTTCTCTGATTGCTGGGCGTAACTATGGGTGGGCTCCGAAAGCGAAAATCAAATTTTACGGTGCGTTCTTTGGTGACACATACACAGTGGATCTTTCCATGAAGTGCAACACAAGGATGAAAACTGGGTATCTCATCCAAGAGGCTATTAATGATGGGGCGGACATCATTTTAGTATCACGCGGCTGCGACAAGGGGTCTTCTGCACCTGGTCCAGATACCCTGTGGGCTCTACTTCGCGCAACAGAACTGGGCATCCCTGTGGTCTGGGGTGCGGGAAATGATGCTGAGGAAACCGATAGATTCTGCCACCCATGGGGGTCTTTAGTCGTAGGTGCAGTTGATTTTGATGGAAACCTTGCTAGTTATTCGAATTTTGGAATGATCGTGGGTATTTATGCCCCTGGTCAACCAATGATGATAAGGAAAGCCGATGCTCAAGGTGCGTTGACGATCATTGAATCAGACGCCCAGAGTACATCTTTTTCAACTCCTGTCATAGCTGGGATTTTGGCTTTGGGAATGCAGAAGTGGCCGGAAGCTCATGGTCACCAACTGTTGAATTCGCTGGTGGATACCGCTGATGCTGGAGTCTCCGAAAGGCAATACCATCCCAGAATTTACACAGCGAACGTCAATCCAGCGCGATTCATCGACAATGATCCTTCTATCTACTATGCAGGGGTTCCCAATTGTGTGACGGTCAAGAGAAGTGATTACTTGAAGGAACGTGAGCCTTTCGACTACTTGAGGTATCACTATGGTCTTCTTGATCCTCGGGACTGGTATTTCCCCAACAACGCTGATTATGTCTATCGAGGGTTGGAAGAAAATTTGAAGTTGCCTATTGATGAAATGGACTTTTTTGAAGGTGAAAATCGTTGGGGTTTCGAGCCAGGGACTCTGCACGAAGGATATGTGGTTCCTGTTGATTTCACCGGTGGTTTCCTGCCTACAGGTTCCCTGTTGTGGGTGGGCCTTCTCGCGGGGGTTGTGATATTTCTCATTGTGCTTGCCTTGATTATTCGCTCGGTTATTCTTGCTCGGAAAGTACGTAGATATTCTGGGTATCCACCTGTGCAATTGATGGTGCCCGGACAACCACCAGGAACCCCTTCCCCTGGTGTTGGCAACGACCTTGGGAATGGCCGATAACCCCGGTATGATGTCAGTGCCCCTCTTCGTGAGGGAGGGTTACTGCGGTGACCAGCTGAAAGGAAAATAGCGTGGCTGAGGAAAGATCGGGGTCGTCTCGACCCCCCAGAAGGAGCGGTGGGTCTTCTGGTTCGCCACGTTCATACACCCGTGGACCACGCTCGCAGGGCTCGGGCAGTCGTGACTTAGGTGGGTACTATCGTCGCAACGAAGATCGACGAGAAGAACGCCCCGGCAGAGATGATACTGGCGATGTCGACCGCGATAGAAGGTCGTCCTCGCGGGGTTTCGATCGCTCTGGTGATAGGCGAGAGTACGGCTCACGTAGCGGTGGACGCTCTGGTGGGGGTCGTCCTGCTCGGGGTTCATCGTCGTACCGCAGAAATGATCGTGATGGTCGTCCCAGTGGTGAGCGCAGGGAACGTGAAGAGAGATACCCTCGGCGTGAACGCGATGATCGTCCACCGCGTGATCGTGAGGATCGTGGTGAAAGATACCCACGTCGAGAGGATCGGCTCCGCCGAGATCGCGATGACAGAAGTGGGGGTTATTCTCGACAAGACCGTGGTGGGCACTCCCGAGAAGATCGTGGTGGCTATTCACGAGAAGATCGCGGTGGGTACACTCGCTCGTCACGAGATGGGGATTCATACCGTGGGGGTCGTTCGGGTGGTCAGAGTCGTGGATCAGGAAGCTGGTCGCCTCGACGCGATGATACTCGTCGCGGGGATCGCGACTCGCAGGATTCTTCAGGGGCAAGGTCACGGTACTCCTTAGATCGTAGCGATCGTGGTGAGCGCAGGAGTTTCAGCTCTCGCGAGGATCGAGGATTTTCCGACCGTAGAGAAACCCGAACCAGGGATGGTGAAGGATTCTCCACTCGCGAACCCCGATCCAGATCAGATCGAGCATATGGTGACCGCCGTGAAGGACACTCTGAGTCGGGTCGTGCCTATCGCGGTGACAGTTCTCGTGGTGAACGTCGAGACTTCCGTGATGATCGTCGGGACCCTCGCGGAGACGACCGCAGGGAATCTGGGTGGCAAAGATCCACCCGTGGAGAATTCCGTCGCGATACTGCAGCGCGGCGTACTTTGAGAGACGAAGACCGCGAACTTCGTCCAGGTTTGGCACCGCGAGACGATGAACCGGAGATTCCAGAGATTTCTGAAGACGCCAAAATGCCACGCGGGTTGAGAGCCGAACTCAAAGGAGTCTCCGCGGAGATTGCGGATGCTGTGGGCGCCTACATGATGAAGGCAGCCAAACTGGTCGATGAGGACCCCCACTTGGCTTATCGCCATGCTGAGGCTGCCCGACGTCGAGCCCCGAGGCTTCCACTCACCCGTGAGGCAGCAGCAGAAACCGCCTATGCTGCCGGGCTCTATGAGGAGGCCTTAGCCCATTACCGTACGCTGAAGCGCATGACTGGGAATGCTGATCTCTATCCAGTGATGGTGGACTGTTTGCGTGCTGTGGGTAAACATCGGGCAGCCTTGGAACTCGGTGACCAGGGGAAGAAGGAGATCACCAACCCGTCGATGATCGTAGAACTGGTGATCGTCATGGCTGGGGTACGCGCCGACATGGGCCAGCGTGATGAGGCCAAACGGATGTTGCGTCAAGAAATGGAACACCCCAGCGTACGACATCCTCGTCAAGCTCAGGCGCGGCTTCTCTATACCTATGCAGACATGCTCGCACACGATGGAGACCACGAGGAGGCCTATCACTGGTTCTCGGTGTCAGCCAGTGTTGATCCAGATGCAACCTCGGCACTAGACCGGATGGATGAATTCGATGGAGTGATGCTCGATCTCGATGAGACAGAGTTTGTCGAGGATGAGTCCGAGAACGACTCAAATGAAACTGAGGATGATTCAGGTGAGACTGAGGATGATTCAGGTGAGACTGAGGATACTAAACAGTGGGAGGACAGCGTCGTAGCCGATGACTCCATGGACCCTGCGATTACCGCGCAGGGAGACGGGGAGTCGGGAGTTGAGCAGGGAGACGGGGAGTCGGGAGTTGAGCAGGGAGACGGGGAGTCGGCAGCGGCCCAGGCAGACGGAGAGTCGGCAGCAGCCCAGGCAGACGAGTAGGCGGTCAGCAGAGCGACACCTCCCGTCTTTCTGCGCGAAGTCGCAGAATCCAGAATCCACAGTCAATCAACTGGAGGGTCTGGACCCTGCGACTGACGCGCAGGGAGACGAGTAGGGGAATCCTGCTCACTTTTCCTGTCTGCGGAGTGGAGCAACACCCCCGGTCATTCTGCGGAGCGGAGCAACACCCCCGGTCATTCTGCGGAGCGGAGCGACACCTCCCGTCTTTCTGCGCGAAGTCGCAGAATCCAGAATAAACAGTCATACCTCTACGAGATGATCAACTAACCAAGGACAAGTTGGCGATAGGCTTTCACCGACTTGGAGGGTACGTCATCAGCGACGACCTTTCCTTCGTTCAGGATGATGACACGGTCGAAGTCACCTACTGCATCGAGGTCATGGGTGACCACGAGAACCTGCTGGGTGAGAGATGCTATGACATCCAGGACGCGGGTGCGGTTTAACAGGTCGAGGAGAGTGGTGGGTTCATCGAAGATCACGATCTTCGGTTCAGTGATGAGGATTGCAGCAATCGCCAGGAGCTGTTTTTGGCCACCAGACAGCAGATGGGCAGGATGATCGCGATGATCGGCCAGCCCATAATCACTCAGCCATTGATCGACCAATGAGTTCTGCTCGTCTTTCGGCAGTTTTCTTCCCCGAAGAGAAAAAGCCATGTCTTCACCAACCGTGGGCATGATGATTTGAAGATCAGGATCCTGAAAGACAAAACCCACTTGCGCACGTACGGCGGGGAGATCCTTGCGGGTATCGTACCCATGAACACACACCGATCCTTCCGAAGGAATCAGTAGCCCATTGCACAAGCGTGCAAGAGTGGACTTGCCTGAACCGTTGAGACCGATGATACCGATGCGCTGTTGTGACAAGGTGAGTGTGATGTCTTCGAGGACAGTGCGCTGCCCAAAGCGAAAATTCACATGATCAAATTCAATCACGATGACCTCGCGGCGAAAGAAGAGGGTAGGCCCTCTTCACGGTGACAATGAGGAAGGCGGCGAGAAGAGATTTGATCAGGTCACCTGGAAGATAGAGAACCCAACTCCACCATGCGATATCCCAGGGGATACCGGTGGTGAAGGCCAACCATGAGTGCCCTAGCAGGTAGATGCTGACAGAACCCAGAATGCAGGCAACTAGTGCACGCAGGAAAGAGAGTTTTTCCCACCAGCGCTCAATGAGCAACCCCACCAGAAAGGCCCCCAGTGGCCACGACCAGATAAAACCGGCTGTGGGACCAAAGAGTTTATGAAAACCGCCTTGGGCTCCGGTGAGAACAGGTAATCCTAGGGCAACCAGGAGGATGACCACACCCATGGCTAGGGCTCCTCGTTTCGCTCCAATGATTCCCCCAGCAAGTAACATCCCTAGGGTCTGCACTGAAATAGTAATGGCAATGATGGGGAGCAAAATCATCGGGGTGAGTCCCAGAAAACAGGTCAGAGCAGCAAAGATAGCGATCAGTCCAAGATTACGCATGCTTCTCCTTTGGGTGTTCCTGAACAGTGTACAGGTATCGCGGAAAACTGGGGAATCATTTCCGTGAATTCTCCTCAAGTCCACTGGTTCGTACCTCTAAGGCTTCACCGATACCATCGGCCATTTTCAGGCTTCGAATAATCAGGGGTACGAGAAAGGTCCATGGTGCTCTCACACCACGAGCGGCCTGTGCCTGGCGAATCTTGGCCCCCTGCTCGACCACTACTGGAATGAATCTGAGAGTCAGCGACACGGCTATGCCTATTCGGTGGGGTTGGACACCGAAGGGTTTGAGCGGTTGCATCACCCACTGGACGATATCAATGAGCTTATCCATGGTGGTGGTGAGTGTCACCAGATTAGCCACCAGAATAAGAATCATGATCCGAAGTCCAACCAGGACAGCAACCTGCCAGGAGGAGAAAAGCATTTGAAAACCCATGATGATTCCCACCAGGATGACGACACTGCGTGAGAGTCGCCACAAGGTCCCCATGGGGATCTGAGCGAGGGCATAACACCCCAGGATGATCACCAGAAGAAGACAAAGAATAGTCGGTGAGGGCAGGATCATCACCCCCACTCCACCGAGACACAGGATCATCAATTTGACGCCCGCATTCATGCGGTGAAGAGGGGAAACACCAGGACAATAGAAGCTGATCATCGCAGTGTTTTCAATCCTGCAAGGAAGATGGAGGTAGCATCATCAAGTCCGAGAGACGAGTCTGGAAAGATGGTGGGAGTGGCACCGAGTTGTTGGCCTTGATGGCGTTGATCGTCGTCAAAACAGTGACCCAAGATGAGGTGGATCAACCCTCGTGCAGCGCTCAAGGCATGCACATCAGGTATTCCCGCTTCGCGTAGGCCCTGCTCCACTTGGAGCCCCAGAGACTGGTCCCACTGCTGCAAACTCAACACCGACCAGATCAGTTCACTACCATGGCGATGATGGGTGAGCAGGGAGTGGAATCGTGCCACCCACGCCGGTATGCGATCCAATTCCCCAGGAAAGGTGGGCAGGTCATTCAGGATGACTTCAGCCATCCCTCGACACAGATCCTGTTTGGATTCCACATGCCAATACAGGGCACTGGGCTGAACCGATAAGGTGGTGGCAATCCTGCGCATGGACAGGTCAGGGAAACCATAGGTGTCGAGAAGGTTCATGGCAGTCCTGACAATGATATCTCTGCTCAGGTTCATGATGGCAGTCTAACGGGAGACTGAACACTGTTCAAGGATGCGGGATTTTCCAACCCATTCTTCCTTTGCTTTTCCCCTGATCTGCGCCTATCATGGCAGTCATGGATACCCAAGAGAACCCTCCCATCACAGGTGACGTGGCCGTTGATGAAGTCCTTGCAAAAGTGGCGGCCTTAGGTGAGGAACCTCTAGTGGATCATGTGGACGTTCTCAAGGAGGCGCATAATTCTCTGCTCGCGTACTTGAATTCCTCCACCCATGAGGCTTGATCAGGAACTCGTCAAACGTGGCTTGGCTCGTTCACGAAGCCACGGGCAACAGTTGATCCACAGTGGGCGAGTTTCCCTCAACTCCCGTGTTGTGACAAAACCAGCAATCCAGGTAACACAGCATGCTGCGATCGTGGTGGATACTGATTCGTACGTCTCCCGTGCAGCGCACAAACTTCTCGGCTTCTTGGATTCCGCTGGGTTTGAGGTGGGTGGTCGTGTTCTTGATGTGGGTGCTTCCACTGGTGGGTTCACCCAGGTTCTGTTGGAACGTGGAGCTTCGATGGCCTATGCCATCGATGTGGGCCATGGGCAACTCGTCGATCATATACGCGATGACTCTCGAGTCGTGGTTCGTGAAGGACTCAATGCCCGCGACCTGACGCTGATGGATGTTGAGGGGCAACTGGTTGATGGTGTGGTGGTGGACGTCTCATTCATTTCGCTCACGTTGATTCTGGAGCCTGTCTGTGCGGTGGTACGTCCTGGGGGATGGATCATTGTTTTGGTGAAACCCCAGTTTGAGGTGGGTCAAACAGGGCTTGATTCGCGCGGGGTCGTCGTTGATGATGAGGTACGCGAGCAAGCGGTGGTCTCGGTTATTGCTTTCGCAGAAAACCTGGGATGCAGGTTGGTGAGGAGAGCAGACTCAACTGTCGTAGGGCTCACCGGTAATCGTGAGGTGTTTTGTTTGTTCCGGGTTTGACGTTGATTCGTCAGACTCTTCACGGTGGTTGGTGTGATATCTGGACCCTGCGACTTCGCGCAGGGTGACGGGAAATGGAGTGCCAGTTCATTGTGGTGGGGAGTGGGTTCTCCCAACCCCGTCGTGTCTGTTGTCTCCACTGCATCGTTCCTGTTGTCTCCACCCGTCTTTCTGCGCGTAGTCGCAGAATCCAGAATCCACAGTCGGCACCCGGGTAGTTTGCGGCTTGTGGATGAGCGAACAGTGACTCCTTGGGTCACCAGGTCGTCTCCACTGCGTCGTGTCTGTCGTCCCCACTGCGTCGTTCCTGTTGTCTCCACCCGTCTTTCTGCGCGTAGTCGCAGAATCTAGAATCCACAGTTGGGCACCTGGGTAGTTTGCGGCTTGTGGATTAGCGAACAGTGACTCCTTGAGCATCCAGGTCGGCGCGTACTTGGTCGAGGTTGTTCGGGTTCACTGCTGCGGTGAGATCAAGCAGTACGGTTGTGCTGTATCCGAGGCGTACTGCATCAAGAGCAGTCTGTTTCACGCAGTAATCGGTGGCGATGCCAACGACATCAAGGTCAGTGATCCCACGTAGTTTCAGCAACTCATCCAGGGTGCGACCCCAAGAGTCTTCCCCCTCGAACCCCGAGTAGCAGGCAGCATAGAATCCTTTATCAACGATGGCATCCAGTGCAACATCCAGGTTGTCATGGAGATGTTGCCCGGTTGTTCCAACCCGACAATGCGGTGGCCAAGAATCCACATAGTCGGGTTCATCAGAGAAATGCTCACCGGGATCAATATGTGAATCCCGGGTAGCCACCACCAGGTCATAGGGGTTGTTGCCAGCGAACACACTAATGTCTGTTGCAGTACGTGACCCACCATCGACACCCAGTGATCCGCCCTCACAGAAATCATTTTGAACATCAACAATAACGAGTGCTTTCCCCATGGGATCCTCCATTCTGAAGTACCCATTGTCTCACAGGGAGCCGAGGTAACTACCACACCCATGTCCCCTCATTGCCTGTGGATAGGTTCGGTGCATGTCGGTGTGGCGCAGTAGAGTGGAGATGTGAACACTGTCATGAGCCGATGCATCGCTGTCTGGGTCCACACGTCGAGGAATCCAGCTCTTGATGCTGCCTGCCAATTCATTGCTGAACTACCCGGGGATGTGGAGTGCCTGGTGGTGGATGAGTCGTTTGAGGCGATCCACCAACGCGCACCTGATGCTCGACTTGGCACTATCACCAACGAGACTTTGTCCACAGCAGAGGTGGTGGTTGTCTTTGGGGGGGACGGTACGATCCTGCGCGCTGCAGAGAAGGCTTTGGAGTGTGATATTCCGGTGCTGGGAGTGAACCTGGGGCATGTTGGTTTTCTGGCGGAACTCGAAATGGCGCAGATCCCTGAATTGGTGAAACATGTGGTTACAGGTGATTTTGTTCTGGAATCCAGGCTCACTGTCGAAGTGAAGCTCTACCCTCCCCAAGCAACTGAACCTGTGTGGTCTTCGATCGCAGTTAATGAGGTCTCTTTGGAAAAGGCTCAACGAGCCAAGATGATTGATGTCTTGGTGTGCATTGATGATTTGCCTGTCTCCCGCTGGGGTTGCGATGGGATTTTGGTCTCCACTCCTACTGGTTCCACAGCTTATGCCTTCTCTGCAGGGGGCCCAGTGATGTGGCCCCAGTTGGAGGCTTTTCAGGTGGTTCCCCTGTCAGCCCATGCGCTGTTTGCCCGTCCGATGGTTCTTGCCCCCAATTCTGAGGTGTCGTTGGAATTGGATTCCCTGACACCGGCGGTGGTGTGCTGTGATGGGTTCAAGCTTGAAGAAGTGCCCTCCGGATCGCGGTTGGTGATTAGGAGGTTCCCCCATGATCTGCGGGTGGCTCGTCTCAGTGAGCAACCGTTTACCTCGCGGTTGGTGAAGAAGTTTGCTTTGCCGATTGAGGGATGGCGTACGCGAGGTGACCATGCTGGGTGAGTTGGTGATCAGGCAGCTGGGGGTCATTGAGGAAGCCACCTTCACTCCAGGGCCAGGACTCACAGTGGTCACGGGTGAAACTGGCGCGGGTAAGACGATGCTCATCTTGGGTTTGGGGATGGTGTTGGGCGTACGCGCTGACTCATCGGTGGTGAGAAATCGTATCGGGATAGCCCAAGCGATTGCACGATTTTCTGATCTGCCCGGCGATGTGGCGGAAGCCATCGACGACGTGGGTGGGTACCTCGATCATGGTGAATTGATTGTTCAACGACAGGTGTCTTCCACGGGCCGGTCTCGCAGCTGGGTGGGTGGATCGAGTGTCAATCAGGGGATTGCCCAAGATATTGGCGCTGATTTGGTGACTATCCACGGACAGTCGGAGCAGATTCGTTTGTCCACCCCTGAGCGTCAACGCGAAGTCCTCGATCGAGCGGCTGGCCCTGCGATGGCCACTGCTTTAGAAAATTACCGTGCCAAATACGATCAGCATAAACGTTTGAGTGGTGAACTGGAGGAGCTCACCCAATCAGCGAGGGAGCGTGCTCGTGAAGTGGATATGCTCTCTTTTGGGTTGGCCGAGATCACGAAGGTGGACCCTCAAGACGGTGAGGATGATGCTCTGATTGCTGAGAGCCGTCGCCTCCAGGATGCTGATGAACTTCGTGATTTGGCTTACACCACCATGGTTGCCCTCAGCGGGGAGGAGGTCAGCGATAGTGGTGGTGTTCTTCATGGGTTGACAACCTCGATTAAAGCCTTAGAGAAGGTAGCTGGTCTTGATCCGAAAGCACAGGAGTTGGTCTCTAGTGCCCAGGAGGTTTCTGCGCTTGCCAGTGACTTGACCTCTCAGGTGTCGGCTTATCTCGGCGGTCTTGATGCTGATCCTGTCCGCCTGGAGTGGATTGGTCATCGTTTGGCTGAGATTAAGTCTCTGACTCGTAAATATGGCGCTGATGCCACCGCAGTACGTGCCTGGGCTCAAGACGCGGAAAACCAGCTCAGTCAGTTGGGTGACTCTGACGACAAGATCACAGAGCTCACTGAAGAAATCACTGGTCTGGAGTTGGAGCTCAACGCTCTTGCTGATCAGATGTCCCAGATGCGCCGGGATACTTCGAGGAAGTTTTCTGACCAGATCGGTGAGGAATTAGCGGCCTTGGCGATGCCCCATGCAAAGGTGGAGTTTCGATTGTCCACCTTGGGCGAGCTGGGACCTACTGGGCGTGATGGTGTGACCCTGCTGTTTACTGCTAATCCGGGTAGTGATCCAGCTCCTCTGTCCAAGGTGGCTTCTGGAGGGGAGCTGTCCAGGGTTCGTTTAGCTATCGAGGTGGTGTTGGCCGATTCTTCACTGAAACAGACTTTTGTTTTCGATGAGGTGGATGCGGGAATCGGTGGGGCTGTGGGTCTTCAGGTGGGTCAGCGCTTGGCAAAACTAGCTGCAGCTGGGCAGGTGATTGTGGTCACCCATCTTGCCCAGGTGGCTGCTTTTGCGCACACCCATGTGGTGGTAGAGAAAACCGATAATGGTGATGTGACATCCTCTGGATTGTTCCTGGTCGAAGGGGACCAGCGTCTTAGTGAGCTTGCGCGCATGATGGGCGGTCTGGATGAGAGCAGTCATTCTCTTGCCCATGCTTCAGATTTGGTCAATCAGGCCCAGATGATGATGGCTTCGATCTAGCTGGGGAACGTACGTCTGGAGGTGGGAAGAAAAAAACTCTCCCACTGGGGTGTTGTTCTCTGCGTGGCGCTAGCGTGTCGCAGTGTTTCTCAGATAGGCTGAAGCCCCGTGGCAGACAAACAAAAAACCCGACATATTTTCGTTACTGGTGGGGTTGTCTCCTCACTGGGTAAAGGTCTCACGGCTTCTTCTCTTGGTTCTCTTCTTGTTGCGCGTGGACTGAAGGTCACGATGCAAAAAATGGACCCCTATATCAATGTTGATCCGGGAACAATGAACCCCTTCCAACATGGCGAGGTTTTCGTCACCGAGGATGGTGCAGAGACTGACCTGGACATTGGTCACTATGAGCGTTTCCTCGATCGCAACCTGGAGGCGGCCGCCAATCTCACCACAGGCAAGATTTATTCCCATGTTATTGCGAAGGAGCGCCGTGGTGACTATTTGGGTGACACTGTCCAGGTGATTCCCCACATCACGAACGCCATCAAAGAGGAGATGCTGTCCATGGCCACCCCCGGTATCGATGTGGTGATCCATGAGGTGGGTGGAACTGTTGGTGACATTGAGTCTCTGCCGTTTTTGGAGGCCGCGCGCCAGGTACGAAGGGAGTTGGGCCGGGCAAACGTATTCTTCCTCCATGTGGCTCTCGTGCCTTATATCGGCCCGAGTCACGAGTTGAAAACCAAACCCACCCAACATTCGGTGGCTGCTCTTCGCCAGGTTGGTATCCAACCTGATGCGCTCATCTGTCGTTCTGACCGACCGATCACCGAGTCGATTAAACGTAAGATTGCCTTGATGTGTGACGTGGATGAGGAGGCAGTGATCTCGTGTCCGGATGCTCCATCGATCTATGACATTCCGAAGGTTCTCCATGATGAGGGTCTCGATGCCTATGTGGTTCGCCGGTTG
>Ga0082212_10009581_pt1 | contig 12483 bp, 8 predicted proteins | sample TergutNt197P3_FD_71548 | JGI IMG/M metagenome (GOLD analysis project Ga0082212, IMG submission 71548) | Neocapritermes taracua P3 segment gut microbial communities from Petit-Saut dam, French Guiana - Nt197 P3 | ecosystem: Host-associated > Arthropoda: Insects > Digestive system > Gut ... | reverse complement strand
TTGGGTTACCTGAGTTTCAAGTAACCAAAAACCACGAGATAGTCCTACACGATGTTGCTGTTTTTCTTCACCCATCATAAACGTTCCTGCTGGACACCAACGGAAAGCGTACTCTACGTCGTTGATCTTCACGACGGTACGGTCGCCTGCCTTGCGGTCTTCCTGTCCGACCGCCATCGGCAGAGCAAAACAGAAAAGAAGCAAAATGAAAAGTCTGGTTGCTGTACTCATTGTTGTTGGTTTGGGTTGAACGAAAGCATTATACATGATGTTCATGGAGAAAACAAGACCGATTGGCAAGAGTTCCGCACAAAGGTCAACGAAGCAATAGAGCGATTGTGGTGATATGGAGTCAGAAGCGTGAGCAAGGCAATGAAAGCCGGGAGCGATGGGCTGGCGGAAGGGCAATTTTAGGGTAGAATGGGGGAAAGCCGCGAGCGGCTACCTTGCTTTTTCGTACCTGTCATGAACAATCTCGCTGTTCCTTTCCTGTTAGCTTTCATTCCTTGTGCAATTTTTGTGAGCGGATGCGATGATCCAACACGATTGGAAAACAAAGGACAAGAGAAGTCGCCCATTCTCCAAAATGGTCCACCACCAGTTGAAGAAGCAACACAGCCGGTTGTAGAAGAAGTTATACAGCCAACCGAAGCCGAAACTCCGCCGCCAGCACCCGTCCGAGCGTTGCGGCTTGACAATACCGATACGGACGATGCCGAATTGGAAAAAATCAGCCGCGAGTATCCCGAATTGGTCGAACTCACTCTCGGCAACACGAAAATCACCGATGCCGGACTGGTACATCTGTTGCAACTGAAAAAGTTGCGGAAAATCCGAATCAGCCAGACGGCAATTACTGATGCCGGTATGAGCGATTTGGCAAAGTGCGAGTACCTCGAAGATGTCGATTTGAGTCGAACGAAGATCGGCGACTTCGGCGTTTGGGAATTGCGGGCGTTGCCTCGACTGAAAAACTTAAACCTGTATTTGACGCTCGTTACCGATGCGGGATTGGACTCGTTTCGTCGCGGAGAACATCGTTCAGCAGCGAAAATTGAGCGGTTGAATCTCGATAAATGTCCGATTACCGATGCAGGCTTGCCGAAGTTGGAATCGCTGACAAGTCTGGCGTGGATACACCTGGGCGGCACGGCAATTACAGATGCAGGACTTGCCGAATTGGCAAAATTCGAAACGCTTAAAGATGCGATTGTTACCAAGACGGAAACGACACTCGAAGGCATTGAAAAACTTCGGAAGGATCGTCCTGATATGACAGTTAAGGACAATATCAGTGAAAACACCCCGCAGGAGGAGATTGACGAAGCGGCAGAGTACCGAAAGCAACTCGCGCCGATTCGAGAGAGCGGACAAGGCGGACGTTCTCAATAAATGGTCTGTTGCAGTTTAGAGTCAAAAGTGCAGAAAAGAAGTCCCTTTTCAAAACCGATCAGCATTGAGTTCGCCAGTATAGTCGCTTGCCAACACAATGGCTGTTGAGATGCTGGTGCCGGTCAATCCTCGCAATCGAATCTCAATGCAACGTCCCAAATCGTTTTTCAAAAGTATCGCTGCTGTCGATGAGGAACCATCGGGATAGAAAAAAATCGGAGACGACCAAGTGCCATCTGTACCGGGTGTTTCGCCTAATCGTATATCACCTGTCGAAATAGCCTCGGACTCAAAAAATTCAATTGCTGTCTCGTCGAGAGTTGTTCGTGTTTCACCGGGAGCCGTCAGTCCCAAATAAAACGCTGCCCGTTCTTCCGCAACTGTAATGACATCCGCAATTTTTACCGTTTTGGGTAGCTCGAAGATGATCGTGTTCGCTCCTAACGTTGCCGATTCAGGATCACGCAAAATAAAATCGGAAACGTCGCCAGTAAACCCGCCCTTTTCAAATGGATCGAGTTGATTGTATGCGTCAAATCTTCCGGTCGTTTGTCGAGAGGACAATCCTGCTGTAAAATGGACATCAAGAACTCGGCTAATAACCAGCGTAGAGGCACCGATTTTAGCGCGCACACATAAGATTTGACCGTCTTCCATTGCTCGGACTCTGGCATCGAGCCATTCTCCGCGTATCTTGTTCGCGGAATAGTGTAACTGTTGTTGGGCAAGCGTTCCTCGCAATACGGGAATTCCCAACATCGCGATAATAACCAAGATAACGAGGACCAAAATAACTTCGACAAATGTGAAACCAGTTTGACGGGACATGATAAAATATGGTGCTGACTCCTACTTTTCTCATTGTACCATTTAATCAGTATTTCTGCATCAGGCGTATAAGAAAGCGATTTCTTCTTTTACTCTCTAGAATTGGGCTTTCATCGGTAAGTTTCATACCATAAATTCCCCTTGTGTCCTTTATGCAATCTTTGTGGTTCTTCTATTTACCACAAAGGAACAGTCTGCGAATAAAGTCGCCCAATTGGTGTTTTAGAAAAAGGGATTTTTTGTTATCCTTCCGCTTTTCCTTTTTGTAACACGGAAGAGTCATGCGTCGGAACAGTCCCAAACTTAAACCCGCATATCCCGACGAAATTGCCCAGCAATAGCGTTCACGGCGAATCACAATGCCGAAATAGTTTTGGGACTGTTCCTACGTTGCAGACACCCCACGCTTTTTCCCAGCCGCTTGTCCAGTTTCTCTGCCTGCTGATTGATTCGGTCAATCAATCCCTTCAACGACTCCAACTCGTCCCGAAATGTCAAAATTCGCGTCGTCTCCGACTCCAACGACTCAAAGAGACCATTCAAGGCGGGCAAACGATGCCAATTCTGCGATGTTTTTTGGATCGATTGCTCAATCCCTCGCCGCAATGTCATCGTAAAAAAGAAAAGCAACAACGCTCCCCAAAGAATTACCCAAATCAACGATACCAAATAATACTCAATACCAAGCATTTCCTGCTGATGCCACGGGGCATCTACAAAAAAGTTTTTTGCCAGCCGTACCAACAAGAACAGTGCCATCGCTCCAAACAAAACTTCGTACAGGCTACGGAACCAAAGCCGTTGACACCGCTGCGCCAGCCGGTCGGTGGTCGTTTCCAATTCTGCACCGATCTCGTCCATCAACGCTTCGTTTGTTTGTTTCGATTCCGATTGAATCACGCTCGGTTGACAATATTTGGTGGGAATGTGTGCATCCGTCGCAAAGCCGGTCAATATCAGTGCGGATTCTTTCAGTTGGTTCGATTCGTCAACGGAAAACTCCGGCAACGCCGTGTTCTTTTTGACTTGGCGATTTCGCAACCGTCGGGCAGTTTCAAACGACCCCCACAGTGCCAGTTGAATCGGCGAACGAACACGAGTCAGAAACGCTCCCGACAAAATCGTGCCGAACCCCTGATAAATCCGTAACAACAACGAAAACGGACTGTAACCCCATTGAGCGGAAACTCGACCGAGAATTTTTGCTTCCCAAGACCTTCGGTCGCGGATCAATTCGGACCGGATTTTGTTTGTCATCCGTTCGCCGAATCGTTGCCGTTCTTCGGAGATACGTTCGCGCAATTTACTGAAGGGCAACCAATCACGTTCGATGATCTGTTGGCAATCGGTAACGGCTTCTTCGGCAAGTCCGAAGTAGTTTGCCTGTCGAATCCGAATTGCAGCTTCTTCGTTTAAGTCGTGGGTCAATAATTGCCTAAGTTCCAAAAGGGTGCTCCCCTCTTCATCCGGCTTCATGGAGTTGACAAAGAACATCTGTCCCGTTTCGTAACCGTTTTGCAATGTTTCTCGCCAATCCTCTCGAATGTCGATGTCTCGGTCTGCGTGAGTTTGAACGAAAATGAGTCTTGCGCCGGGAGCGGCGGCGGCGAGTTCATCGAGAACCCGCCGGCTTCGGTATTTTTGTTGCGTTGCCGTTACGAGAATAATATCGCAGAAGGGCAATGTCCTGCGGAGTTTATCGAGGTTGGATTTCGGATCGTTCGTGTCGTCGCTGTCCGTCGTGTCAGGGTCGGGACAATCGAGAATCATCATCTGTTCGAGGTTCGGATTATCCCGGCGTTCGATGCGAAACTGACTGAATTGATAGGCATTGGCGTTGGTATGACAAACGAGGACAGGTTCGTTGGTGGTCGGTCGTTCTTTTCCTTCGGTAACGACGCGTTCGCCGATGAGGGCGTTGAGAAGAGAACTTTTTCCCGTGCCGGTTCCGCCGAGCATCGCAACGACGAGGGGGACGTTTACCAACTTGGGACACAACTTTGCTCGTTCTTGAAATCGGTCGGTACGTTCTCGACAAAGCGTTGCCGCTTCCCAGTCGGGAGTGGTATTGATCCAATTTTGTAGTTGTGCGCCGAGATTCTGCATGTGGCGTATTGTACACTTTTTTTGCCGAAACGTCGAGATACGGTGTGTTGCATTCGCCAGTTCGTCGACAAGATTGCACAAAAGCCGTCATTCCCGACCCCGATCAGGTCGAGGGCAGGCTCTGGCGGGAATCCAGACGGAATATTTGAATCCTTTTTTTCTAGAATCCCGCCTGCGCGAGAGTGACGGAAAAACAGAACTTGTCGATGGACTGTCTGATTGTAAGTTTGGCTTTTCTGGCACTCTTGCGAAACAGAAGTCAAGAAAAACGGTGATCAGTTAATTTTCGCTTTTAGAAAGGCACCCATCCTCTACTCTCTGTAACGACCATTTTAACAGGTTGATCGTGTGCGTCGTGAAAAACCTGTTCACGAATCATTCCGTCGAACGCTAGCCCGATAGTCAAAACATTGGCAGGAAGCCGACGCAAAAACCGGTCGTAATATCCCCTGCCGCGACCAAGCCGATTACCAAAACGGTCAAATGCTAATCCGGGCACAAGCACAACATCAATTTGCTCTAGCCGAACTTGTCTCGCCGTATCCAGCCGAACAGATAATTTCGGTATCCAAATTTTTATGCTACCCGATAGTTCTAGTTCGTCTAACGAGCAAATCCGTATCGGCACAATTTCGTTTGCTCTGCAAAAGGGAACAATCACCGAATCATTTCCTAAAATCGGCGAGGTATTAACTTCCAGCGGCATACTGACGAATCCCATCAAACGTTTGGTCAGTTGGGCTTGTTGAAAAGCATTAATACCCATTAGGCGTTCGAAGATCAGTCGGCTTTTTTCTTCGACGGAATCGGCGATACTTTCCAAATACGAGCGGATTTCTTGTCGAAGGTTGATCTTTCTGGGATCTCGCATGGTTTCAGTTCAGGCTTCGGTCTTGGTAGCCCCTTCTTCTTTACCAGTACCTCCGAGGATACGGTTTACTTCTTGAAGGGCATCAATGAGAATCGGTGGACTCACCGGCTTCGACAAAATACGTGTTACGCCCAGTTCGAGCAATTCTTTTCGTTGTTCCGTATTTCCTGCACTGGTTACGACCAAGACAGGCGTACCGCTCAACCGAGGGCTCGACGAAATCTTGTGCATCAATTCGATCCCGTTCATATTCGGCATCGTCAGGTCCGTTACGAGCAAGTCGGCTTTGATTTTTTTCATACACGAAATCGCCTCACTTCCATCAGAGGCTTCGATGAAATTGGCATCACCAAGACCTGCAATTTCTAAACAACGCCGAATAAACATTCTCGCCAGAGCGGAATCATCAGCAATGACTACATTCTTTATCATTTTTCGGGTCTCCCGTTTTTTATTATTATTTTTACAATTCCCAATCAGGTCGCCCTGGACAGGAGAGGACAATCCGACCGGAGTCACGGTAGAGCGTTACGGTACGGCTATGTGAACCGCCGACATCTTCCGCAACAGCACCGAGACCGAACTGCCATAATATTTTTTTTACCGCCAATGCGTTTCGCTTACCGATGTTGAACGTTCCATTGGGATCAGCCACGTTTGCACCGCCGCATATCTTGACGATCAAATTCGATGGTTTCGAAAATGATCCCGCCGTTCTTTTTATTAACTCAATCAACGCAGGAATTCCCGTGTCCGCAAAGTACCCCGGTAGTTGTTTTGCCCGCTCTGGTGAAACGACCGACTCCGGCAAAGCAACGTGATCCATTCCGACGCAACGTGTCCCCCGATCGAGGATCATCACGGCTACACAAGAACCCAATGCCATTGTGCGGATGACACCTCCCGATTCTTTTGTGGCACCGTAATCCCCGACACCGAGCATTATTCGGGTCGACGTGTTAGGTTGCATTACCATTCGATTATACTATATTTTTCTGTCGGGGAGAATAAGGGCATTTTCGGCTCAGTGAGGCACCATTTTATCCTGTTTTGCGGGACATTCAAGAGGAATGCTGTGTAAAAAAACAGAAATCGGCAGACTAGCGGTTGCTGGAATACTTGCATTCCATCCAAAATTATGTTACAATGAACAAAAGTAGGGGGTCTGCGGTACAAAGACTCTCCCCATATAAGAAAGGAAATCCACACCATGTCCACAACAAAATTGTTCGCGTTATCCGTAACGTTAGTTGTTTCCGCAGCATTTACTGTTGAAACATTTGCAGAAACCCTGCTTATGCAACCCAGGGATATTGCCCCCACTTATCGATTCATCATGTCGGAAGCGAACGGGACAAGTACCTATAACTATTGGGACGGTATTCAAACCAAAGATTTGGATACCGATACAGCATACCGATTGTTTTGCACGGACCTCTACACGTACACCAGCAATGCGTTCAGTTACACTGGACAGGGTTACACGTCTACCGCACTTGCTAATTCGGAATTTCATACCGACTTGCAGATTTCGCAACTTCAATCACTGTTTGATCACGTCTACACCAAAGCGTTCAATGCAGACTACTCGTATAACAATGATTTTTACGCTTCACTTTTCCAGTTTGCTATTTGGGAAATTGTGAACGACACAGCAGATGAACTGTCGCTCCGTGAAGGAGACCTTCATTTTCTTGATGCTGGTTATCTTGCGTCCAATGGTGTTTCCTATTATCAATCCAACGAAGTCATGGAAGAGGCACTGACGACGTTGGACTCTTGGTTTTATGCAATTGTCAACAATGCGTGGGACGAAATTGGTTACGATGAGGACAAAGTCAACTTGACGGTTTATCTAGCAGAAGGCGGAACACATGTCAGCCAGACGTTCATCGGCGTTGACCCATATGCAACACACTATCAAGCAGCAACTCCAGAACCGACAACGATGCTGATCGTCGGCTTGGGAATCGTGGGGATAGGTACAATAGCGGCACGACGGAAAACACAAAAAAAGGCTTGAGAATAGTACCGTCCAAATTTCGGCATTCCGAACGGAATGTCGAAGGATAAAACCAAAAGTTATACCCTGACAGAGCGAAAAGCGATTGGAGGAAACGAAAGTCTGGTGCTTCGGTTGCTTTGCTTTACCCAAGCGTTTGTAAAATTTTATCTAACTGTGCCTTCGTGAGGCACATCTGTTCGAAATGCGGTTGCGAATTGAACACATCACGACCATCCTCCCGTTCGTTGTCCGTTTGTTCCAACTCGCCGGTGTCCAATCGCGTGGACATCACTTCGTTGCGCAATGCCGAAAGCCATTCCGGCATCTCAAAGCCGACTCCCATCGGATTTTGTGCAAATATCTCAATTTGTGCATACAATTCGTCGAACACTGTGCCAGTCTCATCACGTTGAATTTGCCGGATCGCCTTCGGTACAAGACCGCACATCCGATCAATCTGCAACGGTCGTACAAATCGTTCCTGCAATCGCTCACTTACGCTCGGCAACCACATTCCGTATTTGTCGCATAACCGTTGATAGTGCCTAATATGTTCCTCAGCCGCATTCACGCTTCGTTTACCCACCGCTTTTTCCCAGAGCAATGCTGCTGCATCGCATCCCGCCCGAATCATCGAATCATGAACCCAATAAACTGGTTTCAGATTCCATGAAATCCGTTCGTATCCGACTTGTATCCGAAGCATATCGAGAAGCATGTAAAGTTTTTCGCCATGATCCGAATGAGTGGTCGTGCTGTTATAATCGACGTACTCTGAATAATTTTCGGCAATCGACTCCAAAATAATATCCAATGCGTTCGTTGCAGAAATCCAGTCGATCCGTCTTTTTGCCAAGTCATCGAGCAACTTTGAGGCAATTTCAACTTCGTCTTCTTCTTTTTTGATTTTCATCAACGACCGCAAATAATGCTCGACCCCCTGATGTAATATGGCACGAAGATTGCCGAATCCCATATTTTGTTGCGTGAAAATATCATGACCGTAGCGTTGAATAAATTGCTTCACTTCTTGCCACGCGCCAGGCTCTGTAATGGATTCGACCGGTGAAATACGTATCTGCCGACTGTGAGAAAGCCAAAACGACAGAAGTTTTTCGATAATCTGTTCCATGTAATCGACCAATACTGCACTTTGTAGTTCCTGCTCTTTTTTGCTGTTTCGGTTTAACTTCCACGACTTCGTCGAGACGGCAATACATTTCGTTATCGACCGCGTTGCTGTTTCAACAAGCCGGTCAAATTCCGTAATGGCTCCCGGACTCACGGTGTTAACTTCTTCCATCGTTTGAATCGTTTCGAGCAATTTGAATAGTTCTACAACCAGTCCAAGCCGAGGACTATATTCCAAAAGCCGCAGGATTGCTTGTTGAATCTGCCGACATCTTGCAATTGCCGTTGCAGAACCGCCGCGCGCTGTCGGAACATAGAGTATCGTCTCTTGTTCCAACGCTTTAAGCATTGGATTCCACAGGTTTTTGACCGTTTTGACATCGCAGCGGACAATCGCCCGATTTACCAGCAAAACGGCGTGCTCCCAATGTTCATGCTTGCCGGGTCCCTCTTTGTTTCCGAGATATGATTCGAGAGTCATGCCGGTATCCCGAACTTCGACAAGTGTCCAAATAATTCGGTCTAGCAAAATTTCTTTGATTCCGCGATGCCGGTCATATTCCATGAGCGACTCGGTTGTTCCTCGCGGCGGCGGAACTTTGTACTCCGATGCCCGGCGCAACAATTGTTCTAAACCGGTACAGTATATCGTGATTTGCGCATGCCAAATGGCGAGATGCTCCGAAGTTTCCAACATAATATCCAGCCAAACTTCCGGTGCCAACTCGCGGGCTTCGTTTCTGATGGTCGGAGATTGCCAATCGGAACCCTTCGGCACCAATACGAAACCGGCAAGACGTTCCGTGACAAATTTCCACAGTTTTGCCATTGTTGAGATGAAGAGCAATCGGTCGCCGATGCGATCCATCTCGTCGGCGATTTCCAAGTCTTCGCCTCGATTGCCAAAACCGCCCAGAGGGGCTTGATCCATCAAGGAATCATCAATGCCGTCATCTGTCGAATCTTTGTAGGTAAATTCATCATAAGCCGCTCCGTAAATCGAGTCGGACTTCTCCTCCCGTTTTCCCTTTTTATGGGCTGGAGGCATTTTTTCATTGTCGTCGTGCTCTTTCGGCTTTTCGTTTGGTTTTTTTTTGCCTTTGCGAGTCCCTTTTTTCCCGCTGTCGAACATGTCGTCGTCCAATTCGATTCTCGGTACATGCCAATAAATGTCGGCGTTTGCTTCCATGAATTCAAAAAACCGCCGCGTCAATTTCCAACGTTCGGGTAACGATTGATGCGGTACATCCTTGATTCTCCGGTGTCGCACCGATTTTTCCGGTACATGTTCTGTTTCATCTTTCGGAGGTTTCCACAGTTGTTCCATCCATCGTACCGCAATGGCATGAAAAGAATAATCTCCTTCAACGAGCGGAATGTTTTCGGAATGTTCGAGCCAGTACATCATGAGGTTCATCGAGGCAACCGGGTCTTGTTGGTCGAGTAATGCCTCCGCTAGCAATACGAACGCTTTGGTTGTTTTGAGTCGTTGGACATGTCGGCTCCAAAATGCCACGTCTCCTGCCGCCGTACCAGCTTTATGCCAGGCGGCAAGAGCCGTCGAAACAACAGCGGCAGATTCCCATGCATCGTCGCCGGAAAAACTTTCGAGGTCGCTTACACTCATAGTACCGTACTGATCCCACCAACCCGCCAAGTCGCTCATTTGATCCGAAAGGTCGGCTTGCAGATCGCCGTTACCCGATGCTGCCGCCTCCTTTTGTAATCGGCTGTAAATGTCGAAAACTTCTTCCAACAAGTTGATCAATTCGTCAATTCGGTGATCGTGAATCGAATTTTCGGCGGTATGGAACAGACTGAACACGCCGCCGAAACCGAGAATCGTCCACGGGTCGATAATCGCACCGCAGGAAATTCCTCGGCGAATTAAATCCTCAATGCGCGGCAAATTTGCGGCGGCTTCGAGAAGTTCGTTTCGGTCGATCTGCGTATGGGTTTCGGTAATCAGGCAGTCAATAGTTGTGAGGATTCTTGCCGACGCAACCGAAATGGAGGTCGCCTGCTTCACGGCGGCATCGGTGTAACCCATTCGAGCAAAGATGCGGGCAAGATGCATGCGTTGCAACTGGTCGGCGCGACGTTTTGCCATCTGCCGGTTCAAATCCTGTCGGCACCCGCCGAACGGCTGGAAAAGTCTATCCTGCTCTTCTTGGATTCGCGGCTTCATTTTGACCGGAATCTTATGAATCATCTGTTTGTAAAACCGATCGCGATAGTCCGCAATGATCGGCATTAAATCGTTGAGCGATGTTTCCGAATCGTAAGTTGCCGGAGTATCGCCGCAGACTCCAGATCCCATGAGCATTGTCCCTGCCAGCACCGCCCCCGCCTCAAAGAGCAATTCGTCAGGCGGAACATCCGCCACGTTCGACTCGCCAGTGTATGCCGTGTCCAAACGGCGCAGAATCCCTTCAAGTGTTACTTGATGAACAACGAATCGGCAATAATATCCGTCGTTGTCAATGGAATTCGGGTCCCATAATCCAAAATGATAATTCGGTTTGCGATTAACCGGATGATCGAAATCGTATGCCCGCGAATCAAGGACGAGTTCCTTTATTTTTTCGGGATCAAGACAGGATTCCCGAAGAATTTGCGGATCGGTTGTCTGAAGAATCATCAACGCTTGTTTGACTATGGACTCGTATTTCCCCGCCGCAACTCCGATGTCTCTAATGTACAAAGGAATCGGGGCGACCCATTCATGAGCGTAGGGCTGGTGCTTTTCTTCGCCTTCCAAAACAGGAATGGGACGATAACCGATGTAGTCGTTCAACTCTTCAATGACGGCAGAAACAATGCGTTTGTGTTCCGTCCATGGAGCCCCTTGTTTTAAGATTCCTCGGAAGATTTTTGCAAGAAAAAAGGAATTGAAAACAAGTTCGTCGGTTTGATGAAAGAGCAGATCAGCGTGAAATTGCCGATAACTGGGCATAAAATGTTCACGGACAAGGGCGAGCACAAGTCCGGCTTGATCGTCCGTACGGAAGGCTTCGGATGTCTTAGCGAGGAGTGCGAGTTGTTGTTCGAGATATTCAATCGCACGAAGAGCGGTGCAACGTGTATCCTTATTGGTGGGAGGCAGTTCCCGAAACAGGTCATTGAGTAACTGAAAAAATTTTGGATTTCGATCTCCTGATGAGAAGTTCAGATATCCGAATATTTCTTTGTGAGTATCCGGTTGTAGCCCAGCCGCTTTTGTGGATGTCATATTCCCTATTGTAGCCGAAAACGGAAAAGGATAAAAGGGTCGGTGCCACAACAAGAGTCAAAAAATTAGCAAGGGGATGTCGGGTTCCTTGAGGCTTTCTGGTTGAAGAAGGATAAACAAAACTCCCCCATGACCTACGTTTGCCCAAATGCATAACCGGATATTTATGCTCCCGCCTGACTGTCTCATTGTTTCACTCTGCTACCAACCGATACCCTTTTCGAGTGATTGTTTCGATCCTATAGGGATACTCATTTCGGTGAAGTTCTTTGCGTGCCGCCGAAATACATTGCCGAACGCTCCCCTCTCGGGCATCATCGTCGCATAAAACATCTTGGCGAACGTCTTCTTTGGAAAGTATCATGTTCGGCGCATCGAAAAATTGTTTCAGCAATGTGTATGTGCTGGGACTAAAAACGTGTTGCCGATCTTGCCAGGCAACGATGTTGTCGTTGCAGAATCGGCAAGAGGCAGGCACTGTCCTGCCTGTTAATTCGGACGACATCAAATCGGAAATCGTTTCGTCAAGTCGGCAGACGTAATTCTGTAACAAGCGACGGAGCGCAATTTTTTCAGGAAGGACGGACATAGGAGAGGGGAAACCGAGTAAACGATTGGTTCAAGGTTAGGTTCTCTGTCCTTGCCAGAGGCAGCGTTCCCAGACGCTAACATGCAGAAAAAGCCGACGAGCAGACCTCGTCGAAAACGATAGACAAATTTACCACGCCTTTTCTTTTGCGTCAATAACCCTGCCTATTTTGAACGCAAAAACACGGCTTGTGGGACAGGACATACTACATATAGGGAGGTAGGCAGATTTTATTCCCACGCCTTGTATGTTTTACGTTACTGGAAACGTGCAAGTTCTTTTTTTCGTCTCTCTCGCGAAGGACTGCTGGTACTTGTTATTGGAAAAAT
>Ga0082212_10009580_pt1 | contig 12484 bp, 4 predicted proteins | sample TergutNt197P3_FD_71548 | JGI IMG/M metagenome (GOLD analysis project Ga0082212, IMG submission 71548) | Neocapritermes taracua P3 segment gut microbial communities from Petit-Saut dam, French Guiana - Nt197 P3 | ecosystem: Host-associated > Arthropoda: Insects > Digestive system > Gut ... | reverse complement strand
GACGCGTGAATCGTCAGGCGGAGGCCGGCAGACGCACATCCCGGGGTAGGGATTAGGCGATGGTATGCTATTGGGGCCAGCCACGCGACTTTTCACGTGTCATCAGAGTACAGCCGCGGCGCCCCGTGAACTGTATCGCATAATATGGCAATTAATCAGCGATCAACGTGGGTCAGGTCAACCGAAATCCAGCGGGATCTCGTCCCACCTCGCGTTGAGCATGTCGAGCTCCAGCAGCCTGCCGCGGATCACGCCGGGGCGCCCCAGCAGGACCTTTACCGTTTCGGCCGCCTGTACCGAGGCGACGTGCGCAGCGACGAAACTCAGGTTGCCCATCGGCGAGGACGGCTCGCCCTGCCATAGAAAATCCACGTTGTCGCCGGGATACAAGACGATCACGCGCCCGTGCCAGCCGCCGATCGCGCCGCTGACGAACGGTATTCCCGCATCCTTCGCGGCAGCCGTAAGCAAAATGCGCGTCTTGCCGTTATCGAGCGCGTCCACGATGACGTCGTGGCCGGCCGTCAGCGAAGCGGCGTTTTCTTCGGTAATGAACTCGCAAACCGGCGTAACGGAAACCTCCGGGTTAACGGCATTCATGCGCTCCGCGGCGCATACGGGTTTCGGCATTCCAAGCGTACCCATGGTTGACAGCAACTGCCTGTTCAGGTTTGAGTAGGCGAAGACGTCCCCGTCGACCGCTGTGATATGTCCGACGCCGACCCTCCCGAGAAGCTCGATAATATAACCGCCGAGCCCTCCGCATCCCGCGACGAGGGCTCGTTTTGACGCCAGCAACTCCTGCTCCGCCCCGGATATCGCCGGCGCGTTACGTTCGTATCTGTCCATATACCCGACACCTCCTATCCGGGAGCCGCGCTTAATCGCAAACCCATATCCGGTAGCCGCGCTTTTCACAAACCCATATCCGGGAGCCACGCTTTTTGCAAACCCATATCCGGTAGCCGCGCTTTATCGCAACTCCTTACCCGCCCAATATCTTGAACATTACGCGGAGCTTTCCTCCGTCGCTCAGCCCGGTCCCGTAAAAGGCCGGGCTGTTGTCAAACACAAACACGCAACTGTTTTTCTGCTCTTCCGTCAGACGGTACCCCGCCTCGGCCTGCGCCAGTTCGACCGCGTCGGCGACGGTAGCGCCATCCGGCAGCTCGTACGGGCCGTCCCGGAGCTTCCCCGCTATGCTGCTGCTGTTGAACCTCATTTCAATGGTCAAGACGCTGCCCTCATTTTCGTTGCCTATTTGGTAAACCGGTACGCTTCAAAGCTCTCTTCGCTCCTCGGCTCCCACGCCCTCGTCACTCACGTCTTCATTTTACACTTTACATTCTACATTTTACATTCAACGTTAACGGTCTACCAGCGGCCCATAGCTTCGGAAAAACGCTGAAGTATCGCCGCGAACTCAGCGCGGGTCGCGTAGCCGAGCGGCACGAACGTGTTTGCCGATCGGCCGCCCATGACCCCGGCCCTGTATATATCATTTACGGCGTTTCGGGCGTTGGCGTCTATCTGCCACGAATCCGCAAAGCTTGGCGCCGCCCGAACCACCGGGTAGCGCAGACGCAGTACGGAAACCATCCTGGCAAAAATCACGGCGACGTCCTGCCGGGTTATGGAGCTGTTCAGGTTGTAAAAACCTCCGAGGGGCAGTATGCCGTTTTGCAGAACCCACTCGTACGCAGCGTCGCGCCCCTGAAGGGCCTGCCCGTACATATCCAGTATCGTCGGGCTTCCCGTCATGCGGTACAGCGCGTCGACGACTTCGCCCTGCGTCACAGGGTCGTTCGGCCTGAAGCGCCTGGGTTCCGCCGCCCTGCCGGACATCCACCCGCGCTCGCTCACGTAGGCGACGCTTTGCGCATACCAGTCGGACGAATACACGTCGTCATAATCCGTCGACACCTGGGCGGTCCAGATCACAGTGAACACCGCTGTGACCGACACATAATCCGAAAAATACACAGTCAGCGTATGCGCGCCCTGCTCAAGGGCGTTTAGATAGCCGTTTGCCAGGACGATCTCCGTATAACCGCCCGAGCGGTTCGCCGTATAGTGGGCGTTGCGCGTAAGCGTCCTGCCGTCCAGCGTGACATAGCTGAACAACTGGAAGTCCCTCATCGTGACATGACCGAAAGTCGCGGAGGAGTTTCTTGTATAAATACTGTTGTTCGTGAAATAATGCACCGGCGTCGGCAGGATAACGCCTCCGCCCCAGCCGGTCGCTATGCTTCCGGACGGCAGCCCGGTGTATGTGAAGTTGGCGTAGACGGCAGTATCGTTTCCGGGCATGGTGTACTGAGTCGTGGCGCGGCTGGCGTCTGCGAACGAACCTCCGTTATTTGTGTACCATCCGGAGAACATATATCCCGCGTTGGCGGAGGCTGTGATCGTTACGACTTCGCCTGACGCGAACTGGCCCGCGCCCGCTCCGCCGACGGTCCCGCCGGGGTTTGCCCGAAGGTCCAGCCTGTGGGTCACATACGGGTCGACGCGGATTATGAACGTTTGGATAAAATCAGCCGCTACGCCGGTCGCGTTTGGCAGCACCCCGTTTTTCACGGTCGCTTTCACTCTCACCGTGCCGGGAGCCTGAGCTGTCAGAACACCTGTCGAGGCGTTGAACAGCACAGGGCGGCTGCTGTCGGTGTTGTCCGCCTCAAGCGACCACTCTATACTGCTGTACGACGCGCCGGCCGGCGCTACCGTACCCCGAAGTTGGAGCGGAACTCCGACGTAGGCGAGGGTAGGCACTTCAATGACGCCTGTGACCGGCACGAATGAAACGACGTTGAATGTGAAGACCTTTGTAAAGGCGAGGTCGTCGTTATACCCCCAATAGACGTCCGCCCGCCCCTTATCGGCGATGACTCTGACCGCCACTGTTCCGGTTTGCCCCCATGGGACGCTGAGGAAGTTGCCCGCCACCGACGCGCCTGTGATCGTGGTCTGATCGGGGACAAGTTCCCAGCCGAAATCCGCTTTGATACCGTTCGTAGCGTTCTCGGGGCGCACAGCGCATATCGCGTTAAGGTCGATCCTTGCTCCCATAGCCACGGTCGAAGTGGACAGCGTGATATCCGTTATCGGAATGAAAACCGACGCCGCCGTGACCGTCACGACGCAGGAAGCGCTTGACCGCCCGTCGGGCGTCCTGACGGTGATGGTCGTCGTTCCGGCGCTCCTTATGATTATTTCGCGCGTCAGTTTCTCCGGGTTCTCCGAACTGACCGCCGCTACGGCAGGGTTGCTGCTCGACCAGACAAGATCCCTTGCGACATCCTCCTGTTCGCCGACCGTTGCCGGGTACGGGTACACGTACGCCGTCAGAAGAACGGGGACCGGCGGGCGCGGCGGGTCTTCCACCACTGCCGGCGGCAGGGCGGCTTGAATACGTGACTGATCCAGTAAAACGACAGTCGCGGGAACGGTGTTGTCAAGGACGATTATCGTACATTGCGCGACCGCCGTCTGGTTGTTGTAGAGAGCCTGCGCGGTAATGACCGCCGTCCCGGCGGCTTTCGCCGTTATGATCCCTATGCTGTCGTTTGTCCCGTTGGCGCCGCTGACTACCGCGACATTGAGGTCGTCGCTGTTCCATTCGATGGACTGATTAGCGGTTACGGGCTGCGCGACTGCTCGCAGCTGCGCTGTGGTACCGACTTCCATGACGATGACGTATCTGTCAAGCTGAAGGCGGGAGTTGTTCACCTCGGAGCGGTAGCCCTGCCATCTGGGCGTCGTCCATCTTTGACCGCTCGGATAAAAATAGACCGTGAAGTCGTCGTCGGCGCCGTAGAAAACGTTCGCGCCGAAAGACGTCGGGGCGTCGCCCTCGAAAGTCGCGCTTAATAGATCCGGGTTATACGCGAACGCGCGGTCCCTTATCGTCGTCACGCTCGCGGGGAGAGTAAAGCTTTCTACGTTTTCCAGATACGCGAACGCTTCGGAGTCAATCGTAGTTACCGTGCCCGGTATCGTGTATAAGCTATACTGGTCAGGAGGCGTTCCGGTAAGCGTCCCGACGAGGCTTACGGTGCTTTTAATCATCCTTATCGGGTTTCCTGCGGCGTTGACTTCCACCATTACGCCGTTTGTAACGGTTCCGTAGAGCCTTATCCTGCCGGTCGTCGCCGCGTCGATGTTGATGCTTCCGAGGCTTTTGCAACCTACGAACGCGTCGGCGCCTACGCTTGTCGGGTTGTGCATCTGGAGGCCCTGCAAGCTGTAGCAGTTATAGAAGGCGCCTGACCCTATGGTCACAGTGTCGAAAAAGTGCCATCCGCCCCCGGGAACGGTGCTTGCCATTATTCCTTCGAGATTGTAGCAACCGCGAAACGCGTCGTTGCCTATCCGCGTAATATTTAATGCTAAGGTTCCCCTGACCACGACTTCCTTCAAGTTGCCGAAGTCAGCAAACGCGTAATTACCGATTTCCGTGACGCCGGCTTCAATGATCACCTGGTCGATCTGCGCGCTGTGAATAAACCACGGCGGTCTGCTGCTTGCGGTATAATTCGGTATCTGTACGTTACCCGTATAGCCCGTTCTTCTGCCGATCGTAAGCGTACCCACCGAACCGCCCGTCGTCGACGGCACGTCGACCCTCCAAGTCATGTTGCCGACGGTATACGGCCCGTACGTCACGGCCCGCGCGGCCGGCGCAAGAAGAGCCGTCAGCGATATGACGATCGTCAGCGATAATATAATACTCAATAGTCGTTTTTTCATCCGAATACCTCCCGCTTGCCGCAGGGCGCCGGGGTCTGGCCCCAACTCCCGCTTCCCTGCGCACATGATATCACAAATTGTATACTCGCGTCAATTTTCCGGCGGTAACGTTGAAAATAATGTATATTTTCAACGAGTATGCTTCTACGTTCTTATACGCTAAAGCGCCGGGTCAAAAAATCCGATATCAATAGTGTGCGATGTATGATATAATTATCGGAAAAAACGCGCGTTAATAAAGGGTTGGCGGAAAAATTCCGCTTGAGGACCGGGCGGAAGAACGCCGACCCATAGACCGGATCAAAATACCGGTCCATATACCGGACCACAGACCGGCCCATAGGAGGATATCAAATGAGGCTCTTGAAAAAGACATTATCGGCGCTGCTTGTCCTTATCTTTCTCTTCGGGGTTTGCCCGCCGGGACTGATACCGACGGCGAGCGCCTTTAACGCATATGGCGACGTCAGCGGGCACTGGGCGGCCGGGTCTATCAACAAATTTAACAGCCTGGGATTTCTTGACCCTGAAGTGTTCTCCGGGACAAGTTTTTACCCCGACAAGCACATAACGCGCGTCGAGTTTTTCTCGCTGCTGGTCAGTTCGCTGGGCGCGACGACCACAGCTAACATATCCCAGTTTACGGACGTCTCGACCCTTCCCGCAAACCTTTACAACATAGTCGCCGTCGCCTGCCAGATGGGCATAGCGAACGGCTATACCGACAATACCATGCGCCCGAACAGCAACATCCTGCGGCAGGAGGCCGCCACTCTGGTGGCAAGGGCGATGGGGATGCACACTGTCGCCGACTGGAATCTGTCGCAGTTCCACGATTCGGCGTTTATTGCGCCTTACGCCGTCACTTACATGGCGGCCCTCGTCCAAAAGGGCATAATGGTGGGCTACCCGGACGGCACGATCAAGCCCGCGGCCTTCATCACCCGCGCCGAAGCCGTCAGGATACTCGATAATCTGTTCACGCACGTATACATGCCGGAATCAGGCCTGCTCAACGTCTATCTTCAGGGCGGGCTGCTGATCCAAACTCCGGGTTCCGAACTGCGCGACGCGGTCATCGACGGCGACGTCATAATAGGGGACGGCGTCGGCAGCGGTAACGTCGTTATTCGGGACTGCACGATAAACGGCCGCGTGATAGTGCGCGGCGGAGGCCCGAACTCCGTCACTTTATCCAACACCTCGGTAAGCGAGGGCCTGTATGTCGCAAGCTTCAGCGCGGATACCCGTATCGCGGTCACGGACAACTCAACGGTTCCGATTCTTGAGGCCGTCTCGAACTTTACGTTGTCCGGCAGCGGGGTTTCCGCCGTCACGATCCTCGAGAACGCCCGCCAAAACGCGATCGTGAACTTAAACGGCGTCAGCCTGGACGACTTATACATAAACGGCCCCGGCGCGCAGGTCCTGCTGAACTCGGGCCACGCGATCAACACGAGATTTGACGACGCGGGCCAGGGCGCGAGCCTTAATCTGGCGGCCAACACTTCCGTCGGCCATCTGACGGTCTCCGCCCCCAACACCTCGATCACCGGCACGGGCGCCATCCGCAACCTGATCATCAACAACTCCGGCGCAACGGTGGCGCCCAACCCCGAGCTTCTGACGCTGGGGCTCAATATCATAGCCACCGTCGCGGGCCGTTCCGTATCGAGCGTCGAATCGCAATGGTCCAATAACAACGTCGACCGCGTCAGCGCCGCAAGCCCTCTCAGGGTGGATCTGCTGCCGAACATGAGCGCTCAGGCGCCTTTCGATCAGGCTATACTGCATCTTACGATGGTGGCCGGAGGAACCGCCGCCGAGGCACATATCTCCCAGGCCGCCGCGAGCCGCATCCCCCTGACGCAGAGAAACGAACGGTGGGGTTACTGGGTCGGCTACTTTGTCCCCGCGCCCCCCGACACAGGCAACATGGCTTCGGTCACATACACATATGTCGACGGCGAACCGGTAACGATCCCGCCGAGGGCGCTGGACACATACAACGGCAGGCGCGGATTGCTTATCTATCTGCCCGTGTTCCGCGAAGCCGGAAGGGAGACGGGCCTCATTAAGGAGCTCCTGCAAATCAACTGGGGCGGCCACCTTACCGAAAACATTCATTTTCTCAGTTCAACGCTGCATCTGGCGCCTCTGACGACCACGCAGCGAAACGCTCTGCAAAGGGACTTTGACAACAGGGTCATGTACAGCATACAGCCCGGCGCGACGCCGTATTCCGGCGCGGAGGCCACCAGGCGCATACTCAACTCCGACAACCCGCTTGGGCTGCCGAGCAGCGGCAACAGGGGGATCGACGCTATGAACCGCGCCCTGACTTCCGTTGAGACGAGGGGCATACTCGAGGATCAGCAGTTCGCTGAAGAGTTCAACATAGACACTTCCGGCAACAGCCAGTATTCGCGGCTTTCTGACGCGGGGAAACAGTACGTAGCCGAACAGGTCCTTGCCGCGCGGAGAACGGCGTTTTCGACGCCCTCTGCCGTCAAGGCGGCTTTCGACCGCGCCGTCCAGACGAGGCTCGCCGCCGAAACAACGCTTTTAGGCCAGATAAACAGTTCCGCCGACTACACCGTCCTGCGGAGGATAATCGAGACCGCCGCAAACGCCGCCGTTTTGCAGTTCCAGACGGGCGCCGCGCCGTACAGCCTGTACACAAACGCTCAGAAGAACGCCATGGCGGATTATCTTTGGAGGCTCCGGACGTATCGTTCGCTGCAGGAAGTCATAGACGCCATCAGGCGCTATCTCGAAGATCCGGCGAACGCGCCGGGCGGCAGCGGCGACAGCATAGACATTGCCGATCTGTCCATATCGCGTATCTATATATCCATTTCGGGCGCCGCTTCGAACAGCGTCACGTTTTCCACCGGCAACACCAGATATATCACCGTATCGGTGGATCTGACCGGCGGACGCTCGCTGCCTCCGGAACAGGTAGGGCAGCTTATCGACGCGGGCGTGATAACGTTCAAATGGGGCAGCGCCGCTGTCAACGTGCGTCAGGGCGTCGTCGCAAACCTGACCAGGGACCGCAACCGCGGGCCGAACATATACTCCGTCAACTGCATCTCCGATACCCCCGGCGTCAGGGATACCCTTGTTTATACGCTGACCGACGCGACCAACAGGAGGTTCAACTCCGCGACGGCGACATTCATAGTCGAAGCGCAGAGGAACGCCCAAAGCATAACGATACCGGCTATGGAAAAGATGCTCCTCTCCGCCCCGCCGTATATGATAGTCGCGACGGTAATGCCCAGATCCCCGGCCGTGAACGAAACGATAGAATGGTTTGTCGAGGACGACACCATAGCAAGGATCGACAGGCTTACCGGAGAGGTCACGGCGCTTAAGCGGGGCAGGACGCTCATATGGGCGCAGGGCGCAAGAAGCAAGGTCCGCAGCAACATCTGCGAACTCTGGATCTTTGACGGTGAGTACGATATCATTATCATCCCCGACGTCGTCACACTCGGAGAGGGCAGTTCATACCAGATACGATATGAGATGTACAACGACCCGGTTCCCGGCGGCGGCGTGGAAATACGCTGGAAATCGGCCAACGAAATAATCGCCACGGTCTCAAGTACCGGAAATGTGAAGGCGGAAGGCCACGACCCGAACGCCCCGCTGCAGACGCCTCCTACGGAGCACGACCGGACCCGCGTTTCCGCGGAAGTGTGGGTCAACAACGCAAGGCCCGAGGGCAACAGCAGCGATTCCATACTTGTGATAGTGGAAAACAGGCGCAGCCTCGAGATACGGTACGATAACGCGATCATGTATCAAGGGGAGTCGCAGCCGCTTGACGTCAGGCGCCTGTTAAACCCGGCGGGACATCCGAACGCGGGGGAACCTATTTTACCTTACGCGCCGGGCCAGCAGTTCGTCTGGGAGATCACGAGCGGAACGTCGATACGGTTCACGGTTGGAGGATCGGTCGTTTCGAGTACGATCATCACGCTTCCGACGACCCAGCTCCCCGGTATACAGGCGACCGGCATCGGGCGCTCGACGATCAGCATCAAGACGTCGATAGGCGAGCAGCCGATCCATACGATAGAGATAGTCTCAGTCCCGAGGGGCGTTCAGGGCATGGAGTTTTACAGGGGTTCTGTGACGACCGCCAACAGAATATCGAATTCCGAGGGTTACGGCAGAGTCCTTGAAATGCTGAACAATCAGACCATGCAGATCCTGGCGACGGAGCAAAACGATTCCGGCAGGCTCATGACATGGACGACGCTTATGGTAGATCAGTTCCACGATACCCGCAGGATGACGAACATCGCTATGCAGGCTTACTGGTATAACGCGGACGGGTCGGCCAGGGTCAACAGCGCGGCCGAGTACAATCTTTACATGAGCAACCTGGACCTCGCTGATACGATCGAGATGAACTCGTCTTTGATCCTCGCGCCGAACGGGCTCGTTACCCCGCAGAACAACAGGACAGGCCTCGCCGCCGTGCGCGTGACCCCTGTGCGCGACGAAGACACTGAGAAGGAAGTCCTGCCCGGGTCGGGTACGTTCCTGTGGGTGGACTACTGGTACGCCAACGTGCCGCTCTTTGCCGCCGACCCCGGCGGGGCGCCGGGCGACATGGTGATCAACCCCGTTATCACTGAGCAATCCCACTTTATATTACAGGCAAAAGACGTGGACGGGAACTGGCAGAGGGTCACAGGCGACCATACGATATATTTCTGCGGTACGATACTCGAAGACGGAAGGCTGGGGCCGCTAGATACGACCACGGACGGGTTCCTTGCCTCTATTGCCGGTTTACTGAGTTATGTACCTCCGGGCGATCTGCCCGCGTTCCCGCTGATGCTGAAGGATATTCCGGCGCTTATCTCAGCCGGGTACTTACGCGTGACCGACGCGAACAACATTCCGCTGACTACGTCGACACAGTCGAACCCCGGCGTCAACGCGGCCGTGGACGTCGCGAACTTCGACGGCAGCAACATATTCTACGTATGGGTGTCTCCGCGGGACGTCGACATCATCCAAAAAACGATTTCATCGACGATCATCCCGTGGAACTGGTTCACCGCGCTGGGCAATACTACGTTCCCGGTAACGCTGGACGCTTCGGTCATACCCGGCAGCGCGGATCTGAGAAACGACGAAGACCTGTGGTGGAGCGATCCGCCTCCTCTTGGAGCGGTTTATCATGCGCCCGACGACGTATACCAATACTACATTGTAACGCATGCAGAGCAGCTTGACGCGCGTGACTATATGTCGCTTTGGCCGCAGATCAAGTCTATGACCGGCCCCGGCGCCGCGGGCATAGGCATACAGGGAATCCGGCGCTTCGGCAACGCGTATTCGGCGTTCGCGCACGCGGAGTTCACCGGGCCCGGCGGTCCGTACACGATGACTGTCAACGTCGTCCAGACAGGCAATCAGGGTTTCGCGCCGGTAAACACATCAAACGGCAACAATATCGGCCGTAAACCCGCCAAGACCTCAGAGAAGGAACTCGCCGTAACATTCACGGTAACTCAGGAACCAACGCCGCCTTCGACGGGTACTGTCGTAATAGATGTTTACGAGTTGAACGTTCCGGTAAACCTGAAAATCATCGGCGATGTTATTAACGCGGCAGCGTCGACTTCTCCTCCCATTAACTTAACGACAGCGAACTATTCGGTCGTCGCTAATCCCGCTGGCAGTGTCTCCGTGACCAGTTTTCCCGGGAATGAGTCCGCCACTGGCTTTGCGACTGTCAATGTTCAGGGTAGAGGAACAGTTATTATTACGCAAGGAGGGAGCAGCATCTATGTGACCATCAACGGACTGGACGCTGTATCAACATCTACTCCGGCAACAGTTTCGGTACCAATTACCAGTTTGCACACAAGTATTGATCTAAAAACTGCTCCGGGAATACCGGCGGCTGCGGCGGCTACCACCCCCGCAATGAATCTTATAGCCGCAACCTATTCTATTATGAGCGTGAATCCTGTGGGAAGTATGACTGTGAACACATCGGGTGAAGTTATCGCAGTCACCCAGGGTACGGCTACAGTCGTCATTTCTCACGGCGGAAACAGTATTATTGCTGAAATCAACGCGATGACAGCAGTGGCCGCAGCCCCGATCGGAACAACACCCGTGACAATAGTCAGCTTAAACATTCCAGTTCCTCTTGCGACGCATACGGACGTTCTAAGCATAATAAGCTCATCGACTGCGCCTTTTAATATAGGAGCCGCAACATACTCTGTCACAAGTACTACTCCAGGCGCTATAACAGTTTCACCCACCGGCGACGTCACAGTGACTGATGCCAGCGATGGAACAGTAACGATCTCACAGGGCGGTAACTTTATTACTGTAAACATTATAGGTATTGACGCTTTGTCTATGCCAATAATTCCGCCCATAGCGCCCATCACGTTTGGCGACGACTTAGACGACGATGATGAACCCGTAACTTTCGTAACGCTGTGGTCTACCACCCCCGCGCTCACGGCCGTCGGCCTCCGCGCGACCGCAAACGTATCCGTCGGCGGCGCCACGACGCTCGTGCCTTACATTACGCCGTACAACGCTGACAGGTCGGCCCTGATATGGAGCTCGTCCGATTCGGCCGTCGCGACGGTGAGCGACGGAAGCGTCTTCGGAGTCGCGGCGGGCACGGCCACGATAACCGCCGCAACGGAAGACGGAATGATATCGGCCTCCTGCGCGGTAACGGTCAGAGCAGACGCGAGGCCCGTGACCGGCATCTCGCTGAACAGGTCGGCCCTGACGCTGACAGTGGGCGCGGCAAGCGCTCTGACGGTGACGTACAGACCTTCGACGGCGACAATCAAAAGCGCGTCGTGGACCTCCAACAACCAGGCCGTAGCCAGAGTCGAACCGAACGGAAGGGTCGTCGCCGTATCCGGCGGGACAGCCGTCATAACCGCTATAAGCGACAGCGGCGCCTTCATTGCGACATGCACCGTGACGGTGACCGTCCCGGTAGAGTCTGTGACGCTCGCGGAGACGAGCATAACGCTCAGGATCGGCGAAACATACCAGCTCGTTCCGATAGTAAACCCCTCCGACGCGACAAACCAGAACGCGACGTACTCCAGCAGGGCGGCGACGACGGTTTATGTATCCACTACAGGCCTTCTGACCGCGCGCAGGGTAGGCACTACTTATATCACAGTGAGAGTGGGCGGCAGATCGGTCGTATGCACCGTGACCGTAGTAAGATAGGCCAGGGCCTGCGCCCCGCGCGCCCGTAGCAGCAGCCACCTGATCTGCCCTCCGGTTCACGGTTCACGCCTGCGCCCCGTGCGCCCGGAGCAGCAGGTCAAAAACCGTATGATCGCCCGGCTCGCAGCCGCCGCCGCGCGCCACCCTCACCGACACCGCGTATAGTTCATCACCCGGCGGATGATATCTCCGCCGGGTGAGTTGCGTAATAAGTACCAAAGCGTAAAGCCGCGGATAGCGTTTCAGTAAAATACGAATACGCTCCTGAAAGCGTATTCATCACATGATGAATAAATACCATTGCCATAATATCCCTGCTTCTAAAAATAGCGCTTGATTTTCAAGGGTTTTGCACATTATCCACAGGTTTTTCCACACTGCTTATGTTAAAATCAGGAAATGAATATGCACTCCGGCGAGGTTTTAGTGTCAGGGTTTCGGATCGTAACAGGGAAGCGAGACAGGGGACGGTTCTCTGTCTCAC
>Ga0082212_10009579_pt1 | contig 12485 bp, 10 predicted proteins | sample TergutNt197P3_FD_71548 | JGI IMG/M metagenome (GOLD analysis project Ga0082212, IMG submission 71548) | Neocapritermes taracua P3 segment gut microbial communities from Petit-Saut dam, French Guiana - Nt197 P3 | ecosystem: Host-associated > Arthropoda: Insects > Digestive system > Gut ... | reverse complement strand
TCACCAATAATTTTGTCCCCTGTAACGGACGGTTCCCGGCACTGATTGCCGTCAGCTCCATGTTCTTTATCGGCGCGTCCACCGGGGCGGGCGCGTCGCTGTTATCCGCCGCGCTGCTGACGGGGGTCATTGTGCTGGGCGTGGTAATGACGCTGCTGGCGTCCAAGTTTTTGTCCAAAACCTTTCTAAAAGGGATGCCCTCCTCGTTCGCGCTGGAGCTGCCGCCGTACCGCAGACCGCAGGTGGGCAAGGTCATTGTGCGTTCGGTGCTGGACCGCACGCTGTTTGTGCTGGGCCGCGCCGTCGCCGTGGCTGCCCCGGCGGGGCTGGTGATCTGGCTGATGGCCAACCTCTCCGCCGGGGATAAAACTCTGCTGCTGCACTGTTCCGATTTCTTAGACCCCATGGCCCGGCTGCTGGGCATGGACGGCGTGATCTTATTGGCCTTTATCCTCGGGTTTCCCGCCAATGAGATTGTGATCCCGATCATCATCATGGCATACATGGCCAAGGGAAGCCTTCTCGAAATCGAGAATCTGTCGGTGCTGAAACAGCTGCTGGAGGACAACGGCTGGACTTGGGTCACGGCGGTCAGCGTGATGCTGTTCACGCTGATGCACTGGCCCTGCTCCACCACCTGCCTGACAATCCGAAAAGAAACCCGGAGCCTGAAGTGGACCGGGCTTTCGATTCTTGTGCCCACGGTGATGGGCGCGGCGGTCTGCTTTGTGTTCGCGTCCGCGGCTAGGCTGATCCCAAGGTAAACGAGACGTTGTTGTCCGCCGGGTACAGGTCGGCCCACAGCCCGTCCAGCACATATTGCTGCATAAAGAGGATAAACCGCCCCCACAGACTGAGCCGGCTTTTATCCAGCTCCGGCCTCTGCGCGGGGTCTTCGTCACCGGAATAATGCGCGGCGAACGCGTCGCCCACAGCGTCCGCGATGACGTCCGCGTCGGCGCCGCCGACGTTATACTTGCTCAAAGTTTTCAACGCCTCGCTGACCACGGTCGCTTTTACGAAATCCGTCGAGATGCGCGCGAAATCCGTGCCGGGGCGCAGCTTGTCCACGACGGTTACGGTTTCGGCGGAAAAGCGGTTATCCTCCAGCGAGACGTACCGGATCGGGCAGGGGGCCGTGACCAGCGAACCGGTTTCCACGTCATAGAGAAACGTATCCCCGAACACGCCCCGCGTGACGTCCTGCGCGTGGTAATGCCCGGTAAACGCCAGCCGCACGTTGTACGACGCCAGAAACTCCCCGACATGCGCGTAATCGTGGATTAGGTAGTCCGGGTGCAGCTTGCGCTGCCCGTCCCAATGCTCCACCATCCCGTGATGGGCCATGACCATGACCGCTTTGCCCTGATGCCGCGCCTCACTGAGCACATCGGCGATCCAATCCGCCGTGGCCTGACTGATCTTTCCGCCGATCACCGGCTCGTGCCCCGGCTGGTTTTCCCGGTAGCGGCAGGCGTCCAGAGCCAGCAGCCACAGCCCGTCCACCGGCTCGGCCACATAGCTCAGCGAGTCTCCGTCCCGGTACAGCGCGCCGCCATAGCCAAAGTCCGCGTAAATCCGCGTAAACTCCTCCGCGCTGACCGTGTCCACCGGCGCGGTGGCGTCCCCGGCAAACGAGACCGCTTCGGGGTTGTCGATATCGTGATTGCCGGGCACCACGTACACCTTTAGCCCCGCGTCGGTGAGACGCGCCAACCGGTCCGCCGCGATTTCGTGGCAGACCCGCTCTCCGTCCTTGGTCAAATCGCCGCTGATCAGCACAAACTGCGCGTCTGAGCGGAGAATGTCCTGAATGGCGTACTCCAGCAGCTCAATGCTGTCCAATAAAAGCTTCCGGTCGGCCTGCATCACCGTCTCAAACGCCGCGCACCCGGAGCCCAGCGACGGGTCGTAGACATGCAGGTCGCTGATCACGGCAAACCGCGCATCGGGATAAGCAGCCCCGGCGGTGGTATCCATATTTTGGGCATATTGCAGGGCGGGCCGCCCGGCCAGCCAACCGGAAATCAGAAAATAGCCCGCAGCCAAAACGCCCAGCAGGGCGCAGACACAGAGAACAATCTTCCACTTGCGGCGCTTTTGTATTGTCCGGCGCGTTTTCATGGTTATGTCTCCCCTTCTATGTACCATCTTGCCGCTATTATACAGCCCCCCGTGCAAAAGCGCAATCCATAAAAAAGCGCGCGCACCGCGCACTTTTTTCGTTTTTCGGGCATTCTAAGGTTTTGATTCCCGATTCAACACCTGTACGGAGGCTGATGTCCATGGAGCAGGGCAATCCAACCCCTGAACCCACGCAAAAAGCGGTCCATATCGAATGGGACGACCTGAGCGGCGTGTTCACCGTCCTGCTGTCTGATCTGCTGGACCGCCCTGTCAAGGCGGAAGCCGAGCGGGAAGAGTATTATTACTGGAAGGTCACCCTATCTGAACCGATCACGCAAGACGAGCTGGAGCTTCTGTTTGAACACGCGCGGGCGTCGGACGCCGACCGGGACGAAAACCTATATGGGGAGGACATCCCCATTCTGGAGCTGGCGGAAAACCTCTGCAAACGGCTGGTCACCCGGATGCTCACCTTTGAGCCGGTGATGACCAGAACGGACCGCGAAGGGGTTTGGTTGATTGAAACAGTTCTTTGACACAGACAGGGTGTACGTGCTATACTGGTCATAGTGGTTTTTCTGCGGCGGTCATGTTTTCAGCGGGCAAACGGCACAGTATTTTGTGTAGTCCAAATAAAGGAGGTTAAAGCAATGATTATGCCATACCTACATTTTAACGGTAATTGCGAGGAAGCGTTTCACTTTTACGCCAAGTGCTTTGGCGTTGACAAAAACGCGCTGCAAATATCGAGACTTAACGGCAATCCCGCAAACCCTGTTATGCACGCGATGCTATTCCTTGACGAAAACGGACAAGGAATAAGCGGCGCGGACGACAGCAACCCTTTTACGATTTCAGGAATGGAAATTCTTGCTATTTTTCCCAACCGAGAGAGAGTTGAGGAAATTACGCAGAAACTCGCGGAGGGAGGAACGCTTATTTCCTCTTTTAAGCCCCATCCACCTCCCGATGATAACGGTGGCGGCTCAACTGTACTGGACAAGTACGGATACACTTGGTTCCTATGCGCATAATTTTTTCTCAAAATAGTTATATTTTCGAGACAGAAACCCGTTCCTCAGTTTTCCTTTGGCTGCGGGATAATCACGAGCGTAGAATCCCTATATAATCATATACTCTAGCCCTCCACCTCCCCCAAAAGCACCTCCCCCGCCCCCACAATCCGCACTGCCCGCACCTGTCCGCGCAAGTTGCTGGCCGGTACGCTGACCGGCAGATAGTTTTCGCTGTGCCCGAAGCACCGCCCGTCCGCTTCCGTCTCGAACAGAACCGATAGGGTTCTCCCGGCTTGGGCCGCGCGGTACGCCGCGGTCATGGCATGGGCGGCCTCTGCGGCTTCGGCGGCGCGGGCTTTTTTTTGCGCGCGTGTCAGCTGGTCCGGCAGCGTGTCGGCGGGGGTGCCGGGGCGGCGGGAGTAAGGGAAAATGTGCATTTGCGCGAACGCGGCCTGACGGATCAAGCGCAGGGTTTCGGCCCAGTCCCCGTCCGTCTCTCCCGGAAAGCCGCAGATCAGGTCCGTCGTGACCGCCGCGCCGGGGAACCGGTCCCGCACACGCGCCAGCGCGTCCAGGTACTGCGCGGCCGTATACCGCCGCCCCATGCGCCGCAGTGTGCGGTCACAGCCCGATTGCAGCGATATGTGGAAATGCGGGCACAGGGTCGCCGCCTCCGCCAGCCGCGCCACAAAGGGGCCCGTCAGACAGCGCGGTTCCAGCGAGCCCAACCGCAGACGCGTGTCCGGCAGCTCCCGCGACAGGGCCGGCACAAGGCTGTCCAGCTCCGGGTAGGAGGCAATCTCGATGCCGGTCAGTACCAGCTCGGGGCAGCCCTGATCGCGCAGACGCCGGGCCCGCTCCAAAACCTCCGGCATAGGCAGGGACCGGGCCGGGCCGCGTGTGCGCGGGATCACGCAGTAGGTGCAGCGGTTATCGCAGCCGTCTTGGATTTTGATATAGGCGCGGGTACGGCCGTCCGCCATGGCGGAAGGGAGGAATTGACAATTGACAATTGACAATGGACAATGATTAGTGTGGGGGCGGTTTGTTGCTAGGACTTCCAGCTTGTCAATAAAGCCTAGGCGGTCTTTGGCGTCGCCGATTAAGGCCGTGCCGGGGAAGCTTAGTAGGTTTGCGGCTTCGGGGAGGCAGCCGCAGACGGCTAGGATGGCGGCGGGGTGCGCGGCGCGCAGGGCGCGGATGGCGGTGCGGGATTTTCGCTCGGCCGTGGCGGTCACGGCGCAGGTGTTGACAATCACCGCGTCGCAGGGGCCGTCGTCCCGCTCCGGCACGACCTCATGGCCGCGCAGGCGCAGGAGCTCGGCCATTGAGCCTGAATCGGCCTGATTGGCCTTACAGCCAAGGCTGAAAAAGCGGACGCGCATCGGCTTGTCCCTTCCGGCATTTTTGCCTCTTGTTTTTTAAGGGGGAGTTAGGTTATAATAAGTGCCTACAGCGGAAGAGCGCGTAAATGGGCCATTCATTTGCCCGCCGTGCGCTTGACATGGTATAATACACTGTACCAGTATGGGAGGGAAAAAACAAGATGAAAACCTTTGCTTTGCAGCTTACATCCATTCAGGACGTCAAGCAGTTTGTCAACCGGGCCTGTCAAATGCCTTTTGATATTGATATCATCAGCGGACGCTACGTCATTGACGCGAAGTCCATTATGGGCATTTTCAGCGTGGACCTGTCCAAGCCGATCACCGTGGAGGTACACGGCACGGACGAGGACGCCCGCCTGTTTATGGAGGGCGTCAAAGAGTACATCGTCGATTAAGCGATGCTGATTTCCATTGTCGTGCCCTGCTATAACGAGGAAAAGAGCCTGCCGCTGTTTTACGAGGAGCTGGAGCGGGTGGCCGGACAGATGGACGGCTGCGCGTTTGAGTACGTTTTCGTGGACGACGGCTCGCGCGACGGCACGCTCAAACAGCTCCGGGAACTGGCCGGAACGGACGGGCGTGTGCGCTATCTGTCGTTTTCGCGCAATTTCGGCAAGGAATCGGCGATGATGGCGGGGCTAGAGGCGGCCAGAGGCGAATGGATCGCGGTCATGGACGCCGACTTGCAGGACCCGCCGGGCCTTCTGCCGCAAATGGCGGAGATTTTGGCCCGGGGAGACGCGGACGCGGTGGCGACGCGCCGTGTCTCGCGGAAAGGGGAGCCGCCGATCCGCTCTTTGTTTGCGCGGCTGTTTTACAAGCTGATGCGGCGCATCTCGCGGACGGAGATCGTGGACGGCGCGCGCGACTACCGCCTGATGACGCGGGCGATGGTCGACGCGGTGCTGGAGCTGCGCGAGGTCAACCGCTTTTCCAAGGGCATTTTCGGCTGGGTGGGCTTTACGACCCATTGGCTTCCCTATGAGAACGTCAAGCGCGTGGCCGGGGAGACCAAGTGGTCGTTTTTCCGCTTGCTGATCTATTCGATGGAGGGCATCGTGGCGTTCTCCACCGCGCCGCTGGCGCTGGCCTCGATGGTGGGGATGCTGTTCTTCGCGCTGTCGCTGGCGGCCATCGTGTTCATTGTGGTCCGCCAGCTGATCTGGCAAAACTCCGCCTACGGCTGGGCCTCGACGGTCTGCGTGATCTTTCTGGTCAGCGGCATCCAATTGTTCTGCACCGGCATTTTGGGCCAGTACCTGTCCCGCGCGTATCTGGAGACAAAACGGCGTCCGCTGTATATTGTGAAGGAGCGCGGGGGGAAGGAATGAAAAAATTACAACTGCCAATCTTGGCCGCGCTGTCCTTTCTGATCCCCGGCCTGGTGATGCTGGCGGTGCTGTACCGGATGGGCTTCTACCCGTTTGGGGAGACCAGTCTGCTGATTATGGACATGGACGGCCAGTATGTGCGTTTTTACGAGTATCTGCGCCAGCTGGTGATCGGGGACGGTCCCGCTGTGGGGAATCTCTTTTTCTCGTGGGCCAAGACGTTTGGGTCCAACTTTACCGGACTGTTCGCGTATTATCTGTCCAGTCCGCTGTCCGCGCTCATGCTGTTGTTTGACGACGCGCAGGCAGGGGTTTTCTGGCTGACCTTGCTGAAAATCTCGCTGTGCGGGCTAAGCTCGCTGTTCTATTTCCGGTATACGCACGGCTGCAAAGGTCCGGCGGCGCTGCTGTTTACCACGTCCTACGCGCTGATGTCGTACAACGTCGTCTACGCCATGTGCCTGATGTGGCTGGACGGCGCGATTTGGTTGCCGGTCGTCCTGCTGGGAACGGAGAAAATCCTGCGCGGGGGTCGGCCCTACTTGCTGATCGCCGCCGCGGCGATGGCGCTGATGTCCAACTATTATACCGGGTATATGGTCTGCCTGTTCGGCGTGCTGTACGCGCTGTACCGCTACTTTTCTGCGCCTAGACCTGAGCGGGCCATCCGCGTTCCGCGCGCGCTGGGACTGTTCTCGGCGTCGTACGCCGCCGCGCTGGGGCTGGCCCTGTGGCTGCTGCTGCCGACGTTTTTGGACATGCAGTCCGGTAAGATCGGCTACACGGGGTATGTGCCGGATCAAACCGCCAACTTCCCGCTTCCGATGTACGCGCTGTCGTTTCTGCGCGGCACGTACACGTCGATCACCAATTCCGGCGTGCCCGCGCTGTACTGCGGGCTGCTGACCGGCGCGCTGTGTCTGGCGTACGCGTTCGCCCCGCGCGTGAAAGCGCGGGCGAAGCTGCTGACCGGGGCGTTTTTTCTGCTGTTGCTGGGCAGCTTCTATTTCCTCGAGGCCGATATGGCTTGGCACATTTTCCAGTACCCCAACTGGTTTCCGTACCGATACGCGTTTGTATTCCAGTTTCTGGCCGTGTCTGTCGCCTGCGCGGGATGGCAGGCCACGGCGGGGCGGTGGAAACGAAAAAAGATGCCCCTAATGATGGCCATGGCGCTTCTGCCTCTGGTCTGCTTTGACCTGTACGGCAACGCCCGGGCCTTGCTGACCGGGCTGGACAGCCAGTTCCATTACCAGCCCGCCCGCGTCCACGCCGCCTTTCAGGCCGAAACCGGGCCGCTGATCGACGTGATCCACGCGTCGGACAGCGGATTCTACCGGATCGAGAAAACCTATGCCCGCTCGCTCAACGACGCGCTGGGCATGGGGCACAAGGGCATCACGCACTACTCGTCGATGTTCCATTCGGATGTGCTGACCGTGACCCGCGGACTGGGCATGGCGCAGTCATACTTCTGGAACGGGTACGTTGGCTCCACGCCGGTCACGGACGCGCTGTTTTCGGTCAAATACGTTCTGTCCAAAACCGAATTGCCGTATACGCCGCGCTGGGAGCGTGGCGGCGTGACGGTGTATGAGAACCCGTATGTCCTGCCCCCGGCGTTTATGACGGACGCCGCGCTGGACGTGCCGCTGGGCGCGGACTGCTTTGCCGCGCAGAACGCGCTCCTCCGCGCGCTCGGCGGGACCGACGTGTTCCAACCGGTGGAGACGGGGGCTTTGGATGGCCTGACCTATCGCTTCACTGTGGAAAATGACCGCCCGGTCTACGCGTATTTTCCGGGTTCCCGCGCGTCACTGTCCGTCAACGGGACCCCGGTGACGGCGCGGTACTACCCCACCGACAACAACAACGCGGCGTATCTTGGACGCTTCGCGCCCGGCGCGGAGGTCGCGGTGTCGTTTGACGGAGCCGCGCCGGAGCGCGGCGCATACGTATATACCTTGGATATGGACGCGCTGGCCGAGGTCACCGCGCGTCTGCGCGAGGGCGGCCTGACCGGCGTCACGCACACCGCGTCCGGCCTGAGCGGCGAGGTCCGCGCCGAACGCGACGGATTTCTGTTCGTCTCCGTGCCGTATGACCGGAGCTGGACGGTCAAAGTCGACGGCCGGAAGGCAACCCCGGAACCCGCGCTGGACGCGTTTATGGCCGTCCCGGTCAACCGGGGCGACCATCATGTGCGGCTGTCGTTCCGCCCCAGGGGTCTGGCGGCGGGCGCGGCGGTTTCGCTGATTGTTTTGGCGGGGTTAGGATGGACCCGGGTCAATTGCGTCTGAAACTTGGAGCCTTGGATAAAAATCTCGACCCTTCCGCCTCCGGGCGCGTCAAACGACGCGGCGGTGGACAGGCGCAGTCCGGCGGCGTCACTGGCGGTGATCAGATTGTGCAGGGCGTCGGTGGAAAACATAAACGTCTCCCCGGCGGCAATGGCGCCGACCGGCTGGCCGTTGTGCAGCAGCGTGACCCGGCGCTTGCCGCCCGGTCCTTTTTCCCGGACCACCGTGACCGCGCACGGGGCCGACAGCGGATGGATGTCGCGCACCCACGCCAGCTCCTGCGGGGAGAGGTCGCCCGTGCCCGGGTGGATCGGCCGTCCGCGCGCGGCAATCGCCCATGACAGCGCCGCGCTGACCGCAGCCCCCATCAGCCGGAAGAAATGGTACTGAACATCATTCACGCCTCTCCCGGTCGCCGTGAGCATAAATAGGATGCCATATAAAAATACAAATTCCAGCGCGAACCAAAGCCCAACCGTGTACACCCACGCCACGACCCGGCTGCGTCTGCGCAGCACGGCATTGACCGCGTTGGCGTGGCCTAAGCCCGCCAGCGCGGCCAGCTCCAGCGCGATTACCGCGAGAAGGATCAGAATCGACGCCATAGACGCCTATCGCGGCGGGTATGCCGAGCGCGGCGGCGCTCCGGCCGGCTGCGGCTGGCCGGGGCCGGGGAAGATGCGGGTCTGCTGGACCTTGAATTGGCCCGATTTCATTGTGATCTCAACACGCCCGCCGTCGGGCGCGTCGAACGGCACACAGGTCGGCAGCCGCATTCCCAGCCCGTCGTTGGCAGTGACGACGTTGTGGGAGGTGTTTGTGGAGAACATAAACGATTCGCCGATCCCGACTTGGCCGACGGGCTCGCCGTTATGTAGAATGGACGTCTTGGCCCCCGTTTCGATAAAAGCTTTTTCCCGCACGACCACAACCTGACAGGGGGCCGTCAGCGGGACGGAGCTTTGTACATACGGGATTTCGTCGGGCCGCAGATTCCCCATCGGCGTCATGGCCAGCGCGCCGCGTTTGGCGATCAGCCAAGAGGTCAGCGCGCCCAACCCGGCGCCCATCAGCCCGAACAGATAGATGCCAAGCCCGATCTCCAGATCGAGGATCGCAAACCCAATGACGGCCAGGAACATACTCCCGATCTCAAAGGAAAACCAGAGGATCACCGTATACGCCTTGGCCCACCCGGAGCCGCGGCCCCGCAGACCGGCGTTGTTTCCGTTGACGCGGCAAAGATTGATCAGCGCAAAGATTTCCAGCATGGCGGACGTCCTCCTATAAGCAGTTTGACCAAACCAGTATATCCCACGGCATGGTACCCGTCAAGTGGGCGATATGAAAAGTATATCACAGGGGGAGCGTGAAGAATGAATCAGGCTTATGATCTTGCGGATGATCTTCAAACCAGAAAAATTATGCTGAATTACCCAAAAAGGGATTGACGTTTCGGCATTACAACAGTACAATGTATCTATCCGTTCCGCACTATCCCTATTCACAATTTTAAGGAGGAGCAATCATGTCAAAGCGTATTCTCGCAATCTTATGCCTCGCGGCCCTGCTCGCGGCCCTGATGCCCGCCGTGCTGGCCGAAGGCGTCGTTGTGGACAGCCGCAAGGGCGCCGCCGGTATGTTCCTGTTCGTTCAGGATAATGGCGACGCGTACTCCGGCGCGAACATCATCCTCGGTTCAGACGCCTCCGTGTGGCCGTTCGCTGCGGCGGGTGAGGACGGAGCCGTCGCGCTCACCCCGGAGAAAGACGCCACCTACAAGCTGACATTCAACGTCAAGAGCACAGGGACGGAAGGCTTCCGCGTGCGCTGGGTCTCCGAAGAAAACAACGGCTCCTACACCAAGGGAGACGCGGCGGTTGTCAATGACCACGTCAAAAAAGCCACTGAAGTGGCCACCGTCGTTCCGGCCTACTTCCAAGACACCATCAAAGAGGGCGAGACAAAAACCTTCACCGTGGAGGTCAAAATGGACGGCAGCGCGGCGGCGGACGGACTGATCGGCAATCTCGCCATTCGCGGCCAAGGCGGCGGCAATGACTTCATCGTCAACTGGATCACGCTGGAGGGCCCCGTCACGCCCGGCAGCAGCGGTGGCGGCGGCGGTGGCGGTGGCGGCAATCCCAAGACCGGCACGGAGACGTACATCTTCATCGCGCTGGGCGCATTGGCCCTCGCGGCGGCCGGTGCGGTCGTGTTTGCCCGCAAAGCCAAAGCGTAATCCGAGCTTTAGTTTCCGGCAAGCTGTGGTTCGCAAGACCCACAGCTTGTTCTTTTTTCAGCTTGGATATGATATATTGATGTACAACCCTAGGCTTGCCCGGAAAGGACGAATGGCTATGTCCCCCACGCTATGGCATACCCTGACGGCGGACGCCGCGCTGAAACAAACAAACAGCCGCTTGGAGGGCCTGTCGCAGTCCGAGGCCGCCAAGCGTCTGCGCGCCGACGGCCCCAATCAGCTGCGCGAGGCCAAGCGGCGATCCCGCGCCGGTATCTTTTTCGCCCAGTTCAAGGACCTGATGATCTGGGTCCTGCTCGGCGCGGCGGCGGTGTCCGCGCTGGCCCCGGTCCTGGCCGGGGAGGGAGCGGAGCTGACCGACGCGGCGATCATTCTGGTCGTCGTGATCATGAACGCCGTCCTCGGCTCTATTCAGGAGGCCCGGGCCGAGGCCGCGCTGGAAGCGTTGCGCAAGATGGCCGTACCGGCCGCCCGCGTGCGGCGCGGCGGAGTTGCGGCCAGCGTCCCGTCGCCCGCGCTGGCGCGCGGCGACATCGTTTTGCTGGAGGCGGGCGACAGCATCCCCGCCGACGTGCGCTTTCTGGAATGCGCGGCCCTGCGCGTGGACGAGTCCGCGCTGACCGGGGAGAGCGTCCCGGCGGAAAAACACGCCGCGCCTGTTTCCGCCGATGCGGCGCTGGGCGACCGGCTGTGCATGGGGTATATGGGAACCGCCGTCGTCGCGGGCCGCGCCGTGGCGGTGGTCACGGAAACCGGTATGGACACGCAGATGGGCGCGATCGCGGGCCGCCTGTCCGACGCCGCGCCGGAGGACACGCCGCTCCAGAAAAAGCTGACGCAGATTTCCAACACGCTGTCGATCGGCATTTTGGCCATCGCGGCGCTGGTGTTCGGCCTGACGCTGTTTCTGATCACCGCGCCGGAGGGCGAGAACCCCGCGCTGTTCGCGTTTATGGTCGCCGTCTCGCTGGCTGTCTCCGCCATCCCGGAGGGCATGGTGGCCGTCGTGACGATCGTACTGGCGCTGGGGATGCGGAAAATGGCCGGACACGGCGCGATCATCCGCCGTCTTCCAGCTGTGGAAACCCTGGGCTCCACACAGGTCATCTGCTCGGATAAAACCGGCACGCTGACCCAAAACCGCATGACGGTGGAACGGCTCCACGCCCCGCGGGAATCGCTTTTGCTGGAAGCGATGGCCCATTGCAACGACGCGGCCCCCGGCGCGGACGGGCGGTTCAGCGGCGACCCCACCGAAACGGCGTTATTGGACTACCTGACCATCCACGGCCATCAGACGGCCCAAAGCTTATCCCAGCGGCGGCGGGCGGGCGAGATTCCGTTCGACTCCGCGCGGAAGCTGTCCAGCGTCGCGGCGCCAAGGCCCGGCGGCGGACTGCGCGTGTACACGAAGGGCGCGCCGGATATCCTATTGCGCCGGTGCCGCCTGACCGCCTCGGAGCTGGCGGAGGCCGAACGCCAAAATCAGGAGATGGCCTCGGACGCCCTGCGCGTGCTGGCGTTCGGGTATAAGGACGTCAGCTGCGCCGATTTCGACGACCCCAAGTCGGTGGAGAGCGGGCTGACCTACTTGGGCCTGACCGGGATGCGCGACCCGGCCCGGCCCGAGGCCAAGCAAGCCGTCGACGCCTGCCGCCGCGCGGGCATCCTGCCGGTGATGATCACGGGCGACCACAAGATGACCGCCGCCGCCATCGCGTCGGAGCTGGGGATTTTGGGCCAAGACCGGCGCGTGGTCGTCACCGGCGCGGAACTGGAGCAGATGAGCGACGCGGAGCTGATGCGGCGCGTGGAGAGCATCGCCGTCTACGCGCGCGTCTCGCCGGAGCACAAGCACCGCATTGTCGCCGCGTGGCGGCGGCGCGGGCGGGTCACGGCCATGACCGGCGACGGCGTCAACGACGCTCCGGCCCTCAAGGCCGCCGACATCGGCGTGGGCATGGGCATCTCCGGCACCGACGTCTCCCGCGCCGCGTCGGATATGGTGCTGACCGACGACAACTTTTCCACGATCATCCTAGCCGTGCGCGAGGGGCGGC
>Ga0082212_10009578_pt1 | contig 12485 bp, 6 predicted proteins | sample TergutNt197P3_FD_71548 | JGI IMG/M metagenome (GOLD analysis project Ga0082212, IMG submission 71548) | Neocapritermes taracua P3 segment gut microbial communities from Petit-Saut dam, French Guiana - Nt197 P3 | ecosystem: Host-associated > Arthropoda: Insects > Digestive system > Gut ... | reverse complement strand
GATATAAATATATTTATTTCTTACACAGCTAATTTTCTTTTTTATTTTGGGTGCATGGCTATATAAGAAATCACTGTACATTGGCCATGTTTGCTCACAGAGTGTCCTGTACCATTTGCAGCAGTTTCTAATCGCATTCAGACAGCCCACTGTTCCCCACTCCCCCACCCCAAATTGAAAACCTAACATGAATGAGAACAGAGACAACTCCAAGACGTTCAGTGCACTCCGCTCGCCACCTCTGGCTACCAGTAGAAACCAAGCAAGTTCCACAGCCCTATACGGTCAGTGTCTTGGTGCCTGCATAGTAATTAGATCAGACACTTTCTTCTCTCTATAATGTACTTCACACGTGAATATGAAAAACAGCCTGCTTCACTCTAGGGGCTAAAGGAGCTGTTTCATTGGATATAAGATCATCCTAATAAAATGATGAATTTATAATTATATTAAAAATCCATCACATAATAAATGATTTTTGCCTGTTTATTTCATTTTACAGAATTTTAACATATAAGGGCATCTATCTGATGCTAAGTGAAGTAGATAGGTTCAGAATGTTACATTGCTTATCATTTTAAGTACAAGTGACATATTTTAGCATGTGAACTCTGACCCCTTGGTATATGCAAATCAAATCTGTGTGGAAGAAGCCACTAGCCTTGAAATTGTTGAGGCTCTTCATGATAAAGAATGAGAAAAGTCAAATTTATGATGTTAGCAGTCTTCAATAATTAACTTATATGAAATTTATTTTTGCATGTAAAGTGAAGCATATTTATAGAGAAGACATACTTTGCAGAATTGTCATCATCACTAACGACTTTATAAACATATTCAAATTGCAGCCAACTGTATAAAAAGTGCCTGCTGAATAGCAGTTTTTCTAGGCTGTACTGTGTTTTGTTTAATGATAAACCTGACGTGCCTCTTTTGCAGCCTGTTCAAGTGCTGCTTCCATCCATCACTGGCTGAACCAGAGGTGTCAAGTTTCCTGCAGCCTGCATTACCAGTGCAACCCTGCACACTGGCACTTTGCCATACCAAAAACAATTGCCGGTTTAACCCCACAAAAATTTAGCAATGTGACCTAACACCGGCTCTGTTTGGGTGTGGGGGTGTGTGGGGGGGGGGCGGCCTTGAAAAATAAAAAAGCGGGGGGGTGTTTTTTTGGTGCCCCCCCCCCGGGAGGGTGACTTCCGTGAGGTTCGGGCATTCGAAGAAGGCGTCCTGCTCGATGATGGCCACGCCTGCCGGGATTACCACGCGCCGCAGGTTCGTACAGTGCGAGAAGAGGGATTCTGCAACGTTGGTTAGGCCCGCGGGCAATACAACCTCCGTCAGATTGATGCAACCGTAGAAGGCGTCGTTTGCGATGGAGGTCACGCTGTCTGGAATTGTGATGTTCTCCAGTGTGTAACAGGAATTGAAGGTGAAGCTGCCGATTTTGGTGACACTCTCCGGGATGACGACGCTCTTCAGCCTGCTTCCGGCGCCGACGGGAAACATACCCGCGCCGAGGTAAGTCACTGGGTATCCGTCCAGTTGCGATGGAAGCACCGGGTCCGTCGCCGTTCCAAGGTATCGGGCGATGGCTGCGTTTCCATCTTCGACAATATATCGGTAATCACCGCTCGTATACTCCTTTGGACCAAAAATAGCCGTCACAGTGGCCGCCTTTGCGGGCATAATGAAGGCCGTGCTTTCGGCGAGCGTCTCCGTAACCGCGCCGAGCCCAAGCCATTGGCCGTCCGCAACCGCGATCCAGCCTTGGAATTCCTGCCACTGCGGCGCAGGGTCGGCGGTGATGGGGACGAGTTCCCCCGCCTCGTATTCCCCGCTGCCGGAGCCGCTGACCACCGTGAGGGCATAGGTGACGGGCGCGGGCGGCTCCTCTCCAAACAAGCGGAAGGCTATCCCGTTCGCCACGGCATATTGGTGGGCGTAGGAATCCCTGGCGCAGCGGAGGGTGAAGCCGCTCAGGCCGGCAAAGGCGTTCGCGGCTATGCTGGTGACGCTCTCCGGGATGGCGATGCTCTCGATTCCCTGCACGCGGAACGCCTTGTCCCCGATGGCGGCGACCGTTTTGCCGTCAATCTGCGCGGGGACTGCCACGTTGGCGTCAAAGCCGATGTAGTCCCTGATCTGGAGTCCGCTGCCGCTGGCGTTGGTTGTGAAGCCGCTGGGGTAGGGCGTGACGGAATAAGAGCGCGGCGCCGTGCCGCCGTAGCCCGCCTCCGCGATGTGGGGCACATCTCCGATGAGGACGACCGCGTTGGCGTGCGTCGGGCTGCCGCCGTCCACGTCCGCGTAGCGGTAACGCGCCCGCATCCCCATGCGCTGCGCAAGCGCTACAACAGTGTTCGCGCTGGCCCAGCAGTCGCCGTTGCCGAAGAGGGCGTAGCCTGCCGGACTCTGGTACTTCACGCCGTAGTCAAAGCCGGCAATCCAGCTGCAGATGGCGTTTACGCGCGCCAGATCAGTGTCATTCGACAGCACAATTCCCTCGGCAACGCGGTCCAGCTCGGCGTTGACGTAGATGTCCGCGTAGTCCACGACCTGCACCTTCACGGCGGCTGCCCTTTGCCCCGCAATGGCGGTGACGTAATAGGTGCCCGGCGTATAGCGCTGCGTTGCGACGCCGTCGATCTTCCAGGTGGTCGCCTCCGGCGCGATTGTGACGGATTGCCCCGCCTGCGTCACACCGAGGTACTGCGCGCTCGCGGTGGAAAACTTGACCGTTTCGGCCGCGCCCAAGCCAAGGACGGAGACGGCCGCCGAACGGGGCAGCGCCGCCGGGAAATCCACCTTCCCGGGCGTGTCGCTGTCCATGCAGTAGAGCGTGACCTCCTCGTGGCTCAAGGAGAGGGGTGCGGCCTTTGCCACGCTGACGGCTATGCTGCCCGTGGTGTTGCCGTCGTAAAACCGCGCGCCGAAATAGTAGGCGCTGCCCTCCTCCAGGAAGCCGTATGTGCTGGTCTGCGCGGTGATGCCGCCGGTGGGCGCGCCCACCGAGCGCTGGTTCGCGTCGTAGATGTAGCCGTAGCAGAAGGTGTTGCCGGAAGCCGTGAACGCGTAGACGCCCGTTTCCGCCGGAGCGAAAGAGACGTATTTCACATCCTTGCCCGTGCCGATGGCGACCGTGACCGTTGTACCGGGCTGCGCTGAGGCTGCCTCCGGCGGCCAGGCTGCCGCCTTGCTGGGGATAATCCCGGTGAAGGCCAAAAGCCCCGTCGCCAGCAGCGCCAGCAGCACCGCGATGCAGTGCCTTCCTGTTTTCGTCATGACCGTATGCCTCCTTTTTCATTTTGGGTTTGTGCCCATAAGATGCGCGGGGCAGCAGCCGGGTTTTATAATTGTAAAATATTTTTTTGGTTTCCGTGGCCGGATACATACAACGACGGCAGAGAACATCATGCTCTCTGCCGTTGCTTTTATTTGAAATTGCTGCCGCGCCGCAAGCACTATAGCCAGATCCACCCAAAGAGGAATATCACCAGTATCCACTGCCAGAGGTTGTAGTTCACCGTCACGTCGATTTTACCGAGGGTCACTTTGGCATGGCCGGGGGGGTCGTACACCAGGGCAACCGCCGTGCTGCCGCGCCCCTTGAAGTTGATTGTACCGTTGGCGTTGAGGGTGAGGACCTTGCTGTTACTCGATTCCCAGCGCACGTTGGGGAGGTCGATGACGGGGAAGGTTATATAATTTTTCTTATAAATCAGGGTTTCGCTGCCGGACACGCCGTCAAGATACCCGCTGGAATTGACATATACAATCAGGAAATCCACGGAGGCAACACCGTCACAGACAATCTCGACCATATCAAAGCCGGTTTCCCCGGGCGCTCCGCCGCTGAATTGGAGGGACTCGATCCTCGGGCTGGTCATGGCGAGGGTTTCGGAGCTGCCGTCGGGGTTGGTCAACCGTACTGTGCCACCGGACAAATCCACGTATTCATACACGCGGTAGGCCAACTTGCTGGGCAGGGTGACGATGCTGATGCTCTTCGGCCTGGCCTTGACCGAAACACTGAAGCTGGCCGTTTTTCCGCTGAGATTGACCGTGACCGTTTGCGCCCCGGCCCGGTTCGGGTCAAAGCCGGTGCAGTGTTCCGGCAGGAGGTCGAGGTCTGCGGTGCTGCCGTCGCTGAAGTTCAGGCGCACTTTGCCGCCCGCGGCGCTCAGACGCTCCCCGGCAAGATAGGCTGTTTTGGTGGGTGGGGAGAGCAGGGTCAGGCTGTTGAGGGCGAAGGGCGCAGCAGTCGGATAGCTAACCTCATAGCTTGTGGCAATCACCCATTTTTTGCTGTTGGTGGATGTGTCCGATTTCTCGTAGTTGCGCACTGTGACGTCGATATTGCGCTTGCCAGGGTCGGTTGTAGCCCCCCAGGAGCACCACTCAGGCTGGAGGGGGTAATCGAAGGTGCTGCCGTCATGCGATGTGAAGCGCACCATACCGCCCGTGGGGTCGATGGCTTCACCGGAGCTGTAGCTGAGCTTGGCTGGCAGGCTGACCAGGGAGATGCCGGCGGCGGGGTTGGGGGTTTTGAGCGTGAAATCTCTCATAGGCCCTGACATTCCAAAAAGCGGTACATTTCCGGTAACGGTACCATCGCTATTTAGATTGGTAAAATAGTTATATTGCCACATGTCTTTCATGAGTTCATCCATGGGAACGTCTTCGTAGAATGATTCCCCGGTATTCAGGTTGTCGAAATGGATGCGTACAAGGCCGCCTTCTGCGTTGAAAGGCTGCAAAGGCGGCAGGGCAGTTTGGTCTGCCGGCGTAACAATCGTCTTAGACCGATAATAAGCTATTGGGTTGGTATAGTTAGCGTAGACAGTAAACCTGAACTTTTCAATTACCCTTCCCTGCCACACCACGTCAAGAGGCTGGGTGGCATAACTGAATTTGTTGAAGCCGACAATCATATCTGCTGTAAGCGGCTCAGACGTCCCATTGTTGCCTTCAAATTGCGTATACAAGTAGGCATTGAAGTAGGCATTGCCCATAACAAGGTCTTGGCCATACTCAAAAGAAGTCGGCGTATAATGAACGGACATGCTCAGGAGGCTTCTGGTATCCACCCAGAGGGTATGTTGCGCTGTATGTCCCGCGTAAGTAACAGTGATGGTCTGCCAGCCCTGCTGACCCGGCACAAAGCCGGACAGATAGTCCCCGGTGACCCGGTCAGTTTCCAAAACCAGGCTTGAACTGCCATCATTATAGATGGCATAGACTCTTAGAGGGTAAGACCGGAACAGCGTTCCATCCAGCGAACAGCCCAGAGGGGGGCTGTTGATGCTGATGGAGGCCACACTCGGTACAGTGACCGGCACCGTGAGCGGACCGCCCGGGCCCGTTGCCGTAATGGTTGCCGTGCCGGGGCGCAGGGCGACCACGCCGCCGCCTGGGCTGACCGCGGCCACGGCGGGATTGTCGCTGGTGAAGGCGAAGGTCTGATTCGGCACGGGCGGACAGCAGGCCGCCTTGAGCAGCGCGGTTTCCCCTTCTTTCATGGAGAGCGAGGCTGGCAGGAAGGCGCTGGCCCCACGGGGGGTCAGGTTGATGATACCCGCGCCGTAGGTGGAGGTATCCCCGGAATTCGCCCATTTGTCGGACAGGGATACGAGGTAGGGCAGGATCTCCTCCTGCGGTATGGGGGAATAGGACAGCAGCAGCGCCACCGCCGCGCTGGCGTGGGGCGCTGCCATGGAAGTGCCTGAAGCCATGGCTACCCCACCGGGAGCCATTCCAACGGGAACCGTGCTGATGATGTCGGTACCGGGCGCGCCGATGTCCACCCAGTCGCCCCGGTTGGAGTACGTGGCCAGGGTATTGGTTTTCGTGCTTGCCGAAACGGCAATGACATCGGGGTAGGCGGCCGGGTAGTTTTTCGCGGCGATTCCGTCATTGCCGGACGAGGCGACAATGGTCATACCCTTGCCCTTGGCATATTCCAAGGCCTCCCCCCAGAAACTGGACGCGGCCACCGGGCTGCCGAGGCTCAGGTTCGCCACCTGCGCGCCATGGTCGGCGGCATAGCGCAGCCCTTCGGTGACCACGCTATCGGCCCCCTTGCCCTCGTCGTTCAGCACCTTCAGGGGCATCACCAGCACATTCGGAGACGATGCGTCCACCACGATGCCGGAAACATGGGTGCCGTGGCCTTCGATGTCCGTGAGGTTGTTGCTGTTGTTGACGAAATTCCAGCGCGTGGAGGAGATGCGGCCCGCCAGGAGGGGGTGGTTGACGTCAAGGCCGGTATCGAGCACCGCGACCTGGATCGCCGGCGGATTGGCGGGCAGCACCGCCTGAAAGGCCGGTGCGCCGATGCGGTCGGTGCCCCAGCTCATTGCAGCCTGCAGGGTGGCGGCTTCGCTCATCTTTGCGCTGGCGGATAGTATCCCATCCGGCTGCGCATAAAGCACCGCCGGATCTCCCGATAAATGCAGGCAGGCGTTGCGTGCCTGTTCCTCCGTGGCATATTGCAGGGCAAAGCGGTTTTCCGTCAGGGGCAACGCCACCGATGCGCCGTAAGTATTTCCCAGCTTGCCCTGCGCTGTTTTCACGAGCAGCCGCCGGGTCTGATAGGGCGCGGTGACGAGTATCCCGCCGCCATCCGGAGAAGCTTGCACCACAAGGCCCAGGGCCTCCGCTTCGTCCTTTGTCATGAGCGGCTGCATGCCCTGCAGCACGGGTTCCGGGGGCAGCTCACGCAGCTCCGCCACGGCCTCACGGGGGAGCAGGATTTCTTCGCCTTCCATGGCGGGGGCAGCCGCAATGGCTGTCACTTCCCCATCGATGACGAATTCCGCTTCACCCGCCGTCAGGGTCATAACGGAGAAAAAGTCGTCGCTCCAGTTGGTTTCAACCAACTGCGAGAGCGCCTGCACGTAGTCCTGCGGAGCTGCCAGGCGTAAAGACAGGATGTCCACCGCGCCGAAAGCCGCAGGCAGGCCACCGAAAATCATTAGCAGCGCCAGAAGCAGAGATAGAAATCGTTTATTTATTTTCATACAAAAAGCCTCCCTGCAATTTTTCGTTATAAGCATACTACAAACCCGGGCAAAATGCAAGTGGTTTTGTAAGCGGCAACCCCAAGGTATGCCGGGCATCAAAAGTGCCCGACACGCTTGACTTTGCGGCTTTGTCTTTCTAGTTTCGCGCCCCGCGCTTCCTTCCGCGCACAGCAGTTACGCCGAGAAAGCCTGCCAGCCCCCCAGCAGTACGCCGCCCGCGGTGAACAGCAGCAGGGTGAAGCTGCCGGCGCGCGGGAGGGTGAAGCTGGGGTAGTTGATCACGGTGAACTCCTCGTTCCCCTCGTCATCTTAGGGCTGCTCCTGTTCCCGCTCTTCTGGTGGATCATCCTGTAAACCTGTTTTGCTGAAATAGTTAATCAACGCAAAGCCGCCGCCTGCGGAGCGCAGAGCGGCGGCTTTGCTGTTAATCTCTTGGAAACCCTAACGCCAGTTGAACGGCCGTTTCCACACAAAATCCACCTCGCTCTTCGGCGGGATGGGGTTTGCCAGGGCCGTCACCCGTGTGACGCCGTGGGCGAGGAAGTCGTCATACAGCCTCTCGTTCTCCCGTGGGCGCAGAGGGCTCAGCAGGCTAAATTCATCCATATAGAGATTCGATTTGTAGTACCGCCAGGAGCATTCCTCCCGCTCAACGCGGTATATCTGGTCGGCCGTACCGCCTGCGCAGCGGGCGCTTTTCCACATCTTGTTGACCTTCCGCACGGAAATGGGGTCGAAATAGCCCGCCTGGTAGTGCCAGTCGAAATCGAAGGCGTGGTTGACAGCTGTCATCTTGGCGGTCGCAAAATCGATGTACTCCTTGATATGCTTCGCCGCAGCCTCGCCATAAAAGCCTTTTAGGAAATCCATCATGTGATATTCCACATCGCAGTCGACGTCCCAGTAGATTTTCGCCAGCAGGTAGTTCCGCAGCTCGTTGAAGACGGCGTCATGGCCGTCGCCGCAGGTGTAGGTGTAGCCCGTGACGCCGCTGCCGAGCATAAACTTCGCGTTCGGCTGCAGCGTGGCGAAGTTCGGGAAAAACATCTGCGAATTCATGAAATTGATGCTGTACTCATAGATGTAGGTCCGGTCCGCAAGCTGCGCCCAGCGTTTGACGTCATTGGCGAACCAGGGCTCCGGGGAGGCAAAGCGCGCGATGAGGTCGAAGTCCACGTTCCGGTACTGCCCGCATTCGGCGTAGGGATGGCTCCTGCAGGCGTGGTGGCTGCCGCAGATGACGGGGATGACGTTCTCCCCGCAGCTCAGTTCTGAGCCGGTGGGAGGATGCTCCGTCTCATTGTAGGCGTAGAAGGTGACGTACATATCCGCATGGCCCGCCGCCGCGAGGGCTTCGGCCAGCCGGTTGGCGAAAAGGACCGTCGGCCCGCTGACGCTGCCGTATCTCGCGTAGGCCGCCAGGCAGGCGTCGCATTCGCAGTAGTCCGAATTGTCCTTCTGCCCGATGTGGATGTGGTCCGCCCCCCTGGTATCGGCCCCGATGGCGGTAATGGCGTTGCTCACCGCCGCCTGGAACGCGCCCTCGCTGCTCATGCACACATGGGCCCTGGTATGCGCGTTCTGGTCCCTGCGCCAGGCGAAGTACTCCGGGTGCGCGCCGAACAGGCTGTCCGGGACCAGCTTATCCAGGGTGACATCCCACAGCACATAGCTCAGCCCGCCGCCGTAGGCGGGGTCGCCCGCCCAGATGGGCACATTGATCCGCTTGATGGCTGCGTACTGGGCCGTGGCGCCCTTCGCGTAATCCCGGCGCAGCTCGAAGGACGGAATCTGCAGGTCACGCAGGTTCGCATCAATTTTGACGGCGGCTGTCTCCGGGATAGTCGAAACCGCCGGGGTATACCACCGGCAGCCGAGCTGCTCCTCCAGGAAGGCGTAGACGCCGTAGAGCGTGCCCCTGGGGTTTACGCCCGCGATGATGAGCCGCCCGCCATCTGTTTTCAGCAGGAAGCCATCTGTCCCGAGTGCACCGGCTTCCTCGAACAGGGGCACGGCGTCGAAAAGGCTTGTCGCGCCCACGGCGATCTCCCGCTGGTCCACCATGACGGTGTCGTCCACGATGTTCAGCCGCACGCCGCTGATCTGCTCCAGATAGCGCTGCAGCTCTCTGGCGGCGGTAGCCTCCGCCGGGTCGGGGTCGCGGGGCGTGACGATGACATAGCCGCTCGTACCGTCCGCGATCAGGGTCAGCCAGTCCGTGACAACCGGCGCGGCGTATTTCGTCCCGCCATAATCCACGTTCACGTCAACGGGAAGGATGCCGGCTGTGAGGCCCACAAACTGCAGCAGCGCCAGAATCCATGCGAAGGCCGGATGGATGATGCACATAGGATACCCGCCTCTCTTCATTATTTCGATGTATACAGCGCCGGGGAACTGCCGTCCGTGATCCTCACATACACTGTCCTGGGGTGAATCAGGCCGAAGAAGAACCCCGGATGGATATAGAACGGGCCGGTATAAGCTTCCCAGCCGTCTTCGGGGATTTCTGACGGCTCCAGGTTCTTTTCGCCGACATGGTATTCCACGGCGACGCCCGCGCGGGCAAAGCAGCCGATCTCCACCCGCTGGTATTCCCTGCATGCGAAGGACAAGGTGAGGAGGTTCATCAGGCGCCGCCAGAAAAACTCGTTTGTGCGCGTGACGGCGTAGAACCAGCCGGGATCGCCCAGCCGGTAGACCGGGACACCGGATTTGACGTGATCGATGAAAGCCTTCGCCTGGTAGGTCAGCGTGCGGGGATCGGATTCGGGCAGGTGCGCCGCCGGGGCCGTGTTGTACCAGGACATCGCGCAGTAGATGTTGGGCTTGCCGCCGCCGCTCTCATACGCCTCTATGAATTTCAGGGATTCCTTATAGTAGTACTCGCACGTATCGCCCTTTACGCCGTCCGGCTCGGTGTTGAACACAATCCCGGTGGTATAGCCCAGGGCGGCAGCCTCCGCCTCGAAGAGCCGCAGCCGCTCGAGGGTGTCGATGCCGTTCCTTCCATTGTAGTTATAGGGCGAATCGAGGGTGAAGCCCAGGAGCGGCGTTTCGGCGGCCCTTGCGGCGCGGTCCAGGGCGGCCAGGTCCGAATAGGCGTCGCTGAAGCCCGAGCCGTTCAGGGTGACGGCCTTTTCGCCCTTCCACCCGTGATTGGGGAAGTTGAACAGATAGAGAAATTTCACCTCATGGCCCACATCCGCGTAGTAATCCCGGTAGATCTGCATGAGGTGTATTACTTCGGCGATGGCCTGGGCCTGCGTCATCACGGGGCAATTGGGGCTGGGGTTGTTGCCGGAAGCGGCGGCCTGGTTGCCTGTGGCGCGGGAGATTGTGCCGTCAAAGTGGATGAAATCGGCGTACACGCCCTGCGCCTTCATGCGCGGAATGGCGCTGACGAGGCCCTCCCCTGCCCCGCGCTCGAACCAGTACAGGGCCTCCTCATAGGAACCCTTCGGGCCTGCCCCGGCATAGTCCAATATGCCGCCCGCCTGGAAGGAAATCTGCAGCCTCTTTTTCCCCATGCCGGCCCGTTTCGCGTTCACGCCCTTGACCATATCGCAAAACTGTGTTACGAGCTCGTCCGGCATAATTTGGGCGTTCGTGGTGACGGCCAGGAACTCGATGACGTCGATGTTCTCGGCGACGTATTCCCAGTTGGCCGTATCGGAGAGGAAGGCGGCGAAGTCGTCATACGCGGCCTGGTTGTGGATCACGGCGGTATTTGGGCGCTGAAAGCGCAGCCAGGGGTGCAGCGTGGTGATCCACACCTGCGTGCCGAAAAACACGCGGATGTCCCGGCTGCACCGGGTGGACGCCACGTCGTTGAACGTAACCTCGAGGGCCTGCGTGCCCAGCCGCCGGGCGAAGAGGCACTCTTTCCGGATCGCAAGGGTATCGCCGGAGACCGTGTAATCGCCGCCATATGCGAGGGCCTGGCCACCGAAGCTCACTGCCTCAATTCCATCGGCGGCGCCCCAGTCGACGGCAAAGGTGATGTCCGCCCAGGCGTCTTTATCGAAATCGCCGGAGGGCGCACCGAGAGAGGGCACACCCGGACCAAGCGCCAGCACCGACGGCGCAAATGCGCCGACACCGCACAGGATAGCCAGCGCCAGCAGCGCGCCGAGGAGTTTTCTTTGAAAGGGCATAGGTACAGCTCCTTTATTGCGCCCTCCTGGCGCGGACGTTTTTCCAGTATTTAATGACGCTCCCGCCCTCGGAGAAGCCGTTCTTGCCGTAGTAATCGAGGGCCATCTGCGAGAGGATCATCATGAGCGCCCGCACATACTTCTGCTGGTCCGTCAGCTCCGCGGCGGGCTGGCGCCTGCCGTGCTCGATCAGCAGGTCCCGCAGGTTCTCGGTGGCGGCTTTGGCCCGGACAGGGTCGCCCACGGTCAGGGCGCGCACGGCCTCGCCCGTATACTCGATGCAGTACCCCGTACCGCCGCTGGTGCCGAGCTTGCCGATGATGTACAGGATCATGTCCTTCGCGGAGACGCCGGGGCCGAGGGTGCCATTCACGCGGATTTCCAGCGTTTTCGGCTTGTATTGCAGCAGCGTCTGCGTGGCCAGGACGTGCTCCACCTCGCTGGTGCCGATGCCGAAGGCCAGTGCCCCGAACGCCCCGTGCGTGGCCGTGTGGCTGTCGCCGCAGACGATGGTCATGCCGGGCTGCGTGAGGCCCTGTTCGGGACTCATGACGTGGCAGACGCCCTGACGCGGGTCATTTAAATCGAAATACGTGATGCCGAAATCTTGCGTGTTTTGCTTCAGGGTTTCGATCTGAAGGCGGGCGATGTCGTCCAGAATCGGCAGCGAGCGGTCAGTCGTCGGCACGTTGTGATCCGCCACCGCGAAGGTTTTTTCCGGGCGTCTCACCTTTCGATTTGCCAGTCGCAGACCCTCGAACGCCTGCGGGCTGGTGACTTCATGCACGAGGTGGAAGTCGATGTAGAGGATGGTTTGCTGGCCGGGTTCGGCGTGGACGACGTGGTTTTGCCAGATTTTTTCGATTATTGTAGTGGGCATTTTAGTTTTTAGTTTGAAGTTTGTGGTTTGTAGATTAGGGTTTTACGATTTCAGGCGCTTTCGACGTCATGATACAAATCCTCCACCGATTCGCTAAATAGGGAAACGCCATAAAAGCCGAGTTGTTCAATGAATTCCCGTTTACTGATTCCGACCATCTGCGCGGCCTGCCCGGCGGTCAGCTTCGCATCGGCGTATAGCCGGGAGGCGAGATACATCCGGACATCCCGCTCGTCGAAATCCAGCGTTTCGGGGATTTGGAGCGTGAGGGTTATGGTCATTTTAGTTTGTGGTTAATATGACAGCGCAACGGACAGAAGGAGTATTTTACGTTTAGCCCGTGCGTTCTGGACGCCGGGCTGATGCGGTGAAACGCCGTGTTTTGGCCGAAAATCCAGTGCTTGCCCGGCGTCCAGAACGCAC
>Ga0082212_10009577_pt1 | contig 12486 bp, 12 predicted proteins | sample TergutNt197P3_FD_71548 | JGI IMG/M metagenome (GOLD analysis project Ga0082212, IMG submission 71548) | Neocapritermes taracua P3 segment gut microbial communities from Petit-Saut dam, French Guiana - Nt197 P3 | ecosystem: Host-associated > Arthropoda: Insects > Digestive system > Gut ... | reverse complement strand
CTATATGAATAGCGAAAAAACAACTACCACTGCGGCGAGAGCCGAACAGCCCGACCTTGTGAAGCGCATAGGAAAGACCACATACAAGGTAAACGTCCATTTCAGCACGACAAGCAAGGAAACCATGAGCGACAAGATAATCCGTATGCTCAAAAACGAAGTGAGCCAGATGAAGTAAAGCCCCTGCGAAAAACAAACATCCGGCGGCATAAGCCATCGGATGTATTGTTTTCGTATGCAGGGTACTCCTTTGGCTATTCATCCGAACCGCCCGGTCTCCCTACGCAACTACTGTATCATATCTATATCTGGATTTCAATAACTTTTTTATTTTTGTCAATTAAAATGACCTTGCCGATTGAGGTACGCTTTGTTACTTCAATAATCACCCTTTTCTCAATTTCCGGGAACTTTAGTTTTGTCCGGCGTGAGTCAATGATGATATGGCGCGATTGCTTTGAAGCACGTTGAAACTGACCGCTTATTGTAGACTTTGATGTGCCAGTCGGAGATTTAATTTCCCATTCCACTCCAAGCATAATAATATCTGCTGACTTTCGTTTGTAGTCATCAACAGGCACAATGAACTCTACCGTTGTCTGATAATGACGAGAAAGAATCATAGCTATATCTATCTCATGCGGTTCAGGCGGATTCGGATGATTGTTAGGGATAACAACATTCGATGTATTTTCTCGCTTACTTTTCTTCTTACCCATGCTACGCATTATACCTGGACAGAGCGTTATTGAACAGCTTTTTTTTACAAAAATTGAGCCGCCGAAAGCAAAGAAAACGCATATCACAGGAACATCGCCATATAAATCGGTAGATGAATAATGCCATCTTTAATCATTACATCCTTGGTATGGAGGATATATAAGTTCGTGAGTTTGGGCGAAAACTTTTTTTTGAATTTATCCAGGGAAGAATGGGATTTATAACTGCCGGACTTAATCTCAATAGGCGCGATTTTTTTCTTTTCGGTTATAAGAAAATCTATCTCTATGTGATTCTCGCGGCGCTCCTTGTCATTTCGGGAATAGAAATAAAGTCTATGCCCATTTCTCCGTAGCATCTGTGCGGCGATATTCTCCATAACCATACCTTCGTTAATGCTGAGCTTGTCAAAAAGAATTGCTTTGTACAACTCGTTTTCGACGTATGGACTGTCCCAAAAGGCGTGAGTTATAAGGAGTCCGGTATCAGCCATATAGCATTTTTGCGTTGCGTTGTCCGCGCTCAGAGCAAGTCCGGTGTTGGGATCGGTCGTGTTGAAGCAGATATTGACTACCATCGCTTCACCCAGCCAAACAAAAGAGTCTTCGTAACTTCTGAAACGGGCCTGCTTTGATATAGAAGATAATCGATACTTCTTTTCTTTTTTTGAAAGCTGGCCGGGAATTCCGTCAAATATCGCGAAAACCTTATCCTCATATCCTGCCGCAAACTTGACAACGTCATCGCGGTACAACTTCAAAATCCGCCTCTTGACAACATCAACCGGCTCAAAGTCCTTCTTATCCAAATATTCAAGAACCGCCTGAGGCATTCCGCCCACAAGAATGTACTGCCGAAAATCATTCATGATTTTTCTGTGGAGGGCTTGCCCGAGCGGTATTTTCGCGTCAAAGCACTGCTTGATAAGCGGAACGGTCGCGGTGTCGCCCAAAGCCCATAAAAACTCCTCAAAATCAAGCGGGAACATTTCGATATGCTCTTCCTCGGAAGGGATGATTATGTCCTGAACATTCTTTTTAAGCCTTATCAAAGAGCCTGTTTCAATAAAATCATATCTGCCGTCGGCGACAAGGTATTTAATGAGTTGCCTTGCACGCGGGAACTGCTGCACCTCGTCAAATATGATGACGGATTCCTTTTTATAGAGAGTATTGGAATAAAAGGCAGACAGCTTTGCGAAAAAAAGATCAAGGTTGGAGCTGTCGTTTTCAAACAAATCCAAGATATCTTTCGGCGCATTACCGAAATCAATAATGATATGGCTTTTATACTCGTTTTTCGCGAACTGCTCGCACAGAAAACTTTTACCCACGCGCCTTGCACCGTCAATCATCAGCGCGGTAGCTCCGACGCTTCGTTTTTTCCACGCCAACAGATCGTCATATATTTTTCTTTTCAAAATGCTCACTGTACCATCTCCCGCATTGGCAATATGCCCCGGCAACCGTATTAAAACACACAAATCACGAAAAGGCAAGTATGCAGCGAACAGAATTGCACGAAAAGACAACAATAAGCGGCGTAAAAGCGCACGAAATGACGATAATAAACGGAAATGAGCACCATATAAGACAGAGAACCGTCCCCTGTCTTATATGCGGAACACGATTGCGCCACATGGGACTGCTCGCAGGCAAAAGGCGTGACTTACTGCTTTGAATGCGACGAGTTCCCATGCGGTCTGCTGGCGCCGACGGCAAAAGGCGCAAACTATCCCCATAACATGAAAGTGTACAATCTGTGCAGAATGAAACTGCTTGGCATGGACGCCTGGATCGAGGAATCGGCGAACATCCGCAAACGGTACTTTGAAGGAAACTTCGTGGTGGGTAAAGGCCCTATTCTGGACGATTAGCGCGGAATCGTCGGTAGCCGCGATCAATCCTTGCAGGATCAAGGGGAACGTGCGCCGCCAACCGCCAACCGGCAAATTCCAATTCAACGAGGCTTTCATGGGTTTTTGTAAAAGCGACAACTCAAGCGTATGCTCCGCAATGAGGTTAGCCAGATCGGAAAGCTGTAAGCGGTTGCTGGCAAACTCGCATGGAAAAGCATCCGGAGGAAATTCCAACGGATGCTTCGTTCTCAATTGTAGGGTACTCCTTTGACTGTCCGACCAGACTGCCCGGTCTCCCCACGAGGTTACTCTATCATAACTATTTTGATATTTCAACAACTTTTCCCAATCATAAAATAAAGCGTTTCAGCGAGCGTTACAGGTTACGCCCCTACCCGTCATTGCGGCCTCCGAGCCGCAATCCCATGAAATATGCGTATATCTGCGGGAGATTACGGGTCAGGCCCGCAATGACGATGGTTGTTTTATTACTTTTTGAACAAGGAGTGACCAGTAACCAGCGAGCCGCCGCGAGCTATATCAGGGCAATACGGATTTTAGCAGCACCTCAAATTGTGAACATTTTGTAAACGTGCTTATTGGGGACAAGGCAAGCCCCGAAAAAAGAGCCGAAGATTACGGATAAAGGACAGCATGGAAACAGGACGGCGGTTAGTTTGACCGTCGCCCCGCCGTTCGCGGAATCACAGTTAATGCGTATTTTGAAGCGTTGTCGCCCTATTAAAAGAAAACTAATTCAACATTACCATTATCATGCACAGATACTAAAACATTGTAGTTGTCTTTTTCTAAAAATGTGGTGATGGATTTTCCGTCGATTACATCTTGTAGGTCGTCATCACCGTAAGAAGCAATCCAACCCGCTTTGAGCATACGTTCCATGTATGCCGCAAAGTCTTTGCGTGTTGTGCGGTCAATTACAATACTGACTTCTCCCGCATTTGTAGTAGTATCTATTGCCCTAACGCGACCATTATTTCCATATTCAGGTGTACCCGTCGGGAGCAGGCTCGTAGGCCATGCAAGACCCGGTAAGGTATGTGTCGGAATGGTTACATTGTGGTAAAACAGTTAATTCCGAGTGTCACGGCAATAGGGCTTGACCGTGACAGCGGACACATCAACTACGCAAAATCAAAAACTGCCGAATTGAATCTTGAATGTGATTTTCAAGTAGGCGACGCTCTATCATTGCCTTTTAAGGAAAACATTTTTGATTTGACTTTTTCGCATACCCTTACGGGTCATGTGCCGATAGAACCATTTTTATCAGAACAGTTGCGTGTTTTGAAATCCGGCGGGCGTGTCGTTGTGTTGTCGGCACGGACAAAACTCGGATTGAATGCGGAAAACTGGAAGCCGATTGAAACCGACGAACAAGCTTTGTTTGATAAATTGTGGAACGCGGTGGATAAGAGCCTTGACCACGAAATCGGAGTGGGCGCATATGAGCTTGACGAACAAAAATATCCCACTGCTTTGGAAACCGCCGGATTTGAACAGGTTGACATTGAATTTTTTACTGTTGTCGCTTATTCCCCTGACAACCACAGCACGTCTGACGAAATGGCAATAGAACAAATTGAAACAAACCGTACCCACGCCCTCGAAAGCGTAATCAAAGCTCTGCGCCGCGCGCCGGAAGCCTTGACTGAAAATGAGAAGACAGAATTGTTCAGCCGGATAAACGACCGATATGACACACGGATAACACAATATCGAAACGGCGAAAAATTGTGGGATATAACGACGAGTACCGTCTTGTGCGCTACGGGGCAAAAACCGAATTATTGATTTCACGGAGGTTTATGTAAATGGATAATTACACAGATATAAACGCCCGCACCATTGATAAATGGACGGATAACGGCTGGGAATGGGGTGTTCCGATTTCTCATGAAGCATTTGAGAACGCGCAAAACGGGAAATGGGATGTGGTTCTCACGCCTATAAAGTCTGTACCGCATGAATGGTTCAGCCCATTTTTAAACGGTGGGCGGCTTGATGGAGTTCGCCTTTTAGGTCTTGCCAGCGGCGGCGGTCAACAGATGCCGATATTCACGGCACTCAGTGCTGATTGCACGGTGCTGGATTATTCCGAGCGTCAGCTTGATCGTGAGCGTGAGGTCGCGGAACGCGAAGGATATCAAATAAATATTGTCAGAGCCGATATGACCAAACGGCTTCCGTTTGATGATAACAGCTTTGACATTATCTTTCATCCGGTATCGAATTGCTATATCGAAGACGTTTATCATGTATGGAACGAATGTTACCGAATATTGCGTTCAGGTGGCATTTTACTGGCTGGAATGGATAACGGATTTAACTTTATTGTAGAAGATTTTACTGTTCGTCCTCTTGTCATTGCAAACAAGTTGCCGTTCAATCCGTTAAAAATGGACGCCGAACGCCGTCAGAAGATGATCGACAATAACGAGGGATTGCAATTCAGTCATACCTTCGACGAGCAAATCGGCGGACAGTTTAAGGCGGGTTTTGTTATCACCGCCGCATACGAAGATTTTAACAACGAACCTGACGCTATTGCCGATGGCATTCCCTCTTATTGGGCGACACGAGCAGTTAAACTGCCTTTGGGATGGGAGGATAAAATAATTTGAATTTATCTATCGTTGATTGGTTTGGTTACAATTTATCGCCGCAAGACAGGATGCGCTTGAAGTAGGAAATAAACGATTTGAACATATAACAACGCCGGATGCGTTTTTTGAAACTCGCGGTTGAGAGCGCGGAAAGGATGCGATGTTTATGCGAAACGAACAGGAAATGATGGATTTGATTTTGAGTATAGCCAAAGCCGATGAGCGCGTCCGTGCCGTGCTTATGAACGGCTCACGCGCTAATCACAACGCACCCAAAGACAACTATCAGGATTATGATGTCGCCTATATGGTAACGGACATTGATTCATTTACAAAAGACCACAATTGGATCGATGTTTTCGGTAGCAGGCTCATGTTGCAAATGCCGGAAACCATGCGATACCCCGACAATCCTGACGGGCATTTCGGTTATCTTATGCTTTTTGAGGACAGCAACAGGATTGATTTGTCGTTAGTGCCGTCGAACGCGGAAAATCTAAAACAATACGATTGCTTGACAATTGTTTTACTTGATAAAGATGGGATCGTTCCCGATTACCCGCCGTCAACAGACAAGGAATTTTGGTTGAAAGAGCCGGACGAATTGTTTTACTACTCCTGTTGCAACAATTTTTGGTGGTGCTTGAATAACGCCGCCAAAGGTATTGCGCGGGATGAATTGTCTTATGTTATGAATATGCTGAACGATGTCGTCCGTTCCGAGCTTCATGATATGATTGGCTGGTATATCGGTACACGACACGGGTTTGATCTTTCCGTGGGAAAGAACGGCAAATATTTCAAACGATATCTGACGCCGGAACTGTACGCAAAATACACCGCGACTTATTCCGGTAGTGATTATAACGATATTTGGGCAGCATTATACGCCATGTGCGACTTATTCCACACGCTGGCGTTGTCGGTTGCGGAGCATTTTGGTTTTGCATATCGGCAACATGAGGAAGATGGGATGCGAGAATATTTGAGGATGGTAAAAGAACATGAATGTTGAAATAATCCCCGCAACAATAGACGACGCGGATGCCTTGACAGCGATTCAACAACAGGCGTTTAAGCGGCTTTATGATATTTACCATGATGAAGGCAGTCCGTATTTGCGCGGTTCAGATGAAATCGCCGTGTGGTTTAGCCGTCCGAATTGGTACGTTTATAAAATTCTCGCGGATGGGGTTTTATGCGGTAGCGTGTCTTTTTGTGAGCGGCACGGGATGTCCGGCGAATACTACCTTGCACGGATTTATATCCTGCCAGATTTACAAGGAAAAGGAATAGCGAGTACAGCCATTTTGTTATGTGAAGCAACGGTCGCAAACGCCAACCGCTGGACTTTGGATTTCCCTGTAAACGAAATCGCAAACCGTCGGTGTTATGAAAAGGCGGGATACACGGACACGGGAGAACGACGGGAACAGAGCGGCGGTGCTATTACATTGGCATATATGGAAAAGCATATTTTATCCATGCCTAAAACGCTTTATATATCCGATCTGGACGGCACTTTGCTAAACCGAAACGCTGAGTTGTCCGAATACACAACAAACACGCTCAATAGGCTAATCGTAAACGGCGTTTATTTCTCCGTGGCAACCGCGCGAACCGCTGCGACATCACTCTTTATGCTTGAACGCATACCGATAAACGTACCGATTATCCTAATGAATGGCGTCCTTATTTATGATATTCAAGCGCATCGGTATGTTAAAAAGGAATTGCTCGGCAAAACAAAAGTGGAACAAGTAATTTCGGCAATGAAAAATACAGGTCTGACTGGTTTGATGTACGCTCTTTCGGACGATGAGCTTGTCACCTATTATGAACGGCTTGATAATGACGCTCTGAAAGCATTTGTGGATGAGCGGGTGCGAAAATACAATAAGATATTTACTCAAATTGATGATTTTGCTGCTGTTGATACGGAAATAATTTATTTCTGTTTCTTAGATACAAACGAAAGCATCCATAAGATTCATAAAGAAATCGCTGAGATAGACGGCCTTCGCATTGAAATGTATCAGGATATTTATTCTGATGATTTGTGGTATTTGGAGATTTTCAACGATACTGCTTCAAAATATAACGCAATTCAGTTTCTACGGCAAAAATACGGATTTAATAAAGTGGTTGGTTTTGGCGACAATTTGAATGATCTGCCGTTGTTCGCCGCCTGTGATGAATGTTATGCTGTTGCCAATGCAAAACCGGAAGTAAAAGAAAAAGCTACAGCAGTCATCGGTATTAATGATGAGGATGGCGTGGTTAAATGGATGGAGGTAAATGTGCTATGAAACAAATCTTAGAAACTGACCGCTTGATTCTCCGAGAAATGACGCAGGACGATTATCCCGCGCTGGCGGCGATCTTACAGGACGAACAGACCATGTACGCTTGGGAGGGCGCGTTTTCCGACGCCGAAACACAGGAATGGCTTGACCGGAATCTCCGTCGTTACACGGAGGACGGGTTCGGCTATTGGGCGGTCATCCTTAAATCGAGCGGCGATATGATCGGTCAAAGCGGCATTATATGGCAGGACATCGAGGGGAAGCGTATCCCCGGAATCGGCTATCTGTTCAACCGTGCGTACTGGCATAACGGTTACGCGACCGAAGCGGCGGCGGCTTGCAAGGAATATGCCTTTGGCATGTTGGGTTTCAAGGAGATTTTTACGATTGTCCGCAGCACAAACATCGCCTCAAAAGATGTGGCGATCCGCAACGGAATGATTATCCGCAACCGTGTCGTGATACATTATCGCGGCGTTGATATGCCGCATTTTGTTCTCAGCGCGACAAATCCTCCGCAACTTCTAAAAATGGATGATTTTTTTACAACGCAAGCGCCCGCCTATGACGAATATATGCTGAATAATGTGGCTGGCTTCCCAAAAGGCTGCGCCGAGTTTGCTAACCATGTCCCTGATGGGATAAAAACTCTGCTTGATTTGGGTTGCGGTACGGGTTTGGAGCTTGAGGAAATATTCAAGCGGAACCCCGATGTTCAAGTGACCGGAATCGATTTGACGCAAGCTATGTTGGATAAGCTGTCCGAAAAATACAGCGATAAAAATATTACTCTGATTTGCGCGAGCTTTATCGGGTACGATTTCGGTTGCGAACAATACGATTGCGTCATTTCTTTTGAAGCTATGCACCATTTTACGCATGAGGAAAAACTCGAATTGTATAAAAATATTTACAGAGCCTTAAAGCCCGGCGGACGATATGTTGAAGGCGATTACATGGTGGAAACGCAAGACGAAGAAGATCGACTGTCCGCAAAGAAAAAAGAGTACCGCGCCGCGCAGAATATTCCCGACGGGGAACTGTACCATTTCGATACACCGTGTACGGTCGAGAATCAAATCAAGTTGTTCACCGCCGCCGGATTTACCGGCGCAGAAAAAGTATGGCGCGAGGGTAACACGACGATTATTGTGGCTGAAAAAGCAAGGAAAGAAGCGTCGATTATAGGCTTCCGCGAAGAAAGAGGGATTGCGTATTGCGGGATGGCTTGCGTGTTGTGCCGTTTTGAGGAGCATGATGATTGCCGCGGCTGTTTGGCAAATTATAACAAAAAAGCGGATGACTACCGCGTTATACAATGCGCTGAAAGAAAAAGAGTTGACGGATGTTATGATTGCTCCGATTACCCCTGCGGGATTGAAAATGACGATTGTTTCGTAAAACAATGCGCCCGTAAGAAAGGCATTGACGGGTGTTTTTCCTGCCCGGATTATCCCTGCTTCAAAAATTGGGGGCCGCTTAATAATAAACGGAACAAGGCGTTCATCCGTTATGCGCGGGAATTTGGGAAGCAGGCGTTGAACGACCGCCTGCGTATCAATTATGAAAACGGTATTACATATCAAATGCCGGGCATAAAACCCCATGATGAGTTTGGCGGGGATTACGATGCTTTGGAAACAGAGTATGAAATATATCAATTGCTGCGTTATGGACGCGAAGGGGAAGCAAATATGAATAAAAACATGGAGATTATTATAAAACCACTCGCGCCGGAGCTTGCCGACGATTACTTCGATTTTTTTGAAAATCGAGCGTTCACGGACAATTCCCCATATCGGTGCTATTGTCAGGTTTATCAAATGTCCAAAGAAGAATACCGGGTGGCTTACGACAATTTGAATGATGGGGTTGATATCGGTCGTGCGTCGCGGGAGATCGCCGAGCGGCAGATTGAAAAGGGCGTCCTGCGGGGATATTTGGCGTATGTTGACGGTATGTCCATAGGTTGGTGTAACGCCAACGACAGAGCGAATTACCCTGCCGAGCCGCAGTATGACGTGCCTTTTTACGCGCCTGCCGAAAAACGGGAAAAAGCCGTAATCTGTTTTGAAATCGCTCCGGAGCATCGCGGGAAAGGCGTCGCAACCGCGCTTTTACAACGAGTCGTAGCCGACGCAAAGGCCGAGGGTTATAATGCCGTCGAGGGCTACCCTGTTATGCGCGATGAACGATATGAGTGGGATAATGCCGGCCCGATTCGATTATATGAAAAGGCCGGATTTGTCATAGTGTCGGAACAGGATGGACGTGTGGTTATGAGAAAGGAACTGGAGGATTAAGCCTGTATGAGAATCGATATACCCGAATTGAAATTTACATCACGCGGCGACTTCCGCGCATGGCTTCAGGAAAACGCCGAAACAAGCGAAGGCGTGTGGCTCGTTTTCGGAAAGACGAAAGCGGTCGTCACCCTATCCGCGAACGACGCTTTGGAAGAAGCGTTGTGTTTCGGGTGGATAGACGGGCAAATGAAAAGCATTGACGAAACAAAATATCATAAATATTTCGCCCACCGCCGCGTAAAAAGCGTTTGGTCTGAAAAGAACAAAAAAATAGTGGAGACACTCCGAGCAAAAAACATAATGACCGAACTTGGCGAGAAAGCCGTGGAAACGGCCAAGCAAAACGGCACATGGGACGCTCCGAAAGACGTGCCGGTAAGCGACGAACTGAAAGAAGCGTTTGTGGCAAAACTGTCCGGTATATCCACTGCTTACGAAAACTTTTGTAATATGCCGCCGTCCGTCCAGCGGACGTACACGATGAGATACCTTTCATTCAAGACCGAAGAAGCGCGGCAGCGGGATTTCGAGCGGATCGTTGATAGGTTGAATAAAAATTTGAAACCGATGTAAAGGGGAGCGAACATGAATATCACTTACAACGACACGCGAAAAGATTTACGGAAAGGCATAGCCACGCGTTTGGTAGAGTATGTCTGTGCAGACGCTGCCGCCGACGGATTTAATTTCGTCGAGGCGTATCCTAAATTAGATTATACCTCCGTTGATTTTGTGGGGCCGCTGGCACTATATGAAAAGTGCGGGTTTGAAAAATGCGCCGAACGAGATGGCAAAATAGTAATGCGAAAGGAGCTAAAAAAATGTTAAAGCGTATGCCTACCCACTGCGGTGATGAAACCTGTCCGTCCTGTGTTATTGCCGGAGATTACATTTATCTCGCACACCACGCGGGCGGATTCGAGAAAAACGATATTAAGCACCAAATGACAACGACGTTTGAAAGAGCGAAAAGAACATTGGAATCGGCCGGAGCGTTGTTAAATGATATGGTGCAGATACATTTGTACCTAAAAACCCTTGACGACTTTGATGGTGCGCGGGAAGTATTCTACGAATACTTTGACAATGATAGTTTTCCGGCAAGAATGACATCGCAAACAGAATTTCTTGATTCTGAGTGCTTGTGCATGATTGACGGTGTGGCGTATAAACCCGTAAACAAAGGGGTTGAAAAATAAAATGAACAATGATTTGCAAAATATTATTGATTATCTTACGCCAGTTGCTACCGACCCGTTTCCACGTTACATTTTCAAAAAGGAAATCTTGCGGGAAACGCCGTCATGTAGCGATATTGACGCTATTCATTCGTCAAAATGGTACAAGTATCTTGCTGATGAACAATGGGAGGACGGTTCGTGGGGTAGATTCCACAGCCAAGATTCAAAAGCTCCGATTAAGCAAAAATTTGTCACAACCGAAGCGGCTCTCCGTCGGGCGTGTGAATTAGGGCTTACAAAAAATGACCCGATTATAAAAAAATGTATTAAGCTGATGGAGAGATATGTCAGCGGTGAAGAAACGTGGACTGATAATATTGAAAAGCACAAAGACAATGGGAAAGGACATATGTTTTGCCGTCCTTATATGTCAGCCGCAGCCATAAACATCTTCAACCCCGAAAATCCTTTAATAAAGCCATTAAGGGATAACGCTTTGGAATCCGTAAAAAAGGCTTTTCAAAATGACTTTTTTGATGAACAAGTTTGGGAACAGGATGTTCGTGAATACCGAGTGCCGTCTATTGCCGGAACTGGAATGTACGGCATAATGCTTTTCCAAAACACAAACTGTATGGAAGATAAATTGCAAAAACAATATTTAGACTATATTTGGAACGAGGGAAGCGGTATTTATTATGTTTCGAGTATGCCTCCTTCTGACAAGCGGTTTTTTGAAGATAAACGATTTTTTGAATGGCTGTCAACACTTGAATTATTAAGCGGATTTTCATTGTTCCCGGAGTTTATGAAAAACGATGCGCTTCCGCATTTACTGAATGAAACGAATCGGCTGATAAATGAGGACATAGTAATACCTGCATCATATAACACCCGCTACGCCGAAAGTTGGCGTGACAAAAATAACCGTAAAAATGATGTGATATTGCGGATATTACGATTGCTCGAAAATGCTACAAGGGGGATTGAAAATGACCGAACTCGAAAAAGTCAGCGCTGAAACCATGCGCTTCATGCGCGGCAAGTATAAGCTCGATGAAGTACCGGGCAAGTATTACGACATTGATTGTTTGAAGTTCCGACAAGGTAAAAGAACTATCCTGTCCATCAACATACATGAAGACCATTATGATTTTCAAATTATTTACGGCAAAGCCGAACGTGAGAAATTCGAGGCTCGGCTCGGCGAGTTTCCACAAACGATACAAGACCTTTATAACAATTCCCGCGCGCTTCCCGATGGGCTATGGATGCTGATTCGGGTAGACAACTTGGAAATGCTGGAAGCGGTCAAGCAAATGATAATGATAAAGAAAAACCCGAATCGTAAGCCGTTTCCGAAAGAACAGGCAATTTATTCTGATTGCGGACACCGCTGTGACCTATGCGTACACTATACAGGCGAAACAATCAGCGATGAGTTCCGCAAGGAGTTACAAGAAAGAGTTAGACGTACATACGAAGCTC
>Ga0082212_10009576_pt1 | contig 12489 bp, 11 predicted proteins | sample TergutNt197P3_FD_71548 | JGI IMG/M metagenome (GOLD analysis project Ga0082212, IMG submission 71548) | Neocapritermes taracua P3 segment gut microbial communities from Petit-Saut dam, French Guiana - Nt197 P3 | ecosystem: Host-associated > Arthropoda: Insects > Digestive system > Gut ... | reverse complement strand
AAATGCTAATAAAACTCGTTGGGCATGATTATAAATACGCGGTTGAACAGATAATGCTGGCATTGTTTCCGGAAGAAAAACCACACTATTCCACAGACAGCGATTCCGGTTCTGGTGAACATTTTGCAGAGTCACGCCTACACTTCAGCAGTTTGTTTGTACTTTCGACAACTCTTATGCGTTGCAATGACAAGGTTTCGCGTGGCTATGCGCGTGTCAGCCAGACCAAGCTTACCGACAAACTGACTACCGACAGACTAATCCAGAGGACTATCAAACAGAGTTTTTTCAGGGCTGCGGCCGCTTTTGTTCACGCCCCCCCGGTTTGGGGTTCATTGACCGGGATACGCCCGGCGCACCTCGCCTCTGCGTTAGTCGAATCGGGTATGACTGAAAAAGCCGCGGAAAGAACCTTGGTACGCGAATATTATGTTTCCCCTGAACGCGCGGAGCTGTGCATCAGCGCGGCGCGAGTTTCTATCATGGTGAAGCAGAGACTTGAACAACGCGATATTGCGTTATACATTGGAATACCTTTTTGTCCGACACGGTGCGCATATTGCAGCTTCGTCAGCAACAGTGTCGAGAAATCATTCGATCTGATAGACCCTTTCGTAAAAACGCTAATAAACGAACTGGAAATGGCTTCCGTACTGGCAAACGAACTTGGATTGCGCGTTGCAGCTATCTATATCGGCGGAGGGACGCCAACCGCGCTCCCGGTGAAAGCCCTGGAAACTATTATGCAGAGCATAAAACTGCTATTCGACTTGTCAAAGGTCTGCGAGTATACCGTAGAAGCGGGTCGCCCTGATACGATAACAACGCGGAATCTTGAAATAATCAGCCGTCTTGGAGCGGGGCGCGTCTGCGTCAATCCCCAGTCGATGTCCGGTGACGTCCTGTCGGCAATAGGACGCAACCACACGCCGGAGGATGCGCTAAATGCGGCGCAAATGGTCGCCGGAAGCGGTCTGGCCCTAAATATGGACATTATTGCCGGGTTACCCTGCGACACTCAGGAGCGTTTTCAGAACTCCCTGGATACTATACTTGACCTCAACCCTGCAAATGTCACTGTGCATACATTGTCACTAAAAAAGGGTTCGCGTATTACCGTTGACGGCACTGAGATACCCGACGGCGCTGCCGTCGGCCAGATGCTCGGATACGCGTCGCGGCGCCTTTCAGAGTGCTATTACGCGCCTTACTACATGTACAGGCAAAAGTTTACCTCCGGCGGTTTTGAAAACGTCGGTTGGAGCCTGCCGGGGTACGAGGGGCTGTATAATGTCTGCATGATGGAGGAACTGTGTTCCGTACTGGCTTGCGGGGGCGGCGGCGTCACAAAACTTGTATCGGCAGCAGGCCGTATAGAGCGCATATTCAACGCCAAATATCCACGTGAATATCTGATAAACGCAGATAAACTTGCGGACAAATTTGAAAGAATCAAACAAATAATCAAGTGATAAACCGTTATGTAGGGGCGGTTTTTGGCCGCCCGTAAGCGCGTAATGCGCGCCCCTACAGTGGTTATCGATAAGGCTTAACATAACGACATTGATTCAAGGGGGAGTAACTCATGCCATATCCATACAATATTGAAAGAATAAACCGGCGCTCAAAAGAGGACCCCGAGGGGTTTGCGCGTGAATGCGAAGCCATTTTTAACAGGAAAGTCGAAGAAGCAGCGGCTGTTATTCTCGAGCGAGCGCTTGCAACAGACAGCCATGTTGTTTTCGTGTCCGGGCCGTCCGGCTCGGGAAAAACAACTACGTCCAAAAAAATATGCGTGGCACTGGAAGGCTTGGGCGTTCGCGCAGTAGCCGTGTCAATGGACGAGTATTTTTCCTCACCTGACGCCGAAACATACCCTCGGACCGAGGAAGGCGATTTCGACCGCGAATCCCCGTATTGCCTTGATCTGGAGCTGCTCAACGAACACATCCAGATGCTCGAGCGCGGCGAAGACATTATGATTCCTCATTTCAATTTTCTTCTACAGGCACGCGAGGCCAATAAAGCCGTGCCTTTCCACCGCGATCGTGATGAAATAGTTATTTTTGAGGGTATTCATGCGTTAAACGACATGCTGACGTACAAAAACCCCGCCGCGTTTAAGCTTTACGTCAGCGCGCGATCGGACGTCCAAAGCGGAGGCACGGTATGTTTCAAGAGAACCTGGACAAGGCTTTTGCGCCGCATCGTGCGCGACGAGCTATTTCGCGGGCTGAATTCAGTAGAGACATTCACTATGTGGGCAAACGTACGGCGCGGAGAAAAAAAGTACATTTCACCGTTCAAATATAAAGCCGACTTTCTATTCGACTCGTCAATGGAATACGAAATACCTGTAATGAAGAAGCATGCAATTAAGGCATTCAATGAAATCCCGGAATTCGTGGAAAGACGGGAGGAATTCCAAGCATTATTGTCGGTTTTGAAGGGTATCGAAGAAATAGATCATTCTGTCGTGCCTCCCGATTCAATACTGCGTGAGTTCGTCGGCGGCAGCACATTCAACTATTAGTTGTAAAAAATATGTTACGAAAGCGTAATTCCCCGAAAAAAGTGATATAACTTTAATATATTACTGACAACGGGCGGGGTTTACGGGTGATTAGGAACTTCCTTCGTAATTTTATGATAGGCAGATACGGGCCGGATCATCTCGGCATAGCGATGATCGTGCTTTCGCTTATCCTTTCCCTTGTTCATGGCATTACACAATTCACCCCCGTCATGTACATATCGTACGCAGTAATGATCTTAACTCTATTCAGGATGCTTTCGCGCAATACAACGCGCCGCCGAGCCGAAAACGACAGGTTCATCCGTTATTGGTGGCCGGTAAAAGTGAAAGCCGGCCGCGTATGGGCAAACCTCAAGCACAGGAAAACTCACAAGTTCCTCAGATGCCCTGGCTGCAGCAACACGCTGCGCGTACCAAAAGGAAAGGGCAAGCTACAAATAACATGCCCAAAATGCGGGGAACGATTCATAAGGAAAACATAAATGTCAATTCAGGGGGTGTCCGAAAAAGTATTTTCCCGGACGCCCCCTGAATTTATTTAAAGCGCATTGCGCTTTCTGCGGATGTCGTCGCCTCGGAATGTTAGTACCTGATACTCGCCCTCCAGTCGCGACATTATCTGTTCTGAATAGCGGCGTCGCAATTCGAATAGGGTGAGGTTCGAGTTAACTATCGTTTTCCGGCCTGTAACGAGCCGTGTGTTTATGATTTCGTATAATGTGCTGACGATAAACGAGGTCGTCATCTCAGTGCCGACGTCGTCAACAATCAGCAGGTCGCATTCAAGGTATCTTTTCAGCTCGCCGCGCAACTCACCGAGGTCGTCCGTACGGGAAAACTTTGCATCCTCGAATTTTGAAAAAATCGACGCCGCCATGTCGTACACGACAGAATGCCCGTTTTCAGCGACGACTCGCGCTATACATGCGGATAGAAATGTTTTGCCAAGCCCGGGCGCTCCGTTGAAAAACAGATTCATGGATTTTTTGCCGAATTTTCGCGCATATTCGACACACGTTTCATAAATGATTTCCATGCTGCGCCGCGGCGAAATGCCGGTATCCGGCGCCGGAGTGTCATCATAATAAGACAGGTCAAAGCTGTCAAATGTTTCGTCGCCAAGCTTGAGCAGGCTGCTCAGAGACTCACGCTGCTGCTCCTTATACTGTTCTTTCAGGCAGTCGCACATTTCTGTGCCTGTATAACCTGTGTCGCGGCAACTTGCGCATAAGTATTCTTCATCGAGATAGTTTTCGGAAAACCCTGCGCGCATTAGCTCACTGCGCCGTTGTTCCTGCAATTCAATGCTTCTCAGGCGGATATCCTCCACCGTGGCGGAGCCGTCTGGGTTTAAAACGGAGCCGATGAGATCCGACATCAACGCCTTTATCTCTTTGTCAAGCGTGCGGACGCGCGGCGCTGTCGTATACACTCTTTCCAACCGGCGCTCATACAATTCGTCATTGAGCCTTCGTTTTTCCGCCAACACAGCTTTCGCCCTCGCAAGCGACCTTCCATCTAAAGACATTTTTCAATCTTCCTTTATTTTTCTCAGGAGCCGTTCCATGCGTTCGATTTCCTCGCTATTTGGAGTACCGAATTTCTGCCCGGGCGCTTTTTGTCTTTTCTGCTCTGCGCTACTTTCAAATTCTCCGTCATTCTCCAGTATTTCTTCCGGTGTATGAAGCCCTTTGCTGTGCCACCTGTTCATGATGGAATCCATGTATTTCATCACTAGCTTCCCTGTTCTCAGAATCATCCTGTCGTATGCTATTTCAACCGCGCCAACGCCAAAACCATTCTCTATCCAGCTTTCCACATAACGTTTTTCCGATGTTGCAAACTCGCGATCCTTTATTTGCATCGCTTTTTTTATTTCACCAAGCGCGCTCCTTCGCGTTTCAAGCGTTTTCAGGTATTCTTCAGCTTTGTCAAGCGAAAAAATCCCCTCGCGCTCCCAAGTGTACGCGGCTTTTTCTATGTATCTCATCGACGGCGCGCGCCCTCCCCCGCTCCTGTGGCTTTCCGCTTTGCAATGCGTGATGAGTTGTAAAATGACCTCTGACGGCAATCGCAACCCGTCGTAAATCCCGAACAACCTCAAAAGTTCGTCCGGCGACAGTATTTTGCCAAGGCTGCGTTGCACCTCCTCTATGAGCATCGAAAAATCAGAGCCCGGTTTCATCTCCTTTTTTATCTCGTCAAACGTATAGCTATGCGGTTCCTCAGGCGTTGTTTCAGGCGTGATTTCCGTCGGTGTTTCCGGCGTGACGTCCGGTGTTTTGGCGGTAATTATTTCATCATGGTTTTTATCATCCAGTTTTATAAGCCCAAGGCGCGACAGCACAGCCATCGCCGCTGCGATACATCCCGCGCTTTTCCCGAGCGCCTGGGCGGCTTCCCCCGACGTCCCATGTCCCCCGGTTTTCAATATGTACAGGTATAATAATGCGGCGTCCCCGTCGCCCGCGTTCAATAGTTTGTCTATAGTCTGCCCTGAAATCGTGACCGTCTCCGGGCCGGGTAGTCTAAATTTCATCTAGTTAGTACCTCATCCGCGGCCTTTTGGTTCTATCTTTTGCTAATTATACGACACATAACAACGCGCCGCAATATAATTGGTAAAATCCTTAATGGTTTGGGTAAAATCCTAACGGATCAGGGAAAGAACTTGCTTATGTCGGGCTGGTGTGATACATTGGCGTTGATGAAACGGACGGGTTGCTGTCCGGTTGAAAGTGGTGTGTTAATGAATATATGGCATAATGTCAGCCCAAACAGGATACATCCTGACGATTATCTCGGTGTTATCGAGATTTCTGAAGGTTCTAAAATGAAATATGAGCTTGATAAGGAAACAGGCGCGCTCATACTCGACCGCGTGTTGTACACAAGCACAATATACCCGGCTAATTACGGCTTTATCCCGCGCACCTTCGCGGACGACAGCGACCCGCTTGACATTCTTGTGCTATGCACCGAGCCTATACAGCCGATGACGCTCGTGCGCTGCTACCCTATCGGCGCCATCATCATGACTGACGGCGAGCAAGCTGACGAGAAAATCATCTCCCTCCCGTTCAGCGACCCCCGCTACAACTGTTATCAGGATATATCGGAGCTTCCTGTACACGTTTTCGATGAAATGAAGCATTTTTTCTCTGTATATAAAAAGCTTGAGCATAAGGATACGACTGTTTCGGAAGTCGTCGGCAGGGAAACAGCTACAGATATCGTGCGCACAGCTCTGGAAAGATACAAAGTCCAATTCGCAAAATACGGCTATTGATCAATGAACTAAGCGAGCCGCCCAACGGGCGGCTCGCTTACTGTTATAACCCAAAAGTTTTCACGTAACACTCGTGGCGCTCTAGTAGAGCCGCCATGTAGCTCTCATCGCCCAGCTTCTCCGGTTTGTCGCGCTTAATTGATAAGTAATCCTCGACGACGTCCAGCCAGTGGGTGACGCCGCCAACGTCGTACAAAACAGACTTGCCTTTTGAGCGGAAAGCCCTCGGGACGAACGGCGGGATTTTCACCAAACAATCGTGGTATGCAGTGAAAACCTCATCCCCGACTTTAAATTCCACTTCACCATCCGTAATGTAGAAAAGGTCTCCACTTGGGACGACGTCTCGATAGTTGACGCCAAAACCGCTTTCCATCTCAAAACGCCACAACTCGCTTATGCCGCCGTTTTCCCACCGCGCTATGACCTGCTTCATGCAAATCCCCTCCAAATCGTAGCGTTGCAGCCATTTGTCAACACTACGAACCTCGAGGACTTCTTTTTTATCGACACGAGTATCGAAAGGCGCTTCCCTGATGATATTGTTTTTATTCGCAAGGTAGCTCGATGTAAATACCGGGTCGTTCATTTTCTGGGGCAGGTATTTCTGGGCATAGTTCCAGTTATTCAGTATCCCGCACATGTTGATGTCATGAAAAGTCGCCCGCCAGCGGGTCGGCTCCAGAAAAACCATCTGATGCGCACAGTAAAGCGGGACAAATAGTATATCCCCGCTGGTTACTGTGCATGTCTTTCCATGCACAGTAAAGTCCATGCTGCCGTCAACCATGAAGAACGTCTCCCAACCGGTTGAGTGTTCATGATACGACGTGCATCCATAGAATATGGAATCGGTAAACTCGAAGCGCTGGTGCGGGCCTTCCGGATATATAAGCAGCCGCTGTTCCTCGCATAAAGTGCCGTCGGGCCTGACGTCCATGTTTATCCGCAGCCAGTTTTCCTTGTCATTTATATCGATAAGAAATTTATCATTGTTCATATGCTCAAGCCTTTCTAAAACTTAGCGGATTCGATGTAGCATTCGTGGCGCTTGTATATGCCCTTTACGTATTCTTTGTCCTCAAGCTTTTCGGGAGACATTTTCTTCAGCGAGCGCATGTCTATGAAAAAGTCCAGCCAATGCGTCGACCCTCCGGCGTCGTACATTTTCACGTCGCTGAGCGTCCTGAAGCTCCTCGGCGCGTATTGAGGGATTTTCACGAGGCATCGCGGGCCGGCTGTGAAAACTTCTCCCGCCACATTGAATTCGACCTGACCTTCTATCACATAGAACATGTCTACGTTGGGACAAATCTTCGCGTATTTGACTTCAAAACCTTTTTTTATCTCAGCGAGCCACAACTCAGTCTTGCCATTGTTCTCCCAGCGCCCTGTGTACTGCCTCATCGACAGACCCGTATAGTCAAATACAGCCAGAGGCTTGTCGTACGGCCTTATCTCATGCAGTTCGTATTTGGACACGCGTTCCGCGTAACATGGGTTCTCGCAAATGATATTGTTTTTGTTGCCAAGGTAATTTGCTTTTATTTCGGGGTCATCGAGCATTTTGGGGTTCGTTTTAAGTATCCTCGCCCAGTTGTTCATGGTCGTAAGCAGCCCAATACCGTGGAACATGCCGTTCCACACAACGCGGTCGCTCAGCATCGTCATCATATGCGACGTATATGGGGGAATGAAGATAATATCCCCGCCGCCAAGCGTGGCGATTTTGCCGCGGACGCATAAATCCATCTCTCCCTGATACACAAAGAATGTTTCCCAGCCGGTGCTGTGTTCATGGAATGTGGTCGCCTTGTAGAAAAAGGAATCGTTGAATTCATACATCTGGTCAGGGCCCTCGGGCCATAGTATGTCATGTTGGTCTTCGATCAATTCCCCTGTGTTTGGGTCAACGTCATGGTGGACGTCCAGCCAGTCGTCCGGCTCGTCCAGGCGTATTAGATATGGGTGGCGCATATGTTGCCTCCTTATATTGTTCAGAGGGTATCCGGGAGAGTGGTTTTTTGGAGCGATTTTCTGTTGCAGGAGGCGGTAGCCACTGCTAATAGGACCCACCCAAGGCTTAGTAAGCTCCAAAAAAGCAGTCTTCCGGATACCCTCTGAACTTTTTTTCTAACTGTCAGTTTGCCCAGGACCACTGGTTCACTTTGTAGTTGCTGTTCATAGTCGCGACTTCAACGCCGCGGAGATTGGAATTGAACGCGGCAAAGTTGGGGTAAGTATACAGCGGAATCAGATATCCGTGGTCGGTCATGTACTCGTTGACGTCCCTGATGATCTGGAGCCTCTCCGCGCTGTCGGGTATGAGTTCCTGGGCGTCCAGCAACTCATCGACGTATGGATCGTGCATCTCGCCGCCGTTCAGGAACGCGCCCGTGCGCCACAACGGCACATGGTCGCAAAAATCGGGGAAACTCATATCGCAAAGCCAGCCGTCAAATTCGTAATTGCCGTTCCAGAAAACTTCGGTGATCCATGTACCCATGTCAACTTTACTGAGAATGACATTTATACCTATCTCGGCGAGCATGTCCTGCGCGATTTCCCAGAACCTGTAATACGACGCGCTGTTTGTGGTCGTGACTTCAACATCAAAGCCGTTCGGGTAAGGTGATTTTGCAAGGTACTCCCTGGCTTTTTCTATATCGTTCTGGGGCGCCCTGTAACCGGGATGCGAATACCCCCACCAATCGCCGAAAATAGAGCTGTTTGACACATAACCGAGGCCATCTGTGGCGCCCAGCGTCACGGCTTCTTTGTCGATCGCGTACGCCACTGCGAGGCGGACATTCTCGTCAAGGAAATGGCTGCCTTCTTTATACCCGAAATAGAGCCAGCAATTGTTCAGTCCCGTATCTGAAAGCCAGGAAAGGCCGTCGGTATTCTCAATACGTTCTTTATCCATCGGTGGCGGCTCAAAGCATATATCGACTTCGCCGTTTTGCAGAGCCAGCGACGCGGCGTTTTCATCGGTGAATATTTTAAATGTCACATTTTTAATTGAAGGCGCCCCGCCCCAATAATTCTCATTCGCCACTAATGTTATCGACTCGCCGCTTTTCCATTCCTGAATTTTGTACGGCCCTGAGCTGACCGGGGCGCGGCTGAACGCGTCGGGGTCCGCTTCATAGGCTTTTTTTGATACGATCCCACAGTCGGAAGCGCCCACGCAGGCCATGATCGCGGGGAACGGCAACGTCAGATACAGGCGAACATGGGTGTCGTCGATTTTCTCCATGCGGTCATAATATGCGATTGTGGTCTCCATGACCCCTATGCGAAGGTTTTCCATATAGGAGAATACTACGTCGTCAGCGGTCAGTTTTTCACCGTTATGGAAATATACATCGTCGCGTAAGGTGAACAGTATTTCGTCGCCGGCGTCGTTGAATTCCCATTCCGTGGCTATGTGCGGCGATACATTGACGCCGGTTTTGTCGGTCAGTACCAATGATTCTGTGATTTGCCGCGAAACAAGTTGCGCTACAGTCTGCGGGGACATCATGTTGCATATGCTGGTCGGTTCGTCCAGTATCGCTATGATCACGTCGTCCCTGCCCGTCGATGCTTCATTGCCCTTGTCCCCGCCGCCGCAACCTGCCAATACGGACAAAAGCATCGCAGCGACACAGGCTATTCCTATTACTTTCTTCATATTCATTCTCCTTATATTTTTAATGTTGTAATTTCAAACTACTGCACAAGCGTGCAGGTGACGAAGTGACCTCCGCCGCAGTCTTTTGCGCCCAAACCCTCATTGCTGAGGCATCTGTCTGACACATGCGGGCAACGTGGGGCAAACCTGCACCCGGGTGGCAGGTTTACAGGGCTGCTCACCTCGCCCTTTAGTATCTGCCTTGTTTTTACCCTGTCCGACGGCTTTGGCATAGGCACGGCTGCCAACAGCGCTTGCGTGTACGGATGGAGCGGGTTTTTAAACAGCTCTTTTGAAGGCGACTTTTCTACGCAAACGCCCATATACATAACCATTATTTCATCGGATATGTGCTTGACAACGCTCAGGTCGTGCGAGATAAACATGTACGTCAGCCCGAGATTGTCCTGCAGGTCCATGAGCAGATTCAGGATTTGCGCTTGTATGCTTACGTCCAGAGCCGATACCGGCTCGTCGCAAACAACGAATTTTGGGTCAAGTATGAGCGTGCGGGCTATCCCTATCCTTTGCCGCCGCCCCCCGTCAAGCTCGTGGGGGTATGAATTGATGAGCCTAGGCGCCAGTCCGACGGTTTCCATTATTTTGAACACGGCTTCCTGGCGTTCCGGCGCGCTTTTATACGTTTTGTTTACGATTAGCGGGTCCTCAATGATTTCACTGGCGGTAAATCTTGAATTCAGGCTCGCGTACGGGTCCTGGAATATTATCCCCGCTTCCTGGCGGAACTGCGCGATTTGCCGCCTGCGGAATTTTGTGACGTCTTTTCCTTCGTACAGTATTTGGCCGGACGTCGGTTCGATAAGCCGCAGTATGATCCTCCCAAGCGTGGATTTGCCGCAGCCCGACTCGCCCACGACCCCAAGAGTCGTCCCCCTCGGTATGCTGATATCGACCCCGTCTACCGCGTGCAACGGGCCCAACGGCGTATTGAAGTGTTTGACAAGCTCTTTCGTCTGTAAAAGAAATTCTTCCATCTGTATCCAGCAATCCTCTTATTTATAGAGATGACACTTAATAATATGCTCGCCGTCCGCATGGTTTTCAGGTACTTTTTCCTCGCACTCCGGGAACCGCCTCGGGCAGCGGGGGTGGAATTTGCATCCGCCCGGCAGGTCTGTCGGGTCCGGCATCAAACCTTCTATTGGGACGAGGCGTTCCATTTCTTTTTCCATATCAGGCAACGACCCGAACAGCCCCTCGGTGTACGGATGGCGGCCCTTGTCCCCAAAGACGTCCCAAACGCTGCCGCTTTCGACGATTTCACCGGCATACATAACTGCGACTTTATCGCACATTTCAGCTACTACGCTGAGGTCATGTGTTATGAGTATCATCGAGGTGCCGAGTTTTTCCTTCAAATCCTGCATCATCGCCAGAACTTGCGCCTGGATCGTTACATCCAACGCGGTAGTTGGTTCATCGGCGATAACAAGCGTCGGCCGCCTGGCAAGGGCGATCGCTATGACCACCCTTTGTTTCATGCCGCCGGAAAACTGATGAGGGAAGTCTTTGCGACGCGACGCGGGTATCCCCACTGTTTCCAGCATTTCGTCCACCCGCATAAGTATGTCCCCGCGGCTTAAGCCCTCGTCGTTATGCAGTTGGTAGACTTCTTCAATTTGCCTGCCTATCGTGTGTACGGGATTAAGCGACGTCATCGGGTCCTGAAATATCATCGATATCCTTTTGCCGCGATACGCCATCATGAGGCCTTCTTTTATATCGAGCAGGTTTTCTCCCTCGAATACAATGCTGCCATCCGTTATCTCGCCGATGCCTTTGGGCAGCAGCCTCATAACGCTCATAGCAGTCGTCGTCTTGCCGGCCCCGGTTTCCCCCACCAGGCCAAGCGTTTCGCTGCGGTTCAATGTGAGGTCCAGCCCGTTTACGGCATAAACTACTTCGTCCTCAGTTTGATACTGCACGCGCAAGTTTTTGATTTCCAACAGCGGTTCCTGATTCATAAGGACCTCACAAACCTAATACTTCATCTTTGGGTCCAGCGCGTCCCGGAGTCCGTCGCCGACCAGGTTCAACGCCAGAGTCGAAACCAAAATCGCAAGCCCGGGTATTATCACCAAGTAGGGATAGTTGCGCATATAACCCTGTGACTCTGATAACATGGCGCCCCACTCCGGCGTCGGGGATTGCACCCCCAGCCCGATATAACTCAGCCCCGCTACCGCTATTACAGTGCCGGCGAGGTGCAGCGTCGCTTGTACAATTATTGGCCCCAGCGTATTCGGGATAATGTGGTGCGTCAGGACCCTCCTGCTGCCGGTCCCGTATGCGCGGGCAGCTTCAACGAAGTCCTGTTCTTTCATGGGCATGATCCACGCCCTGAAAAGCCGCACGTTGCCGGGGACAATAGCGACAATGCAGGCGATAGCCAGATTGAACATACCGCCCCCCAGCGACGCTACAATACATACTGCCATAAGCGTGTACGGAATTGAATAAAACACGTCGTTTGTCCGCATGATGATACTGTCAGTCATGCCGCCGAAGTATCCCGCAATAGCCCCGATGATAGCTCCCACAACGGTCGCGACGATAATTACGCACAAAGCAGTCGCCAATGAAGTGCGCCCGCCGAATATGACCCGGGCGAATTGGTCACGCCCGTATTGATCCGTCCCAAACCACGATGAAACACTGGGGCTTTGAAAGCGGTCTTGCATGTTTTGCCTTATTGCGGTCGTCTGATAATTCATGTAGACGCCCGCTCCAAAACACGCCAAAGCTATTATGAGGAACACCGCAAGGCCGACCACCGCAGATTTATTCCTCATAAAACGGCGTGTGACGCCGCCAATCTGGCTTCTCTTTTTGTATATTTTGTCTGTTTCGTTTATAGTTGCCATACGTCTTAATTGCTTTCTATCGAAGACTGGATTTTTACCGTCTCCCGTTTCTTCCTTATTTTCACGTACAATGATTTGAGCCTGGGGTCAATATAGACATAAA
>Ga0082212_10009575_pt1 | contig 12490 bp, 13 predicted proteins | sample TergutNt197P3_FD_71548 | JGI IMG/M metagenome (GOLD analysis project Ga0082212, IMG submission 71548) | Neocapritermes taracua P3 segment gut microbial communities from Petit-Saut dam, French Guiana - Nt197 P3 | ecosystem: Host-associated > Arthropoda: Insects > Digestive system > Gut ... | reverse complement strand
AAGAGGCTGACTGCTCGGTATCCGACCGTAATGCCTTTGCCGCTGATCTCCTCTTTGGTGATCTTACTGATACTTTCGTCGAATTCTTGCGACATAACTCGTTCGATTATTCTGTAGTGGGCATCATCGGAATACTGGGTTCCATTGGTGATGTTACCGGTGCGGGTGATTTACCATCGCCGATGTCTTTTCGAGTGTTTGCTCCGTGCTTCATTCCTAGCAGGAGTCCAATACAAATGACAAGCCAAATACAGACGGTCACGACTGTAATTTTGGTGAATAGGTCGCCTGCTTTTGCCCCGAAGGCACTTTGCCCGCCCGCTCCGCCGAATGCGCCGACCAAACCGCCTCCCTTGCCCCGTTGAATGAGAATCAACAGAATCATCCAAATCGACACAATGGGCAACAGAATGGCAAAAAGCGGCGTGAGCCACGCAAGGAACGAAAGGGGCATTACTATTTCCAGAATATTCTCCTACACCTACTCTAAATGGTACTCTGAAAAACGAAAATGTCAAGGGTACGTGAATGATTGAGGGTAATCGAGTAATTGAGGGTGTAAAAGTATTGTGAAACATTTGGGAACTGGAAAACCGTCCCGAAGGGACGCAATATCAATAACCCCCGGTGGAGTCGACGGAGTTTAAGCAGGTATTGGATCGATTGAGTGCCAGAGTCCACTGGCTATAGATATTTTGCCCCTTGCGCAGAATGCACTCATCGCAATCTAAAGATTGCGGCTCTGTTAACTTTCTCTTTTCGCATTGAAACTACTCCAAAGTCCAAATTCGGGCGGTCTTGTCCGAACTTGCCGTTGCAATTTTCTTTCCATCAGGAGAAAAAGCAACACCCATAACATTGTTCTTATGTCCCTCCAATTTTTGCATCTCTTTTCCTGAATCGACATCCCAAATACGAGCAGTCTTGTCTCCGAGGTTCGCCGTAACAATTTTCTTGCTGTCCGGCGAAAAAGCAGCGGCAACAACGTCTTCCAACAGTAACGTAAATATCGAAGTAAGGAAATGTTTCATGAAAATCGCCCTGTCAATATCGAACTATTTTGGATAGGGGGCATTCTACGTTGTTTTGCTTGCTTTTGCAAGATATTCAGAAAGTAATTTTCGGTCGTATCGTAAGAATGCACTCCGTTTTGTCCTTTCCTTTTTTCTGGAAAATCGTTAGACTTCCCCGCCGGAAGATAGGCAACGTAACGGAATGGCAGAAGGGGATAAAAAACATGATCCAACCCCGCGGCGGTTGGAGGAAGCACGGGAGAAGGGGCAAGTTGCCAAAAGCCAGGACTTGGCGGCGGCAATCGTTCTGCTTCTTGCCGTCATTCTTCTCCTGACCATTGGCAAGGAAATCGTTGCCGACATGTACGCCCATGCCCAAATCTTGTTGAGCGAGCCGCTCCTTCTCATTCCCGAAAATCAGGAACGCGACGGTTTATCGCAATCAGTGCAATCGCTGTTTCACGACACCATTTTGCGGTACTTGAACCCCATGAAGCCGGCTTCGCTCTTCTATTTTTTCCTCCTGCTGATGTTCACGGCGATTGTCGCTAACATTTTGCAAATCGGTTTTCTGTGGATGCCGGATAAACTGAATATGGATTTTACCCGGCTTGACCCCATCAAGGGATTCGGTCGAATCTTTTCGATGCAAAGCGTCGTTCGACTCCTGATGGGTATCGTCAAAATTATCATCTGTGCGGCAATAGCCTGGTACGCCGTCGAAGGGAGCATCGGCGAAATCCTGCACCAGACCGAAAACGAAACCAATCAAATTGCATCTTTCCTCGTTTGGCTTCTGCTCATGGTTGCCCTGAAAGTTGCCGTCGCTCTGGTGATTCTTGCGCTCATCGACTTGATGTATCAACGTTGGAAACACATGCAGGATTTGCGGATGACCGACGAGGAAATTCGGCAAGAGGTCAAAAATATGATTGGTGATCCGCAGATTCTCAGTAAGCGGCGGCAGATTCAGCGGGAAATGGCAATGAAAGAGCGGGTGCAGGGAACGCCGGAAGCAGATGTGGTGGTTACAAACCCGACGCATTATGCCGTGGCAATTAAATATGACTATCGAACGATGCGTTATCCGGTGGTCGGTGCCAAGGGAGCGGACTTTTTGGCTCGTCAAATCAAGCAAATTGCGGCAGAACACCGGATTCCCATTGTCGAGCGAAAGTTGCTTGCCCGAACGTTGTATGACAAGGTCGAAATTGGAATCCCGATTAGTCCGCTTCTCGTATCTGACGAGTACATGACTATGTTGGCAGAAGTAATGGGACTTGCCTATCGTCTGGCTGGTCGTCATGATCTCGACCATGAAATTGAACGTTGGCAACAATAATCGCAGTGAATCTTGATGTTCTGGTACTGATGGGAGAGAATGTGTCAGAGAGAGTGTAATTTTTTTTCTGCACTATTTGCCGCCAAGGGCGGCGCACAAGTTAGCCGGGGGTACAGGCGGCGGAGTGAAATGACGCTGTGCCGAACCCCCGGAAACGAAAACATACCATGCACCCTGACGGGGTGCCACAATGTATTTCACATGGAGTACCGGTTAAATGATTTGTGCGCCACCGTTGGCGGCGGAGGTTGGGGGAACAATTCGGTCCGGGGGTTACGCTGCGCTACACCCCCGGCTACCTTGTGGTTGCCCCTTCGGGGCAACGTCGCCTTAACTGCGCAACTAAACTTGCGTGTATCCCGCTCCACATACCGTTTATTTTTCAAAGACTCGAACATAATCGATACGAAATTCCTGCGGTAGTTTCGTATCGTCGGTGCCTTTGGAACCGCCCCAGGCTCCGCCGTAAGCCAAATTCAATATCACATAAAACGGCTTGTCAAAGGGCCACGACGCTTCTCCTTCATTCTCGTTGGCAAAGGAAAAAACCTTCTGGTCATCGAAATAGAAATAGATTCGGTCATCGAACATTTCAACGGCATAAACATGGAATTCCGAATAAGCGGTCTTGGTAGCAACGGTCTTGCCTTTGCCGTTTCCTTTGGTGTGATTGTATTTCTCCATGTGGACGTTGAAATGAACCTTATCGGGATCGTAACCGACGTGTTCGAGAATATCGATTTCACCGCATTTGGGCCAACCGCCGCGTCGGTCTTCCGGCAACATCCAAATGGCGGGCCAAGTGCCGAGCGAATTGGGAACCTTTGCCCGAACTTCAATGCGAGCACGCTTCCAAAAACCTTTGCCTTTGGAAATAACGCTTGCCGAAGTTATCGGATACGTCTTGCCGTCAATGGTAAGGTCATCTTTTCGGGCGGTGATGACCAGATTTCCGTCTTTGACTTCGGCGTTCTCTTTCCGCTCTTTCGTGTAAAACTGTTTTTCGTTGTTTCGGATGTAACCGGTTTCGTAACTCCACTTTTCCGGGTTGGGTAGTCCTGTGTAATCGAACTCATCGGACCAGACGAGTTTGGTGTATTCTCCCGAAGCACCGGCAAAAGGTTTCGGCGGGTCGGCAGCAAAAACAGTGGAAGAAAGAGCAAGCAACGCAAAAATAACAACGACGTTTTTCATAGGATTATTCCGGCAGAGGGAATCGGCAACTTCGCAGTGCATTGTATCGTACCGAAACAGGGCGGTCAAGTGTATTCTGCCCACGCTAAAAAACCACAACAAGATATTTACACGACTGGGTAAATATCATTTTTCAGGCGATCTCTTGACAACTTGCCGGCGATAATAGAAAATCAGGGGACAAAGTTATTCACTCCATATTTCATGACAAAGAAACTCAAAATTGCCGTGATCGGCGGAGACGGCACCGGTCCAGAAGTTGCCGCTGAAGCCGTTAAAGTCCTCAAAGCCGTTGGAAAACTCGAAAAAATCGATATGCAGTTCGATGATTTCGACATCAACGGAAACCGATACATCAAAACGGGAATCACCATCACCGACGAGGAAGTCGCCCAACTCCGAAAGTACAGTTCGATTCTGCTCGGTGCCATCGGACATCCCGACGTTACGCCGGGTATTCTGGAACGCGCCCTGCTCCTGCGGTTGCGGTTCGAGTTCGACCAGTACATCAATCTGCGCCCGGTGAAACTGTTGCCCGGTGTGGACACGCCGCTCAAAGGCAAGAAGCCGGAAGACATCGACTTCGTCGTCGTTCGGGAAAACACCGAAGACCTCTACACCGGTGTCGGCGGTAGCATGAAAAAAGGTACGCCGGACGAAGTGGCAACGCAAACCGCCGTCTATACCCGAAAAGGGACGGAACGTTGTATCCGCTGGGCATTTGAATACACCCAAAAGCGGAACAATCCGAAGGGCAAAATGCTCACGCTCGTTGCCAAAACGAACGTGCTGACATTCGGACACGACCTCTGGTGGCGGACTTTTCAGGAAGTTGCCAAAGAATATCCTGATGTGAAAACCGACTACAACCACGTCGATGCATGCTGTATGTGGATCGTGAAGAATCCCGAATACTACGATGTGATTGTTACGACGAACATGTTCGGCGACATCATCACGGACTTGTCGGGAATGATTCAAGGCGGTATGGGCGTAGCGGCAGGCGGCAACATCAATCCTGAAAAAGGGGGATGCAGCATGTACGAACCGATGGGCGGCAGTGCGCCGAAGTACACCGGCAAGAACGTCATCAATCCGATAGCAGCGATCAATGCGGCGGTAATGTTGCTCGAACAGGAAGGCTTCGACAAAGCCGCCGAGCGAGTCGCAAAGGCAGTGGCGTTCGTAACCGGCAACAAGATGAAGAGTCAAGCCGCCGGCAAAATGGGCATCGGAACCAGCGAAGTCGGCGACCTCGTCTGCGAACATCTGTAGATGTGATATTTCGCTTGAATTTATATTCAAACCGATTATAATATCCTCGTGATGTCGTTCATTCGTTTGACATTCGGCGTGCTGTTTGTTTTCGCTTTATTCTTAACAGCGGCAAGCGGATGGTGCACCGAGCAAAGTATCGATCAGCAAATTGCCGAACGAACGAAACAGTACCAAGAGTCACTCCGACAACGAGCCGCTCAACTTTCGCCGTCGTTGCAAGCCAAAATCGAAAACCAAGCCGAGCAAACCGTTGCCAAAAGCACGGCAAAGTGGCGTAGCGGCGAAATCGCTCTTAAAATCGCTCTGCCCCGATTGGCGGAAGCCAAAATTGCCGCCCGACTCCTTGCCCGGCATTTGCCGTTTTCCGGTTCGCCGTTCGGTTCGTTTGCATGGAGAGCCGGTATCGGTGATGCCGTGCTGACCGTTACGTCGGTGCAGACCGTCGTGAAATCGTTTGCCATTTCGGTAATTGATTCCGCTGCTGTACAGTCGGCGGTTTTGTCTTCGCAAAAAGTTGGCGACGTTCTTACATTTTTTCTTCGAGTTATTCACACCGTCGTGCAGCGGCAATGAAGAAGCAGAGCCGCAATCGTAAGATTGCGAATATATCTGCTGTCCGTCATTCCACTTCGTTTCATTCCGGCTTTTGTTTCGTTAATAAAAGCCGGAATGGAGCGCAGCGCAATGACGGGATAATCTCGTGGCGAGTTTCCTATTTTTCATTTATTCATTCACTAACCCCCATTATACAACCATGAAAAAAACTATTTCCCTGATTCTCGTTTTCCTTTGTACTGCAACGTTTACCGTTGCTCAAGATGCCGCCAAGATTCGCCAGTCGCTCGACAAAGGCGTTGCCTATCTGCGTTCGACGCAAGACAAGACCGGCGGCTGGGTTACTCCGCGAACGACCATCGGTCCCACCACCATTGTACTGGCAGGTCTCCTCGATGCCGGTGTGGACATTGACGACCCGATGATCGTCAGCGGTCTCAAACTGATGGAATCGGCAACCCGTGAAGACGGTGGCGTGTACACTCCCGACGGTTTTTTGCAAAACTACGAAACCTGCTGTGCTGTCATGTGCTTTGCGAAAGCCAACGAAGCCGCCAAGAAAAAACATAGCAAAGAACCCTACAAAGAATTATTGGCAAAAGCGGATAAATTCCTGCGGGCACAACAGTTCACCGAGGAGAATAACACGAAACCGGAAGACCCCAACTACGGCGGAATCGGCTATGGCAGAGGAACACGACCCGATATGTCGAACATGCAATTTTTCCTCGATGCAATGAAAGCGACCGGTGCGGAAGCAAACGATCCGGCAATTCAAAAGGCTCTCGTCTTCGTTTCCCGATGTCAAAATTTGGAATCGGAACACAATAAGATGCCTTTTTTGGCGCAAAATGCCGACGGTTTGGACGGCGGATTCATTTATTACAATCAGCCGGATTCCGAAGGCACGAAAGCGACCGAAGGGCTTCGGAGTTACGGCGGAATGACGTATGCCGGTCTGAAAAGCATGATTTACGCTGGTCTCTCCAAGGAGGACAAGCGTTTTCAAGCCGCGCTCGATTGGATTGCGAAAAATTATTCGGTAACGGAAAATCCAGGACGCGGTGCCGCCGGTTTATATTACTATTACCAAACGATGGCAAAGACGCTGGAAGTCCAAAAGTTGCCGACGTTGGAAGATGCGAGCGGCAAGAAGAATAATTGGCGTGCCGACTTGTCGGAGCAACTGATGGCGACGCAAAAACCGGACGGTTCCTGGACAAACGAAACGCCGCAGTACATGGAAAACGATGCGAATCTCGTAACGGGTTACGTGCTGATTACACTGGCGTTGTGTTCGCAAAAATAGTGTAAACATTTAGCCGGTACTCCGGTGCAAGGTAGGCAATCGACCTCCGGGCGATTGCGTGCGGTACTCCGCACCGGAACCTGTGTTCACGCGTCAGTCGGCTATCGCCGACGTTGCCGCCCGGAGGTCGGCAACCTACCTCCATTTTCAACAATGCACATAAAACAAATAAATAAACATAATGCCTTTACCCTCGTCGAACTTCTCGTCGTGATTGCGATCATCGGTATGCTCATTGGCTTGCTTTTGCCTGCTGTTCAGGCAGCCCGCGAGGCGGCACGGCGGATGTCGTGTACCAACCACCTTCGGCAATTGGGAATCGCATCGCATAATTATCACGATGTTCATCAGGAACTGCCTGCCGAAAGTTATTTCGATCCCAATAAGAACTTTTATGATCCCGTTACTGACGAAGACACACCGCTCGACGAAGACCATACCAGTTATCGGGTAAGATTGCTGCCCTTCATCGAACAGATGGGGCTGGCACAAGACATCCCGGAGGAAATTCAAGACATGTCGTTATTTCCGGTGCCGATTTATTTCTGTCCCAGTAATTCCAAACATCTCGTGGACATCGGCGAACTGGATCGATACGCATCGCATTATTACGGTGTTGCCGGTGCGATAGGACATGATTCCTCCGGCAATCCTTATCCGACGGACGAACTGCGTCAAAAAAATGTCGTTGCGTATGGAGCGTTTCTTGGTCCTTTTGCGAACACCGGCACGATTATTATCGGCGGAGAGGTTTCGTTCGGGACGATTACCGATGGACTTTCCAACACGTTTTTGTTCGGCGAAATATCATGGGCGAACTATGGTTCCCACTATAATTGGGCACGCGGCACGGCGATCTGCGGTGCAGCCGGTATCACGGCACTGTCGAGTGCCAAGGGGATGGCTGAAAATTTTCCGATCAATGCGGGAAAAGACGAAACATTGAAAATCGTACTGAAATGGCATGGCACAACGTATGACGTACCGATTCGTGGAAAGTCAGCCGGACACGGCGTTGGCGGCTTCGGCAGCGACCATGCCAATGGAGCGAACTTCGCTTATACCGATGGTTCGGTACACTTTTTCAGTCAAACGACCGACACGACGTTGTTGATGTACCTGTCCACACGAGATGGCGGAGAAAGTACAAATTGATAAGATTCTGCCAGTTATACAACAAAAAACGCAAGTAGTAAGTTTCAAAATGGAACGTCATTTATCCCTTCACTTCGTTACGGTCGAAATGACGTTTTCACCTGCGCCAAGTTGAAACGTGTCGACGGACTACTTGCCGGGGTTGCCGGTCGGGTGGGGGGAATTGATTCTCTCCCCGTAAAATTTTAGAATAGGACGGTTATGAAGTTGCGCCTTATCCGAGTGGACTTGCCGCTCAAACACGTTTTTATCAATTCTCGACGAGAAGTCAGCATCGTTCGTGCGGTGATCGTCGAGTTAGAGCAGGACGGTGTGCGCGGACACGGGGAAGCCTACGAAGATTCCTTTTACGGCATCACGGTCGAAGATATCTACACACAACTTGACCGATGCCGCGACAAACTCGACCATTACGCTCTTGCCGACCCCGTCGCCCTTTGGAATTTTATACAACCCGTACTCGGAAACAAATTATTTGCCCTAAGTGCGCTCGACTGTGCCGCCTATGACCTCTGGGGAAAAATGTGGAACCGACCCGTGTGGAGAATGTGGGGCTACTCCCGAGACCATTTGCCCCCCTCCAGTTACAGCATCGGCATCGACTCCTTAGACCGTATCGGCGAACGTTTCACAGAAGCACCGGACTGGTCGCTCTATCGAATCAAATTGGGCTGCCGAAGCGACATCGAAATTCTCCGTTTTCTTCGGGAAAAAACAAACGCCCCCTTCCATGTGGACGTGAACGGCGGCTGGACTCGGGAAAAGGCAATCAGCATGATCGAACCGATGCAACAGTACGGCGTTCAACTGTTGGAGCAACCGCTCAATGCCCTCGATTTTGAAGGAATGACCGAATTCAAAAAGGCGATGAAGCGGAAACGTTGTGATATACCGGTCATTGCCGACGAATCGTGGCGGACAGTCAAGGATATTGAACGTTGTGCCGAAATGTTTGACGGTATTAACGTCAAGATGCTCAAATGCGGCGGCTTAACGCCGATGCGGGAGGTCATCAGTAAAGTGCGCGAACTCGGCTTGAAAGTAGTCAGTGCCAACACGGTGGAATCTGCCATCGGCGCATCGGCAACGGCACAGGTTGCTTCGCTGGTGGACTACATCGGCGTGGATGGTCCGCTCCAAATCGAGAAAAAAGTCGGCAGCGGTATCCGTTTGGAGAGGGGAAACATCTATTATCCCGACGAAGGCGGAACCGGTGTCCGTGTCTCATTTCGGTAAGGAAAATAACGAGCCGCGAACATTAGAGAGCGGAACCGCCCATGCCCATTCAATCCAAGCAAGACAAACTCACAACCATCCTTCGGGAATTGGACAGCGTTGCCGTAGCGTTTTCGAGCGGCGTGGATTCGACGTTTCTGCTGAAAACCGCTCACGATATTTTGGGCGACCGAACGCTTGCCGTTACCATTCGGGCTGATCTCTTTCCGCTTCGGGAATTCGACGAAGCCGTTCTGTTCGTCAAAGAAAAGGGAATCGATCACGTCATCGTGGATGTGGATGCATTCGACATCAAGGGTTTTTCCCAAAATCCTGCAAATCGTTGCTATCTTTGCAAGACGGCACTTTTTTCCCACATCCGGCGTATTGCCGAAGAGCGTGGTATTCCCCACGTTGCCGAAGGTTCCCAAGCCGATGACAGCGGCGATTATCGTCCCGGCTTACAGGCGATTAGCGAACTTGGCATTTTGAGTCCGCTCCGTGAGGCGGGATTGACCAAACAGGACATCCGGCAACTGTCTCGCGAAGGGGGATTGCCCACGTGGAACAAGCAGAGTTTGGCGTGTCTCGCTTCTCGTATTCCTTACGGTGTGGAAATCACGAAGGAGCGGTTGGCAATGATTGACCAGGCGGAACAGCATTTATGGGATGCCGGTTTTCGTCAGGTGCGGGTTCGTTTTCACGGCAATCTGGCACGAATCGAAACGGACGAAGAGGGTTTTCGGCAACTTGCAGATAAGAACCTTCGGGAAGAAATCCATTGCCGATTCAAGGAGATCGGCTTCACGTATATTTCGGTGGACCTGCTGGGCTATCGAAGTGGAAGCATGAACGAAACGTTGGTGCATGATTCACCATCATGAAAAAACCTGACGCTTTCTGATTTATCGTGTGCTACACTTCGCATCGAAAATTGAAATTCGAAAGCGGAGCCGTAATCTTTAGATTGCGAAGAGTGCACACATCGCAATCTAAAGATTGCGGCTCGGTTAACCAACTGCGCGATTCGACCGGCAAATGGTCGCATAAATTTGTTCAAACTCTGCATGATTCGCAAAAGAAATGACCAATTTACCCTTTCCTTTGTCGTTCGTTTGCGTCAGTTTGACCTTCATGCCGCCGAGAAAGTGCCGAAACTCTTCTTCGAGTTGCAGAACCTGTTCGCTCTGTCTGGGCACCACTTTGGTTTCGCCATTTTGATCGACAACCTTCCACGTTTGTTCCGGGTTTTTGGGAAATTCGGCTTCTCCCGTGTTGAGCAAGTCCTGCACGAATCGTTCCGTTTCCCGAACGCTCCAACCTTCGGCTTGAATTTTTGCCGCAATTTCCATCTGCTCCCACTCCTGTTCATGAAGCGGCAACAAAGCCCGCGCATGTCCCGGCGAAAGTTGTTCCTGACAAATGGCATCCTGTAACTGTTTCGGCAAGGCGAGCAAGCGGAGCAGATTCGAGACCGTCGAGCGGTCAATCTGCAATCGATTCGCCAACTCTTCGTGAGTGGTGTCGGGATACATTTCGAGATAATTCGCAAAAGAGGTCGCCTTTTCGATGGCGTTCAAATCTTTTCGTTGGATATTTTCCGTCAGGGCGAGTTCCGCCACCAGTCGGTCATCGGCTTCGTAAACTTGTGCCGGTATTTCACTCCAACCCAGAAGCCGGGCGGCACGAAAACGGCGTTCACCGGCAATAATCTGGTAACGTTCGCCGACTTGACGCACGGCAATCGGTTGCACAACACCTTGTGCCGAAAGACTTTGTGCCAACTGTTGCAGCTCGGCTTCGTCGAAAAACTTACGCGGCTGAAACGGATTCGGCTCGATTTTCGTGATGTCAATTTTATTACTCGGCGGTGCGGATCGTTCCTCGATTGTGCCGATTTCAGAGACTTCGGCGGTATCGAACAATTCCGTCTCCGGTGCAATGCCGACTTGACCGAGTAGTGATGCCAAACCTCTTCCTAAACGTCGTTTTTCATTTGCCATGATTGTATTCCATCCACAAAATATTTACTTGAGGGATTGTCGTGAAAAGCGGCGATTGGGTCAAGAGCAAAATTTGCGGGGGGGTGCTGTCCGCTCTTTAACATTCGCGGCTCGTTGTTTCGCGGCTCGGTGTTGGTGCCCCGGCTCTTTTCCTCTTGATTTTATTTGCTCGAATTGTTAGCATCCCCCACTATGATTCGACCGACGCATCAATTTAGGGCAATCTTCAACGGCACGACGATTCCGGTGTTGGAGCAGGTCGTGAACTTCGACGAAGCGCGTCAGGCGTTGCTTGCCGGTAACATTGCGAACTTCGATACGCCGCTGTACATGGCGCGAGATATGGACGTGGGGCATTTTAAGCATAAACTGGCGCAGGCTTGCGAACGTCGTCATCGTCCGCCGGGACCGTTCGGACCGGATTGGCCCCTGAAAAACGGCAGCGCATCGGCAGTCGGAGACGATTGGCCCATCGACAATCCGATTCTCTATCACGACTTCAATAACGTCGGAATGGAATTTCAAGTAACGGAAATGGCAAAGAACAACATCGAGTTCAATACTGCCGTCGGCATTATGAAGCATCAAATGAATCTTCTCTTAACGGCAATCAGCGAGCGAGTGTAATTTTGCCGATACTCCGCTTGGTTCCGATTTTGACGAACGTGCCGGTTCGGAGCAATAAATCGGTGCTTCCTTTGCGCAATGGATATTTCTTAACCATTTTCTCTACGTTCACTAATTAACTAAATTGACACTTTTTTAATACCGAAAAAGAGAGTACCGGAAACGGTCGATGGGTAGATTATAGGAAGTCTTGTCTTTTTTGGACAGATTTCGGTATGCAACGATTTAATTAAGGAATACAAAATGTTAGTCCTGTCCAGATATCGTGATGAGAGCATTTACATTGGCGACGACATCGTCATCACGGTAGTTGATATTCGGGGAGATCGCGTGCGTGTGGGCGTGCAGGCTCCGTCTGATGTGTCTGTTCATCGACAGGAGGTCTATGAAGCAATCAAAAATGAGAAGTCCGGTTTGAAAAGCCGTAGAGAACCCGTGCGTTCTACGTCTGTATCGCCGGGTTCTTCACCGCTCGGTCAGGAATTGAGTAAGCAGAAAGAAAAAAAAGCAATGGAAACAGGCGCACCAGCCAAGGCGTTGCCTGTCAACATTGAGTCGCCGGTCAGTTTTGACGGTTTGACTGACATTGTACCGCAATAGCAAACGATACCCTGCTTGACGAGTCGGCAATATGGCATAGAATATGCGTCTAATCATCGCGGGGTAGAGCAGTTGGTAGCTCGTGAGGCTCATAACCTCAAGGTCGCAGGTTCGAGTCCTGCCCCCGCCATTTTGGCAAATTTTTTGTTCTTTTTGCGCCGAAACGGCTAAAACACAAGCGTAAATGCCTCGTTTTTTG
>Ga0082212_10009574_pt1 | contig 12490 bp, 13 predicted proteins | sample TergutNt197P3_FD_71548 | JGI IMG/M metagenome (GOLD analysis project Ga0082212, IMG submission 71548) | Neocapritermes taracua P3 segment gut microbial communities from Petit-Saut dam, French Guiana - Nt197 P3 | ecosystem: Host-associated > Arthropoda: Insects > Digestive system > Gut ... | reverse complement strand
ACTGTATGTCGCTTGTTAGCAACTCGTTGTAATCGTTAAAAAAAGGCGTGTCATATTCTGCGACGCCAAGCGCTTCTTTGGATTTAATGTCGCAAAGCGCAACAAGTTCGGCGCCATTTTCACGGGCGATCATCCCGGCATGTCGTTTGCCGATATGCCCGCATCCTACGACTGCAAAACGGATTTTTTTCATTACAAATTAAACAGCAAAGCCCCGTCACTCCCATTTACCGGCATGACAAAAAAGGCGTTAGACCATGTAAATCAAACGATTCAAAACCATGTCAACAAAATAAGAAACATGATTTTAAAGCAACAAATTTACATGAAAATTTTGATATTTCCAAGTAAGTATGATGATAGAACGTTTTTTATTGGTAAAAAGTATACTCGCTTTATTTCAACGCTTCGGAGCCGCCTATGATATCGAGCAATTCGCTGGTGATAGCTTGTTGACGCTGTTTGTTGTATTGGATGGTCAATTCGCCCAGAATCTCGTCGGCATTGTCGGTAGCAATTTGCATGGCGACTGTACGCGCTGCATGCTCGGCGGCCGATGAATCCAACAATATGGCATATATTTTATTTCGTAACGAACAGGGAATCAGAGACTCAACAATGGTCTTGCGGTCGGGTTCGATGATGTAGTCAATGGGAATAGCTTTACCTGCTTTGCGCAACGAAAGGTCGACCGGTAAAAACAATTCGTCGGTTGGAATCTGAACGCCGGTACTTTTAAAATGGTTATATATCAAATCAACCCGATCAATTTTGCAGGTAGAGAAATCATGGATTAAAGCATCGGCAATCTTTTTTGCGCCCTCATAGTTTGGCTTATCTATCAGAGAGATAAAGCTTCCTTTGATTTCGACAGGAATGGTCAGTTTGTTTGCAGCCGATTCTATTTTCTTCCCTATCGGATAGATATCTATTTCATAATTTAACTCACGGTAGGTTTTAATCTTTTCATTAAAAATACGTATGATGTTGGAATTGAAGGCGCCACACAAGCTGGAGTTGGAGGAGAGACACACAAGCGCTACCCGTTTGATTGGACGCATTTCGGTAAAAACGGACGAAATATGATCAGAGGGAAGCGTTTCTGAGGGCGTAATGCCCGAACGGTCATTGGGCGTAAGCGTTACGCCCGTACAGTATCCCGATAAAAAATCATTTAACATAGCGGCAACACGGCGCTCGTATGGCAAAAAACGCTCAATCAACGTATGGGCTTTATGAAGTTTGGACGATGCCACCATCTTCATGGCCGAGGTAATTTTCTTGGTTGATTTTACCGAGGCGATACGTCCTTTTATTTCTTTTAATGAAGACATCTTATTTAATTGAGAATTGAGAATTGAGAATTGAGAATGAACGCCTCCCCCCTTCCAAAAGAGAGGAACTTTTAAAAGAGAATCGAGAATTCATAAACACACAAATCACAATTATAAAATAAAAAATTTAACTAAACTCTAAACTCTACTAACTAAACTCTAATATTAACCGTTATCCGTTATTTCTTTCGCTGTTTGGGTCAGCAACTGTTCAACTTCTTCATTGAGAATGCCTTTCTGAAGAACGTCCAATACCTGTGTACGGTATTTCAATTCCAATCGTTCGAGGTATTCCTTGCCGAATTCGCTTACTTTCTCGACGGGGATATCATACAGCAATCCCTTGGTACCTGCATAGATAAGCGCTATTTCGTATTCAACGGGCAGGGGATTGTATTGCGGCTGAATCAGTAACGCAGCATTTTTTCTTCCTTTGTCCAACGTCATAAGCGTAACGGCATCGAGGTCGCTTCCGAATTTGGTAAATGCTTCCAATTCACGGTATTGCGCCTGGTCTGTTTTTAACGTGCCGGCAATTTTTTTCATTGCCTTGATTTGGGCGTTTCCTCCTACGCGCGATACTGATATCCCTACGTTGATAGCAGGGCGGATTCCGGCATTGAACAAAGCAGATTCGAGAAAGATCTGTCCGTCGGTAATAGAAATTACGTTGGTTGGGATATAAGCCGAAACGTCGCCTGCCTGTGTTTCGATAATCGGCAAAGCAGTCAGCGAGCCTCCTCCTTTGATAAACGGTTTCAGATTATCAGGGATATCGTTCATCTGTGCGGCCACTTCGTCGTTATTGATAATTTTTGCGGCACGTTCTAACAGGCGTGAGTGCAGGTAGAAGATATCGCCCGGATAGGCTTCACGTCCGGAGGGACGGCGAAGGATCAACGATACTTCGCGGTAGGAAACGGCTTGTTTCGAGAGGTCGTCGTAAATAACTAAGGCATGGCGTCCCGTATCGCGGAAGAATTCACCGATAGCGGCGCCTGCGTAGGGTGCATAAAAACGCAACGCTGCCGGGTCAGAGGCCGATGCAGCCACGATAATGGTATATTCGAGCGCCCCTTTTTCTTTCAGCGTATTCACGATATTGGCAATCGTTGAGCCTTTTTGACCAATGGCAACATAGATGCAATAGACGGGTTTTCCCGCTAAATAGTTACTTCGTTGATTGATAATCGTATCGATGCCGATAGCTGTTTTACCGGTCTGGCGATCGCCGATAATCAATTCGCGTTGACCGCGCCCGATAGGAATCATTGCGTCGATCGCAATAATGCCGGTTTGTATAGGTTCGTTGACGGGTTGACGAAAAATAACACCGGGAGCTTTACGTTCCAAAGGCATTTCGAGTAAATCGCCTGAAATAGGGCCTTTGCCGTCGATAGGCTCTCCGAGCGGATTGACGACACGTCCCAAAAGACCTTCACCGGTGGGAATAGAGGCAATGCGTCGTGTACGTTTGACGGTATCACCTTCTTTGACAAAATAAGTATGCCCCAACAAAACGGCTCCTACGTTGTCTTCTTCCAGATTCATTACTACGGCCATTTCACCATTTTCGAATTGAAGCAACTCGCCCGATTCGGCTTTGCTCAAACCAAATATGCGAACCACTCCATCGCTTACCTGAAGTACAGTACCCACTTCTTCGAATTTTACATGGGTGTCAATGCCTTCCAATTGCATTTTCAATACTTCAGTTATTTCACTTGCTTTTATATTGGTCATATTTTAATAATTACGAATTTTTATTAATGTCTTAGAATCATAAAATGCGTCGTTTGCTGAAATGAGATAAGAGCGCCCATAATTACGAATGAATTAGTTCCATCCTTAGTTGATTCAACAGATTTTTTACGCTGGCATCCAAACGGAGATCATCAATTTCAAGGATAAAGCCACCGATCAGGTCGGTATCGGTTTCAGTCATAAACTCAACCTGATCACTGTTTTTCCCGACTAAATCCACTAATTTACTTTTCACGTCGTCACTTGCCGGGTCGGTGGTAACCAATTTCATGATTATCATGTCTTTCGCCTTTCTGTATACCTTATCGTACATCAACGCAACCGATTGTATGAAATGCGTCCGTTTGTTTTTGACAATAAGGTGAAGTACCTTACTGCATGTCGCGCTGATGTCTTTGCCGGCGGCGGTAGTCAACAGTTCAATCTTCACGGCGGGCGAAACAGTCGGGTCGTCCAATGTCTTTTGCAATGCAGGTAAAGCGATAAACTGTTCTGACAAGACTTTCAGTTCCTGCCGCAAACGGTCTTCTTCTTTATGCTCTGCGGCAAATTGATAAAAAGCCTTGGCGTAACGGTGCGAAATAATGCCTGCATCCATTCGATTAATTCATTTGCGCTTCTTCGATCAGTTTTTGTACCAGTTCACGTTGGGCGGGTGGATTATCCAATTGCTTGCGGAGCACTTTTTCGGCGATGTCGAGCGATAATTCGGCTACCCTGTTGCGAATATCGCGGATTGCTAATTCTTTTTCTTTTTGAATAGCCGTTTTTGCTTCTGCAATCAATTTCCCGGCATCAACCGTTGCCTGTTTTTTTGCTTCTTCGATAAGTTGGCTGCGTATCTCATGAGCCTCTTTCAGCATACGAATTTCTTCGTCGCGTGTTCGTTTCAGGATACTTTTGCTCTCTTCCTGTATACCGGCCAAACGCTCATTGGCTTCCTTTGCGGATTCCAACGACTTGTCGATAAACGCCTTCCGTTCATCTACCATTTTAACGATGACAGGAAAGCCGAATTTGGCAAGCACAAAGAATACGATCCCGAAAGAGATGAGCATCCAAAATATAAGACCTGGATCGGGTGTTAACAGCATATTAAGTAGTTTACTTGATAAGGAATCCGCAAGCTACGACTGCAAACAATGCAACACCTTCAATCAACGCGGCTGCAATAATCATACTTGTACGAATATCATTGGCTGCTTCAGGTTGGCGGGCGATGCCTTCGAGGGCGGCCTGTCCGATTTTTCCGATTCCTAAAGCTGCACCGACTACAGTGATCCCTGCGCCTAATCCTACACCCAATTGTGCTAATCCTGAGCCTGCTACGGCCTGCAATAAAATTGATAATAACATAATTTTTAATAATTTTTAATGTATAATTTGTATATTTAATTCTTAACTCTTAGTTCTTAACTCTTAACATGGTGCGGTTCCACCTTCGACAACCCAATGAAAACAGCCGAAAGCATAGTAAACACATACGCCTGAATAAATGCAACCAATAACTCTATAAAACTGATAAAAATAGCCATCAATACGGCTAAAAAACTCATCCCTGCATTCAATGCAGGCCCTAAACTGACTGTCAGGAAGATCATACAGGTCAATCCCAATACGATGGAATGTCCGGCTAAAATATTGGCAAACAAACGAATCATCAGCGCAAAAGGCTTCGTGAAAATACCGACTAACTCTATGGCCGGCATAATGGGAATAGGCGCTTTCAGCCATAAAGGCACTTCAGGCCAGAGAATTTCTTTCCAATACTCTTTTGTTCCGAAAATATTCACGATAAGAAACGTACAAATGGCCAACACACACGTCACGGCTATATTACCGGTCACATTAGCGCCTCCCGGGAAAAGAGGAATGATGCCCAACAGGTTATTGGTAAAAATAAAAAAGAAGACGGTCAGCAGATACGGCACATAAGGTTTATAATGTTTTCCGACACAGGGCTTTATGACACTGTCGATAATACTTGTTATCAACATTTCGATTAAACCCACAAAGCCTTTGGGCGATATTTCATCCGGTTTATCCTGCCTTTTCCTGTACCAGCGGGCGCAGGCAAGAATCAGAAAAATCAATAAAACGCTGCTCAGCATCAAAGATAAGGCATTTTTTGTCACAGAAAAGTCCCACGGGCGTGTTTCATGTCCCGCAGCATCCTTTTCGACAATCTTGCCTTTATAATCGCCGTGCTCAGAAATATAAAAGCCTTTATAAGCCGCATGTCCGTGTTCGAAACGGGCTGAGGAAAAAAGATGCCACCCTCCGCCGTTCTCTTTGACAATGACAGGTAAAGGAATCGATAGATGTGTATGTCCAAAAGTTGCGATATGCCACTCGTAAGCGTCTGCCAGGTGTTCCAGGATAAGTTCGGTCACATCAAAACCCTCGTGCGTTTCTTCCGTGTGGGTTTGTTCGTTATGAAGTAATGTAAAGTCATCGATTAACTCCCTCCCCAGTTCCTGCGGATACGCTTGCAAGCCGGCAAAAAGAAATAATATCAGGACTAAGGTACTTCTAAAAACCCTGTTTGTCGCGCTCCCGTCATTGCGGGTTTGACCCGCAATCTTCTGAAAACGAGGAGATGCTGAAACAAGTTCAGGATGACGTTTTGAGTTTTTAGAAGTCTCCATTATATATTTTAGCTTATGATTCATTTTCAACAAAAATAAATTATTTTCTTCTCCCCATTTCCCCCATTTCCCCGATTTCCTCTATTTCCCCCATTTCCCCCATCTTATCCGTCTTTAGCCGTTTTTCACGGCGCGTTAGATAGATCGTATCAGAAAACAGATATACAAGATAAATGGCCAGAAAAACGATTACAAAACGTTGTGTTTCAACCTTAACCGCAAGCGCATAAACCGTGACAAACAAAAGTGTCAGGAGAATCTTGCCTGTCTTGATGCCAAGCAAAAGGTTGACTGATTTGCGCGGTGTAATTTGCGTACTTTTTGTTTCTATCAACCAAATCGAAACGATTTCACACAAAGTAAACATCCCAATAGCTGCTCCAACTCCCATAACCGAAATGATTTCTTCAAAAATCATATTTCCGTACATTATTAATATAGAGCTAAGCACTGCGCACAGCACAACTAAATAAAGGATATAACTGTTTTTGGTCGACAACATACGATTATTCAATACAAACAGAGACATGATTATTTTTCGCTTCCACAAAACCACCGTTCACCGTTATTTCCGTTTTTTCTCCGTTGACACAGTAGGTTAGTACGCCTTTTGTCAATGCGGAAATTATCGGTGCATGGCGATTCAGAATCGTGAATAACCCGACTGATCCGGGCAATGTCACCAATTCGGCTTCGCCTGAATAGACTGTTTTTTCGGGGGAAATAATTTCGAGTGTCATTTCTTATACTTTCAATTTCTCCGCTTTCAGGATGGCGTCCTCGATAGTTCCAACATTGAGGAAAGCCTGTTCGGGCAATTGGTCTACTTCGCCATCCATAATCATATTGAAGCCTTTGATCGTATCTTCGATCGAGACCATCACGCCGGGCACGCCCGAAAATGCTTCGGCCATAAAGAAAGGCTGCGACAGGAAACGCTGCACACGGCGTGCACGGCCTACCACCAATTTATCTTCGTCCGAGAGTTCTTCCATACCCAAAATGGCGATAATGTCCTGCAATTCCTTGTAGCGCTGCAGCAATTGTTTTACACGTTGAGCTGTATTGTAATGCGCGTTGCCTGTGATATTCGGATCCAATATGCGCGAGGTGGAATTAAGCGGATCCACGGCCGGATAAATCCCCAATTCGGATATTTTGCGATCCAACACCGTAGTGGCGTCGAGAAATGCGAAAGTTGTTGCCGGAGCAGGGTCGGTCAAGTCGTCAGCAGGCACATAAACGGCTTGCACAGAGGTGATCGAGCCTTTTTTGGTCGAGGTAATCCGTTCCTGCATAACGCCCATTTCGGTAGCCAGCGTCGGTTGGTATCCTACTGCCGAAGGCATACGTCCCAGCAAAGCAGATACTTCCGAACCTGCCTGTGTGAAACGGAAAATATTGTCCATAAAAAATAAAATATCACTACCCGTATCGCCGCCGCGATCGCGAAATGACTCGGCAATTGTCAACCCCGATAAGGCAACAGACGAGCGCGCTCCGGGTGGCTCGTTCATTTGTCCGAAAACCAATGTAGCTTGCGATTTGGCCAGTTCGTCGTAGTCAATTTTCGACAAATCCCACTCCCCGCGTTCCATGCTTTCTTTAAATGCAGCACCGTAACGGATAACGCCCGATTCGATCATTTCACGCAACAGATCGTTGCCCTCGCGGGTGCGTTCGCCGACACCTGCAAAAACTGAAAATCCGTTGTGCTTTTTGGCAATATTGTTAATCAATTCCATGATCAACACGGTTTTGCCTACGCCGGCGCCGCCGAACAGACCGATTTTCCCCCCTTTCAGGTAGGGCGCTAACAGATCAACCACTTTGATTCCGGTAAAAAGAATTTCGGTCGAAGTAGCCAGATCCTCAAATTTAGGCGGGTCGCGATGGATTGGCTCAGCGTTTTCGCGACTTACGGGTTTCATACCATCGATGGTATCGCCAATCACGTTCAACAACCTTCCTTTAACCTGTTCGCCGACAGGCATTGAGATGGGAGCGCCCAAATTTTCCACTTCCATTCCGCGAAAAATACCGTCAGTCGAATCCATGGCAACGGTACGGACGGTATCCTCGCCAATATGTTGCTGGACTTCAACAATTAATATTTTCCCGTCGGGGCGGGTTATTCTGAGTGCATCGTAAATTTTAGGAATGGAATGACCGGCATTTACATACGAAACGTCTATTACAGGGCCAATCACTTGCGAAATACGTCCAATGTGTTCAGGCATAAAAAAATATAAACTATTTATTATCTTTACATTAATAAAAAAAAACACCCCTTGAAAGATGAATTACATACTCCAAGAAGTCGCAAATGTAATACATTTAACGGTACATTGTTCCGGGAAAGTGATTTATTTTTAAAAAAATCCCTAAAAAAGCGCTAAAAACAATTCCTCAATAGCTCCTCTCAAAATATTTTGCCGACCCGAATAGTTGTTTACCAAGAGGGCAATTGCATATTGCTTGCCGTTTTTGGTAATATAACCTCCATAACAAAGGACGCGACTCATACTACCGCTTTTCAGGCGTGTTTTACCCTGTAAGGCAGAGCCTCTTAGCATGTTTCGTACGGTTCCTTCAATGCCGGGTTGCGGTAAAGATTCGAGATAACCGGCCGAAACGCCCGATTTTGTAGCCATATACCTATACAGGTCGCACAAAAAATCGACGGTCACTTTATCGGTAATGGCCAATCCACTGCCATCGAACATCCACAATGAACCCGTATGCAGCCCTTTACCGTTCCAGTAATCTTTTACGATGCGTGCTCCTTTCTCGAAAGAGGAAATCACTTCCGAACGATTCGACTGATATTGCAGACCAAGCGTCTTAAGCAAGGCGTCGGCAAACAGGTTATGGCTGACAAAATTTGTTATTCGGACGATTTCTTTCAATGAAGGCGAACAGGTCGTAATCAAAAGCTTCCGCTCAGCAGCCAATGATTCGTTGCTTAGTGTCAATAAGCGATAGGAAGAAGGACTTTTATCAGTTTCAATACCATTGACAGTCAGGTATTCAGAAAAATATTGGGCAAGATAGAGCGGCGGGTCGGGAATATCGCCGGTAATACGTGCACGGCTTTGGTTTGTACGGACTGAGCCATACAAATAACGTTCGTTCGAAAACGGAATACCCACCACATAACTGCTGTCCGATGGAGTGGGAGCGGTTTTCAGATAATTGTAAAAAGTCAACGAAGGCAAATGCGGATCGGTATGCAAAAGGACAGGTTGTGTTCCGGCAGCGCCTGTACTCAGATAAAGCGTGTATCGGTTATCAAAGATATTAAGCCCATAACTCCCTTGTCCATAACTGCTTCCCATGTCTTCCCGCATCCATTTCATAGATACGCCTTCCGTATCAAAGATACTTTCATCGGCAATGATACTACCGGTAATTCTTTGAATACCGGCTTGTCGGATAGCCGCAGTCCATAAAACCAAAATACTGTCCTTGTCCGTTTCTAATTCGGAAGAATTAAGCGTAGGGTCACCTGACCCGGACAGGTATAGATTTCCGTTTAAAACGCCGTCTGTTATTTCGCCGTCGTACAAAACCGATGTTTCGAACCGGAAGTCTTCGCCCAATATTTCAAGTGCCGTCGCCGTGGTAACGGATTTCATTACCGAGGCAGGTGTCATCTCTTTCTCCGGCTCAAAACTATAGAGCACTGTTCCGTTATCAACCTCCTTAACCATAAACGACACGGCAGCACCTTTCAACGCAGGTTTCTGCAAAAAAAGCCTGAAAGGTTGTGGCACTTGCGAAAAAGCCTGATAACCAAAGTCAAACAGACATATCAAAATAAAAATACGCCGGATAAATTTAGCAGGAAACATAGATTTCAACACCTTTTTAATATTTACACAGCGCAAATATAGTTGTTTTTATTGTGTTTTAATAATTAATTCTCAATGCATCCTTCAATTGATTCATTTTAAAAAAACAAACTTTTTTTGATTTTTTCCTCAAAGAATAGTCTCAATCCCCAATTTTTTATTACCTTTGCAGCCGCATTCGACAAAATTAAAATTTTTCAGGTCGATTCGCTAGCTCAGCAGGTAGAGCACATCCCTTTTAAGGATGGGGTCCTGGGTTCGAATCCCAGGCGAATCACCAATATGGCAAAAGAAGTTTAAATCCCTTCAACTTATTATGTTGAAGGGATTTTTATTAGATTAAAAAAGAATCAAAGACAGGGTTTTATGATGATAATAAAACATAAAAATACTTAAATATAGTTTATTTAATAGCATGATAATTAGAATGTTTTACCTTTGCAAAGCATTTTAATAACCTAAAAGTTTACAGGGAAAACGATGGGAAATACAAAGCGATCGTCGTCATGCCCATCCTTCCCTCCATATCATATAAAAGAAATTTTTAAGTTAATTTGCCAAATAAAATATAATAATGATTACTTTTGGAGTATGAAAGATAGCGTGTTCAAATATATATGGTTCCTTGGCGCTTTTGTATATGCCGTCAATACAAACGCGCAGGAAAAGACCGATTCAATACAGGGCGATTCGGTCAAGCATTTGATTGAATTTAACTATCACATAAATAATGCTTTGTCCCCGCCACTAATCAATCAATCGGCAAAAACCATCTTAGAAATAACCAATCAGCCGCTTAAAATAAATTACGATAACATTTCAACAAATCAAATCAGTTGGGATATGACCGATAGATATTCCATTGACAGAGAAATTTTACAAAATCGCTTTAAACCAATGTTTTATTCAGATTATAAACGTAATGATAATTTGTTTTCGGGAATTAATTCCGAAAAAACAACTTTTTCAGTCAGATTCCAAGATGCTTTTTTAGGATTTGAGGGAGCGACATCACTAAGTCTCGGTATGGAGTGGCAAGCAACGGACAAATTAACGATTACCGGCAATCAATTTATTACGCGATATTTTTTACCGTTCGATCTTCAAAGAAGAACATCAGCCGGATTGAATACAATGATGATTTATCAGCCGACTGATTGGCTTATTATGAGAGCGCATGGTCAATACGCCTATAAGGGAGTAAAAAATGCTAACATGCTTCTTGCCCCTCAAAGCAGTTTTGGAGGCGATGTTCTACTGAAATTTTCCAATTCTTTCGGCCTGGGCGGAGGCGTTAGATACGTGAACCATGCAGGAAAATGGATACCTCAATATTATCCATTATTTCATATTAATGCAACAAGAAAAAAAAATCGATAATGTATGGTACGACAAAGATGAAAAAAATTTTCTTCAAAAAAACTTTGTTTTAAAAACAAATTTATTATAATTTTGCATTCTTGAACAATTACAGTTAAGAATTTGCAGATAGCCAAAAACGAAAAAACTTAGTAAGCGGCTGTCTGAAGTTCGCAAAGTAGTATCTATGCTTTAGTTTTACCGTAAGGGCAGACCAGTTAACAAAATAAATTTTTAAAAATATGAAATCATCAGGTATTATTTGTACAGCATCCATATTGCTGTTATCATGCACCGCAGTACAGGCGCAATCGACCCTTCAGGACACGAAAACGATGGAAATGACGTATGCCAAATCCGACTTTGTGCCGGGCGATGTGATCTTCTTTGAAGACGAACTGACGAACGAAAAAATGGGCGAGTTTCCAAGCCGGTGGGATCTGAAATTCGGAAACGCCGAAATAGCCATGCTAAACGGCGAAAAATGTATCACCCTGATCGGCCATACGGCTATCATGCCGCTGATAACGCCCACTACGAATTATTTGCCGGATGAATTTACGGTCGAATACGATCTGTATTGCGATGTTTCGGACGTAACACGGGTCATTTCCGAAATGCGCCTGAATGACGGCGGCGCTGTTGACCTGCGACGTATCCAGACAATCTCAAGCACAAACTCCGGAAATTACCGCCACGACAATCCGTCTCGAACACATTTGAGAGGAAGCGCATTTATCGGACGACAGTATTTCGAAAGCAAAAGCCCCGGCAGTCTGACATTCAGAGGCTTCTGGAACAGCCCCGACGATGTCGCCGGAAGCGGGCAGGAAACGGTCGCCATAACCCCCAAAACGTGGCAGCACATAGCCGTTTCGTTCAACAAACGCGCGCTGAAATATTACGTGAATGGCGTCAGGATACTGAGTATTCCGGGCATGAAACAGCCTGTCTCGCTGTGGCTGTGGGCAGATAACGGACATACCTACATCAGAAACATCCGCATTGCCAAGGGCGCCGTCCCGCTTTACGACCGCATGGCAGCAGGCGGTAAAATCGTTACTTACGGTATCACGTTTGATGTAGGAAAAGCCACCGTTAAGCCCGAATCCATGACCGAAATTATGCGTTTCGTTGCGCTGATGAAGGAAAATCCAGACCTGAAATTTTCGGTCGAAGGCCATACCGACAACACCGGCAGCGCCGCCGCCAACCAGACGTTAAGCGAAGCCCGCAGTCAGGCAGTAGTTGAAAAGTTAATGGAAAACGGCATAGCCCGCGACCGCCTGACCGCCGCCGGCAAAGGACAATCCTCGCCCGTAGCCGATAACACCACAGACGAAGGAAGAGCGCAGAACAGAAGAGTAGAGTTTGTAAAACAGTAAGCACGAAGGCAAAACTTTCGTATCATTTGCAGGGCGATGATGCGTTACGAATTGTTTGTCAGGGCAACCAAACGCGGACAAAAGTCGTTTATGTTGGATATTGACGCCATTACAGCCGATACTTTGCATGATATGTGGGATTTTTT
>Ga0082212_10009573_pt1 | contig 12490 bp, 10 predicted proteins | sample TergutNt197P3_FD_71548 | JGI IMG/M metagenome (GOLD analysis project Ga0082212, IMG submission 71548) | Neocapritermes taracua P3 segment gut microbial communities from Petit-Saut dam, French Guiana - Nt197 P3 | ecosystem: Host-associated > Arthropoda: Insects > Digestive system > Gut ... | reverse complement strand
CCTCTTGGCTACTGAGGTTGGTTTGTTTGTAAAATAAGGTGAAAATAAGGTTTTTGTTCTCGCATGATTGCGCTGTCGGATTAATCTGTGTCAATCTGCGCAATCTGTGGACAAATCCCTCTCTGAAAAACGACCCATTTGTCCCCGTTCACGGTATAGTTTTGGAACTGGTCCAAAAGTGTTCAATGGTTACAATCCCCCCCCTTCCATCGTTGGACCGCTAAATAGTCCGGGGCGAATGACAATGGGGCAGTCGCGGCGAAGTTCCGACCAGCCGACCAGGCTTGCCGTGAATTCCAATTTCCACGTAACTTCGTTGTTCTTCGAGCGAAAGGAGTGCATGGCACCTTCCGGTAAGTGTAAAAAAAATTCTTCATGAAGTGGGGACTCGGGTGTGGTACGGAAATCGGATCGGGAAAAGATCGTTTGCCGAAACACGTCATGGCGATTCGTAACCGTATCTGTTCCCTGATGGAATCGGGCAATTTCCTCGCAGACCAAATCCACCGACAGATGTTCAAACCGTAATGTTCCATCCTGATGGAGCAGTATTCGGTACTTTCTGTTGGGATAAATCGGGTGATCCGAGACTTCCAGTAATGTCGGCGCAACGCGGAACGTTATCCAAAGTTGCCGGGCGACCACCCAATATAATACGAGTCCAACGCCGCAAAACAGGCAGCGAAAAAAGATGCTCACGAGTTGATCTGCCCAACTGTTCGCCGGTTCAAAAAACGATAAAATCAAAATGACAATGGCGATGATCGTCCATGCCGTTGCAAAGAGAGTTTGTCCCACTAACGGAAAAATCGGTCGCTGTCCCAGCGGCAGACGGTACGACAGATGCGTTCCCGGACTTTCGTTGATTCCTCGAATATCTGGAATCGTTGCCCAATCCGAAGTATGTGTTGCGGAGTCTTTCGACAAAGTGAGCAAAGCGGCTTGCCGTTCTTTAGAAATCGTCAGTAATCGAAAGGACTGCGGCAAGCCGACGAGTCCAAGAACGATGAGCGAAAAGGACAGCAAGAGCAAAAACCAGCCCCAAATCGAAATATCCCAAACGACAATAACTTGATGGGGATCTTTCACGTAGTACCAACAATTCGTCCGCCGACCGACGGTAAAGGACTCCATTGCCGATTGTGCTTGTTTTTCATCGGCGGTAAATCCCGCTTTGGGTTGCAAGGAAAGGTAATCGAACGTCCAGACGTGATAAGTTTTCCCTTCGACGGTGTGTTCGAGTAGTATTTCGGGGCGGTATCGGACTTCCGAACCAAAGGTCTGCTCAGCAATCCGCTTATCCAATACGATTCCACGCGAAGGGACAAACTCTTGATACAGTGTCAATTGCGGGAGTGCCCAAGTCACAAGTTGGAGCACAAAAATGACGATTCCGACGACGACCATCGTCAAAAACGCCAGTGCTTCTCCCCATCGAATTTGCGAAAACCGATTTTTTTTCATTGAGTTTTAGCCAGAATTATCTCCGAAATTATACCACAAACTCGCACAATCACAAAAATGGTACAGGCAGAAACTCTGCGTGCGCATCACGCCTAAAACGCAGACGATAGATTTATTTCCGGTCATTCTGCATCACGGACTCGTTTGTCCATCTCTGTTTTTCTGAAAATTCCCCAGGTCTGACAAAACCCTTCATACTATGGTATAATGTAGACGTTCAAAAAAGGAAGTTAGGAAAAACTCCTAACTTCTCACTCCTTCAAAATATGGAACGTCGAGTTGTCATTACAGGAATCGGATTGGTTACACCACTGGGACATGATGTCGAAACCGTTTGGCAAAAAATCTTGACAGGGCAATCCGGTGTAGGACGAATTACCCTATTCGATGCCCAAAGTTTTCCGACGCAGATCGCCGCCGAAGTCAAAGATTTCAATATGTCTGTCATCGGCGAAAATCCCGACGATTGGCAACTCCAAGATCGGCACACACGTTTTGCTCTTGGCGCAGGTTTCAAAGCCATGGTCGATGCAGGACTCTGGGATGCGGACAAAAAGTCGAAAGCCTTTGCCTACGACTCCGAACGTATCGGCGTTTACACCGGTGCCGGTGAAGGACAGCAAGACTTCGGGCATTTTTCGGAAATGATTCTTGCCTCGCTGGATAGCAAAGCGGACGGACAATTCGATATGGGCAAATTTATTGCCAAAGGAATCGAAATTCTCGACCCGCACAAGGAACTTGAACAGGAACCGAATATGCCGGCGGCTCATCTGGCGGCAATGTTCGAGGCGTTCGGTCCGAATGTGAACTGTCTTACAGCATGTGCTGCCAGTGGGCAAGCCGTCGGCGAAGCGGCACAACTGATTAAGCGGGACGAAGTGGACATCATGATAGCGGGCGGAACGCACTCGATGATTCATCCATTCGGCGTAACCGGTTTCAATTTGCTGACGGCATTGAGTACCAACAACGAAAATCCGCAAGGTGCCTCCAAGCCGTTCGACAAAGAGCGGGACGGTTTCGTTCTCGGCGAAGGAGCGGCAGTTGTGATATTGGAGTCTCTTGAGCATGCTCAAAAGCGCGGGGCAAAAATTTATGCCGAACTTGCCGGTTATGGAGCCACGTCGGACGCATTTCGCATTACTGACATTCATCCTGAAGGACGCGGTGCCATCGGTTGCATTAAAAAGGCAATGGAAGATGCGGGATTGTCGATTGATGATGTCGATTACATCAACGCCCACGGAACGAGTACGAGTGTCAATGATCGGATCGAGACGTTGGCAATCAAAGGTGTGTTCGGTGAGCGTGCGTCCAAAATTCCGGTGTCGAGTACGAAAAGCATGACGGGACATCTGATTGCGGCAGCAGGAGCGAGCGAATTGATTTACTGTACGTTGGCAATTCGAGATGGTATTTTACCGCCGACGATGAATTACAATGTCTCTGACCCGGAGTGCGATTTAGATTACATTCCCAACGTAGCACGGAAGGCGAAGTGCGACGTGGCGTTGAGCAACAGTTTCGGTTTCGGCGGTCAAAACGTGACGCTTGCCGTCCGGCGATTCGTTTGAGGCGGTTTCTAAACAAATGCAACGCAACCCCGTCCATTCAGAACGAAAAAAAGCACACAAACATTTGAACAGATGAAAATTTTTCACACTTCCGGTGATCTTTTCTCATCCAACCATTGGCATGTTTTGCGAAGGGCTTCTTCAAACGGTGTGATTGAATAACCCAATTCCTGTGCTGCCTTTTCGCATGAGAATGCCCAATCCACAAGAAATGTCCGAACCCAGCCCGACGTAATCGGCGGATAGATACCGACGCACTTGGCTTGAAGTTCGAGATAATGGGCAACCAGCATCGGAACCACCCAAAAGAGTTTCAGTTGGAATCGTTTTTTGTCGTCTATATTGTCCAGCGTTTGAAAAAATTCTTTGAGGGAAACGTTTTCGCCCCCCAAAATGTACCGCTCTCCGATTTTTCCCCGCTCCATTGCCAAGAGATGTCCTTCGACAACATCGTCAACGAATCCATAGTTTCCGATATTGCGTCCCCAATTCAAGAGAAATGGAAACGAGCCGCGGCGATATTGGTCGAGCAATTTCGTTACCGAATTTGATTCCGATTGCAAACCGGGTCCGAATACCCGAGTCGGATTGACAATGACCAGCGGCAAACCGTTTTCGAGCCACGGTGTCGATTCTCGTTCCATCACCGTTTTTGTTCGTTCGTATTCCGTGAAACAATGTTCCGATTGTCTCGGCATTTGTTCGTTGCCGATCACTCCCGGCGGAGTGAAACCGAGCGTAACAATCGTCGAAGTCCAAACGATGCGTTCGATGTTCAATTCCTGCGCAACAGCAAACACATTTTTTGTTCCTTCGATGTTGACTTGCGTGTAGGTTTGCGGGTCGGCTGCCCAGTTTTTGGCATACGCTGCCAGATGAAAGACGTAACTGCAATCGGTCATGCCGATACGCAACGATTCCTTGTCCGTGATGTCGCCAGTGATGTATTCCAGATTAGGTTGCTCTACGGTGGGTACGCTCCGTTTCAATGCACGAACGGTGAACCCGCGTTCGAGTAACTTTGCTATCAGTGCGGAACCGATAAAACCGGTACTGCCTGTTACAAAAACTTTTTTCGATAAGTCCATTACAATCGTCGCTCGGTGCTCAATCGATCCAGCGCATTTTGGAAAAATTCGGAATGACAGCAAATTTCGTGCCCGGAATACGAAGACCGTGGGGCCAAAAAACGTAAACGGCTTCGCCAATCAGCAGTTTTCGCTCCACATAATGCGGAATGCGGTCTTCCGTCCAAAGCCGACTGTCCTTGCTCTGTGCGCTGTTGTCGCCGCACATCAAAAATTGATCTTTGTCCAACTTGAACTGCGTCTGTCGTGTTTTGCCGAAATCACCCCAATACTTCGGGGTCGAAAGGATATGCCGGACATTTTCTTCGTCAAAAGAGAAACCATATTGGAACGGCGAATGGAGCAAATCGCAATGGTCCCGGTTGGTTTCGTCGCTGGAAATATAGTACAAATTCCGCATAATTTTGAGATTTTTGACTTGCACCTTTCCAGCAAGTGTGCCGATAGCCGCAGGTTCTAAATCGAGTTCCGTCGGACTCCGATCCCGAGACAGTGGTCCGCCGTCGTAGCAAAGATGGTCGTAACGTCCTCTACCTTGCGTATCAATTTCTTTGCCGTCGACGACAAGCCGCATTTCTTCGTCCACGTTGCAAAACATGATGTCGTGGTCGCGTCCCAGATAAATCGGTGCATTCACAATAACCGGTTCGAATTCTGGTACATCGGGAATAGAAAAAGTTGCACTTCCATTTGGGAAATCGAGGTCGCATTGAAAATGGATTCCCCCGTTCACTAATCGGAATGAAACGGTTTTGCCTGAATCGTTTTGAAGTGTACACTGCATTGCCAGATCGCCGACCCAGTTTAAGCCGAGTCCTTCGGCGGCTCTCTTGCACATTTGGACTTCGCCATATTGCTCTGTTTCGACCTGATAGACATCGCGGCGCAGTCCCGATGGATACTGGGTAACATGCGTATTGTAAGCAACGGTGTCGGTAATCAGTTGCGGGGTGCCCGTCGGATTGTGTTCCGGTAATTTGCCTTGCATCAGTTGATACCAATCCGCCGTCGTTGCGGTGATGTATCGGAATTTCAACCACGATGTTTCATCGCCGTTTCTTTTTGTAAAGGTAAAGGATTTATAATCATCGGAACGTTGCCAATGTTCGTCGTCGCTGTACCAACGAGTTTTCCAGCCGAGTTCGTGGATTACGGGAACAACATAATCGTTGTCGTCCACCGGTCGCATCATCGACAGCAATGCACGGAGTGGTTTGCGTTGAATCTCGAAATGTTCCGTGCCGTCTTTCTTGACGAACACTTGACCATTGCGGAGCATGACGGTTTCGTTTTCGAGTCCGACGCACCGCTTAATGTAATTGACCTGCGGTGTGGCAGGATAGCGGAACACCGTGACGTGCCAGCGGCTCGGTTCCCGAAAACTGAATAAACTTTTGTTCACGAAAATACGGTCGCCGCCGAAGGAGATATACGTTTGATTTTGCAGGTTGTCATCGCCGACGTACATCGTGTATTGGCACTGCGGACATGTTCCCCCAATGACGCGGGGGAGTTCATTGTTGGCACGCTGGCGTTCCTGACCATCGTTCGATTCCTGACTGGCACTGAGTTGAAAGGGATAGCCGCAGACTTCACAGTTCACGTCTTTGTGCCGTCCCATCAGGGTGGAAGCCATCGAGCCGGTCGGAATACAGTACAGTTCGATGATAAACGCCTTGAAAAGGAACGCCAAAATGAGGGCAATGCCGAGTGCTTCGATTGTTTCCCGAATGGTGCGGAGAGTACCGATGGACTCGTTTTTTTGCGGGGACTCTGTATCAGTCTTTGTCATTAAAAAAAAAAGCCAAAACGTCGAACGAATGGCGATAGTATAACGTTATTCGAGAGTCGAATCAACTCATGCCGGTTGAAAATGCGGCAGAAATAGGTATATTTAGACAATGCGATCAATTGCGATGATGAATCAGAAGGGAGGAGTGGGCAAATCCACTGCGACGGTCAATATCAGTGCGGCATTGGCAGCGGCAGGGAAACGAGTTTGCGTTGTCGATATTGATCCGCAGGCTCATGCCACGTTGCACCTCGGAGCGGACTTGGGATACGATGCCCAATCCATCTACGATGTTCTGACAGGCAAATGCAAACTTGCCGATGTCCGTCGGCAAGTCTCGGAAAACCTTTGGCTGATTCCCGCCCATCTTGATATGGTCGGTGCAGAATTGGGATTGGCAAACGTGCCCGGTCGGGAATTGATCTTGCGAGACGAGTTAGCCGAAGATCATTTTCCGTTGGATTACCTCTTCATCGATTGTCCGCCATCGCTGGGGCTTTTCACGCTCAATGCACTTGCAGCAGTGCAAGATGTGTTTGTGCCGATCTTGCCGCATTATCTTGCCTTACACGGTTTAATGCGGCTTGTGGAAACAATGGAAATGGTAACGAAACGATTGAACAAATCACTGCGGCTTTCGGGAATCCTCCTGAATATGTTCGACACGACGAATTTGGCGAATGAGGTTTTGCTGGATGTTACGAATTTTTTGGGTCAGCGGGACAAATTGCCGACGGTGTGCCGAGATGCGGTGATTTTTGACACAAAGATTCGCCGTAACATCCGATTGGCGGAGGCACCGAGTCACGGTTGCCCCATTTTTGAATATGACCCAAATTCCAGCGGAGCAGAAGATTACCGCAACCTTGTCGACGAAATTGCCGAAAAGTTCGGCAGAAATCGGTCTTGATTCGTTTTGCAATTTACCCTAAAATACCAAGGGGCGGGATTGCCGAAAATACAATACGTAGGGGAATGTCGCCGCCGGAATGTCGAAAATTTACCCCGTTGAGTGCTATGCGAATTGTTACGCCGTTTTTGCTGTTGTTGTTGTGGAGCGTCCCCGTGTTTGGTCAGGAAACATCGGCAAAGCCTTTACTTGCTCCGGGGGGGCTGATTACCGTTCCACCGAACATTGACTACGAATCGGTAGTGAACCGCGCCGACATCACCGAACTGTTGTCCGTTTTGCCGGAAACCGATCCAGACCTACAAGGAGAAGTGCCCTTCATGCCGGAAAAGTGGGCAAAGGACATCCGCCACACTCGTGATGTCTGGTGCTTGCAATTTGCCTTCAAACCGCTTCGGATGATCGATGTCGATATTCCCAATGCCGCAGGAACATTTGATAAAAAGAAAATTTGGTATCTGGTCTACAATGTTGCGAATCTTGGTCCAGCGGAACTCGACGAGAAAAAACTCAACAGTTCGCTTGGTTCGGAGGTTCCGGCGGGAAACGAAAAAAATCTGCCAGTACCGGAGGATAAAACGTCACTTAATATACCGCGTTCGGCACCTTTGGAAGTCCGGCGGCAGTCGGGAGATTTCGTGCCGAGTCCGGGAAAGAATGAACCCATTCGATTCGTGCCGCAGTTCGTTTTGGCAACACAGCGGCTCGTGTTGGGGAGTGCCCCCGTTACCAATCCCGAATCGGGAAAGACGGAATGGCAATCCGAAACCGAGGCGGTTTCCTACAATGACCGCATTATTCCACTGGCATTACCGGCAATTATAAGGCGGGAAGGAATGAAGAACCCGCCGGAAACAACGATCACGTTCCCGCAAAAGGAAATTGCACCAGGGCAGGATTTATGGGGAGTGGCAATGTGGATGGACATTGATCCGCGAATTCACGAATTTTCAATCTACGTCAGTGGTTTGACGAATGCTTATCAGTGGGTGGATAAAATGACGGAAGACGGGACGTATGAAAATACCGGCAAAATCGGCGAAGGGCGGATGCTCAAAAGGAGAGTGTTAAGAACGGATTGGTGGCGGGTCGGCGACGAACGTTCGATCAATGAATCGCAAATCCGATTCGGGGCAAAGGAAGGAAAGGCACCCATAAGCATCTTTGATCTCAAAGGGGACTTCAACCGTGATGGAAAAGTAGATGCCGAAGAACGCAAAAAATTTGAAGCGATCCTTCTGGAAGCCGATACCGATGGCGACGGATGGATAAGCGATGAAGAAAAAATTGAATATCATCGGATTCACCAACATTGGCTATTTCCAAGTTACGGATACGAGTGGTTGTTCTTGTAATGGACGGTGCGATGATTTTTATGCCGGATATTTTCAACCGGCAAAACCTGCGACATTACGGAAAAACAAACTCCGGCACGACCCGCTTGGGAACAATTTCGTGTTCGTAAGCCTGTTTGAGCAACTCCTGAACGGCACGGCGACCCACATCACCGAAATCGAGCGTCCAATGGTTTACGTACATTCCGACGAATTTGTCCGCATCGTCTCGTTTCAAGCCGCGACCGAATTCCAAAGCGTAATCCAACGCCGCTTCCCGATTGTCGAGAGCATATTTGATACTGCCGTGTAAAAACCGCACCACATCGGGAATCGTTTGTCCCGGCAAATCACGCCGAATCGCATTCGCACCAAGCGGTAGCGGCAAACCGGTTCTCTCCATCCACCACACCCCCAAGTCCGCAATGAGTTTCAATCCTTCCCGCTCGAACGTCAACTGCCCTTCGTGAATGATAAGCCCCGCATCGTACTTGTTTGCCTTCACGTCTTCGAGAATCTGATCGAACGGCACGTTGATGAATTCTACGTTGGTGCGTTTTTCTTGCGCCAGATACAATTTCAACGTTAAGAATGCCGTGGTCAGTTCTCCCGGTATGGCAATCCGCATCGGCGCATCTGCTGTCTGGGCAGCCCCGCTTTCGACGAGAATCGGACCGTATTTATCTCCCATGCTTGCCCCGCAGTTGCAGAGCGCATAGACATCGTTCAGATAAGCATAAGCGTGAACGCTCACGGCAGTGAGTTCGAGTTCACCGTGAAATGCCCGACGGTTGAGCGTTTCGATGTCCACCAGTTCGTGAACGAACTCGTATTGCCCGGTATCAATTTTCCCTTTGGCAAGGGCGTAAAACATGAACGCATCGTCGGAATCGGGACTGTGTCCCACACGAATAATCTGCTTCGGCACGGTTAACTACACGAAAACGAATGGTACATCAGCATCCCATTGTAGCGTGGAAATGTGAAATGTACACTGTTACATTGGAACACGTCAAAAGCCGGATTTTTTTCGTGTTCTTGATGTCATCTCCGAATGTTTACACATTCGTGTTACATAACAATGAACACTATATCCAAAACAATCTTGTGTGTGTTGCTTTTGCCCCCCTTCCTGCAAAGTGCAGAACCGGAGCGAACAATTCCTCTGCTGGACGACACCCGCTTTCGGCAAGGAGTCGTCGTTCATTCACCGCTACCCGGCAAACACGTCGTCGAAGGAAAATTGACACCGTTTGCCGAAGCCGACCCCTTGTGGAACGTAGCACAGTGGCACAGCCGTTTTTCGTTGGCAAATGCCCAGCCGGAAACATCGGCGGCGGGCGTTGTTCGATACTTTGACGGTGCCAAAACGCTTCTCTTTTATCCGAAATCCGAAAAAGATAAACCCGACTTGGCACTCGGTATCGACGCAATCAAGGAATACGAAGAAAAAATTCCCAAGCCGGGTGATGCCTGGACGCATCTCTTGTTGGAACGTAAATTGCCCGGCGCACCGGCACTGACGGAGATCAAATCCGTACATTTTCATCTTCGGTTTCGTATTCCGAAGCAGGAACGGCAAGCCATTTCGGACTGGAACGAAAAGTATCACACCGCTCAATTTTTGTTCTACCTGACGGTACAGAATCGCAATCGGAACAATCCCGGTTTCGGCGATTACTATTGGTTCGGCATCCCGATGTACGATGCTCGTTATCGGCACACGCCGGGGCATCAGGCGGCGGACTTGTCGAGCGAAAAGAAACAGGGGACGGGCAAGTTTATCTTCAATTTGCCGGGCAAAGAATACTTTGTGGAGAGCGCGCACGACGGCGACTGGATCACGATTGACAAAGAGATTTTGCCGCTCATCCTTCGAGGATTGGAATCGGCTTGGGCTCGCGGTTATCTCCAACAGTCACAAGATTTGTCGGATTATCATCTTTCGGGAATGAACATCGGTTGGGAAGTAACCGGTCCGATGAATGTGATGGCGGAAATCGCCGATTTTGCGATTGATGCGGTTTACTCGCAATGATGTTGACACCACACCATCATGCGTTAGAATGGCGGCACAACATTTTTTGATAGAAGGGGGAATTTCATTATGTCTTTCAACAATTCACAATCATTTGATCAAAACTTTTCCGCCCCGACAGATTTATTTGCGGCGGCAGCGGCTACCGATGAACGAGCAGGATTCATCATAAAAACGTACTTGTACCTCAGTGGGGCGATTGCGGCTCTCATTGCGATTGAGACGTTCTTTTTCACCGTACTAGGAATGGAAAATATGCTGAAAGTAACCGCCACAATGCTCGGCGGACAGTTTTCGTGGCTCATCGTTTTCGGTGCCTTCATGCTCGTCAGTTGGGTTGCCCATAGTTGGGCGCAGAGTGCCGTCAGTTCCGCAGTTCAGCATGCCGGTTTGGCTCTGTACGTCGTTGCCATGTCGGTTATTATGATTCCGTTGCTTTGCCTTGCCCAACTGAAAACGGGTGATGCCCGGCTCATTGTTTCGGCAGGAACCGCAACGGCAGGTCTCTTTGCCATGCTCACGCTTGCCGTTTTCATTACCCGAAAAGATTTTTCGTTCCTGCGTTCGTTTTTGATGTTCGGCGGTCTTGCCGCTATGGGACTCATTGCCACGGCACTCATTTTCCAATTTTCGCTGGGACCAATCTTTATGTATGCAATGATTGCTTTCTTCTGTGCCTACATTTTGTATGACACGTCGAATGTGTTGCATCACTACCGGATCGGACAGCACGTCGCTGCTGCGCTGGCTTTGTTTGCTTCGGTCGTCATGTTGTTCTGGTACATTCTGCAACTGTTCCTTTCCAGGGAATAAATGTGTTTAAGAGCATCGGGATTCAAAATCCCCCTGTACCCTTCCAATGAACCGATGGTGTCCCGCACTTGCAGGAGATGCTGGAAAAATATACAATGTCCTACTATGTGGCAAAGCATTCAAGGACACGACGCAATTGTCGAGCGGTTCCGCCGGGCATTTGAACGCGGTCGGCTTGCCGGTTCGTTTCTCTTCGTGGGACCGCCCGGTGTCGGAAAACGCCGATTCGCCTTCGCACTGGCAATGGGATTACTCTGCAAAAAACAGGACAACCTCAATCCTTGCGGTGTTTGCGCTTCGTGCAAACTGTTCGGAGGACACTCAGCCACCGACTTCGATTTCGAAACCGACTCTTTCAAATCCGACCATCCCGATTTGTACTATGTTGCCAAGCCGCCAGACAAAAAAGATTTGCCGGTGGAACTGCTCATCGGAGACGAAAAAAATCGAGCAGGGCTTTGTTACGATATTTCCTTAACACCCTTTATGGGCAATCGGAAAGTGGCGATTATCAATGATGCCGACTTTTTCAACAACACGGGAGCCAATGCCCTACTGAAAACATTAGAAGAACCGCCGACTGATGCCGTGTTGATTCTCATCAGCACCTCCACTGCAAAGCAGTTACCGACGATTCGGAGCCGGTGTCAGATCGTCCGTTTTTCGCCGCTGCCGCCGGAGGTGCTGTCGGCAATTCTTATCGAAAAAGAGATCGTAGAGTCCATCGTACAAGGAGAAAAATTGGCGGCTCAAGCAGAAGGAAGTTTGGATCAAGCAAAAGAACTTGCCGATGCGGACATTGATTCGATTCGGACCGAATTGACGAAGTATTTGGCGGCACCCCATTGGGATGCGGTGGCTCTTGCCGCAAAGTTGAACGAGTTAGCCGACGCATCGGGCAAGGAAACATTGATGCGTCGCCGTCGGGCTCGGCTGATTTTCGGACTGGCGGTCGAACATTTTCGTAACGAGATCCGAACGACAGACGCACAGCAAGCAGGACGACGTTTGGAACGGACGCTCGACGCACTGGAGTACATTGACCACAATATCAATCCACTACTTGCCATTGAAGCATGGTCTGCGGCTCTGGGGAATGAGTGTTAGCATGCCAGCAGCACCGTTGACGGCAAAATCTGCAAGAATTTTTTATACACCCCCAGGAAGCACAAGAAAGATGTTGGGGCATAAAATTTCCCCGCGACTTTGGTATAATACCATTTGCTATGCCTGATTTACACCATCACATTGACACCCTTCGTCGTCGGCTCGGTAAGAGACTGCTCATTCTCGGTCATCACTATCAACGTGAGGAGGTGATTGTCCATACTGATCTTCAAGGGGACAGTTTCCAGTTAAGTGCCGCCGCCGCCGAAAATACCGACTGCGAAACGATTGTCTTCTGCGGCGTTCACTTCATGGCGGAGACAGCCGACATATTAGCAAACAGTGCCGAAAATTTGGCACGCCGTGA
>Ga0082212_10009572_pt1 | contig 12490 bp, 8 predicted proteins | sample TergutNt197P3_FD_71548 | JGI IMG/M metagenome (GOLD analysis project Ga0082212, IMG submission 71548) | Neocapritermes taracua P3 segment gut microbial communities from Petit-Saut dam, French Guiana - Nt197 P3 | ecosystem: Host-associated > Arthropoda: Insects > Digestive system > Gut ... | reverse complement strand
GGACATAATGGTCAAACGCAGCTCTGCATCGGGATCCAGGGTATTGATATTGTCAGTGAGGAAAAATACACCAATACCAAATTCCTTTAATTGCCGGGTATAGAAAATACTGTCCAGGGTATTTCTGGCAAAGCGGGAAATTTCCTTGGTGAGGAGAAGATCAAAGCAACCGTCCTTTCCGTCAGCAATCATTTGCTTGAAGCCCGTTCGTTTTTGGATACTGGTACCGCTGATACCTTCATCTACATAGAGCCCGCAAAAGAGCCAGTCCGGATTTTTTTTGATATATTGCTCAAAGAATTGTTTTTGGTTGGCAAGAGAATTCAATTGCCCGTCCTCTCCGCTGCTGACCCGGCAATAAGCCGCCACCTTTTTCATGGAATACTCCTTTTGGCGGTTTCCATTAAAATTTTTAAAACTTTATCCAGCTGCTCTTTAGTGATCAGCTGTTTGCTATATAACGCCTTAGCTGCACCGCATTGCAGATTGAGCATCAGAGCCTGATAGTCCGGCATAAACATCACCTAATCATCTATATTAAGGTTATGCTTGACTTATTATATGATATTTTCTCAGTCTAGCAGGTTTCCATGTTTTGACAGTATACTTTTTTTCAGGTTAGTACAGAGATTATATTGACAAGCTTATCCATTTTAGGTATAATTAGCGTGTGTAGTAATATACCCGGAATCTACCGGGTGGAGATTAAGATTCGCTGGCTGCTTTTTCGATCTTATTTTCCACCAAAACAAATACTCCTCAAATGCCGATAGACCCTCCACTGCGGTCTGCGGCCACAGCGAAGGGTCTACTCGAAAAACCAACTTTCTTCATCCTCCGTTTTTTACACTAACTAAACTGAGCTGGGACATTAAGAAGGAAAAATGAAATTATTAAAGTATGAATGTATTAACTATTTGTCTAATTATGAAGGGATGGTTCACGGCTATCTAAAACTTACAGGATTAACTAAATATCTATTAGCAAAATCAATTTAGGAACTATAGTGTTTTTGGCCTCCTTTCAGTCGGTTTCTCTTATGTGTTTAATAATAATAAACCATAAATATGAAAGGATGTCACGAGAAATGGAACAAAATGATGTTTTTTGGGAACAGAATGCATTTTTTCGGTTATTGCGGAGGAGATACCGCGTGAGGATTGCAATATGTGACGACAATCCCAAATTAATAAAAGAGGTCGAACCCGTACTCTATAAGTATGCCAACCGGCATCGGTTGGAGTTAGCGGTAGATGGATACTGCTCCGGGGAGGCCTTATTGTCTTCTGTCGATGAGTATGATATCGTTTTTCTTGATTATCAGATGGGGGGCTTAAATGGCCTGGAAACAGCCAAAGTTATTCGTAGCAGGAATATGCTGAGTAAAATCGTCTTCTTGACGGATTTTCCCTATTTTGTCTATGAAGCTTTTAAGGTGGATACTTTCCGTTTTTTCCCAAAACCGATTTACGAAGCGGATTTGTTCCAGGTCATGGATGATTATTTTGCCAAATACGGCAACGATTATCCTTTGCAGCTAAGATGTAACCGGGAGGTCGTAACCTTAAATACCAGGGAGATAGTGCTTGTCCGGGCTAAAGGAAAGCATTGTTGCCTGCATTTGCAGGATCGGAAACTGGAATGTACCCAGTTGATGGTTGCGATCGAGTCCCAGTTACCGAGAACTCACTTTTTTAAGGTGGCTAGGGATTATATTATTAATTTCCACTATATTGATAAATATAATAAAGAGTACATATTCTTTAAAAACGGAGACAAGGTTCCTATCAGCCGGAAATATTCCAATGACTTCAAAGACAATTACCGGCGCTATACTGCCCGGAAAAATGCATAAGACCGATATCCTGCTGAGGCAGGGAAATACCCTTCTTTTTTTGCACAAGCGTTATTGCCGGTGTTCCCTTTGTCGAAAAGTGCATAACACATATGTAGAGGGCGGCCCTTGGCCACCCTCTATTTCAACTTTCTTATAGAGTTAAGGGGTTTTATAGAATCTCTAAGATCGGGATGGTTCACGGCCCTCCCGCATTCGGATCAACTAAATATCAAAATGAATATTTCTGTAAGGAACGATAATATTTTCAAGCCTCATTTACAAGAAGTTTTTTTGCACTAATGGTTCTAAAGAAATCTTAAAAAAGATGGGACGGTTCATGTCTATGTCGTATCTGGTATGTAGGATCAACGGCCAAGCGCCCAATCGGTAATGATTTTTATTAATGCCGGCATTTTTTTATCCCCCTTTCAAAAATGGTTTCTTTATTTTTGATTTGTCTAATAAATTATGGAGCAGATAAACGATGGGACGGTTCAGGTTTATTCCGTATCTGACGGATAGTTAACGACCAAGCAGATAATCGGTAATGATTTTAAATATTGCCGGCATTTTTCTGACCCCCTTTCAAAAATGGTTTTTTTTCACTCTATATATAAGAAACCATATTTTTAAGGGATTGTCAAAAAAAATGTAATAAAATGTCGTTAATTAGGAATAAGATGCGTAAATATGGCTGAATATAGAGAAATTACACGAAAATTGTAGAAAAATGTCAAATAATCCCATAAACAGGGGGCGGAATTGTTGGAGGAATAAAAAAGTGACGAGTTTCATCTGGATGGAAACTTTCTTTAATCTGGTCAATATTCATATTTTGCTGATAGGGGTATTAAATGGCAAGCTGAGAAAAGGCCGTTTTTTTATTCTTTTTTCCATGATCCTTTTACCCAGTTTAGCCATATCTTTTTTCCCCCAAATCCCGATTGATGCATTAGTTATATCTTTTTTGTGTATGGCTTTTATTTTTCTCATTCCATTGTTTTCAGTGAATGGACTGGCTAAGATGCAAATGCTGTATGTATCTTTATTCTATGTGGGCTTGACGACTGCACTGATTACTCCAGGTATTTGGATTGTCAGCGCTCTTAACTTAAACTTAACCTTTTGGTATCTTATCGAAATGCTTATTCATATCATGATGTTGTCCTTATGTATTTTAATGGCTAAAGGGCGAATATTTGTCAATATTTCCCAAATGCTTTTGATTCCCGGAGGACAAAAAATAATATTGCTGCTGGCCATCTGGTCTAGCACCGCTGTTGCCTACTTTCTTTCCCAGTTGTTTTATGACTATAGAGGAGATCCTATGATGCTGCTGATACAGCTCTTATGTGCTGTGTTGGTCATTTTGATAGGAGTAATGTGCCCGCTTTGGATTGCCGGGAGTATTTCTTCCATATATCACCGCACCCTTTCTGCTGCCGCCGAAAAGCAGATCCAGCGTCAAATTCATCAATATGAGGTACTGACTCAGGCGGATTTCAGTATTCGAAAATTCCGGCATGATTTCAAGCATTTACGCTTGTCTTTGGCCCGTAATTTAGAATTGGATAATAAGGAGGAAGCTTTGCGCTGTTTGAAGGAATTTGACAAACCCTTCGAGATAGATTACATATCTTTTTCTACCGGTAACCCGGTAGCCGATGCTTTGCTTTCGGAAAAGAAAACTATGGCAGATAAGTTAGCCATCCAGCTAAGTTTTAAGGGTGCGATTCCTCCGAAGGGAATATCGGCAACAGATTTATGTGTGATTTTGGGAAATGCTTTGGATAATGCCTTGGAAGCTTGTGAAAAAATAAAAAAGGCTCACGAGAAACGCTGGATTTCTGCAGAAGCCTATGCCGAGAATAATTTTTTCTTTTTATCAATTAGGAATTCCATGCAGGGAGATGCGCCGATCAAGGGTAACGCAATTGCTACAACCAAATCTGATAAAGCCTCTCATGGCTTTGGCTTGCATTCCATCCAAACGACAGTGAAGAGATATGGAGGAGAAATGGAGCTGCGCAGCGATGGCAGTATCTTTGAAATGAATATTTCGCTGGATTTAGTGAATGAGTGAATTATGAATTGTGCATTTTAGCTAACGTTCTTCCTACTGCAGAGGGGGCTATTGCCCTTGCTATTGAGGAAAGTGATGGCATTTTAGCGGATGCTTTGGTTCTGATTATTGGTTATGGCCGGGTATCCCAGGCTCTGGCCCCCCGCTTAGCTCCTTTGACCGGCGAGCTTTGTATTACCAACCGGGGAGCCGAGCGTCTGGAGCTGGCTGCCCAAGCCGGCTTCAGCGTGGTGACTTGGGCAGATTGGCCTTTGATCGCCGAAAAAGCGACCTATTTGTTTAATACGGTACCGGATCTGGTTTTACCCTGGGAAATATTGGTAAATTTGCGCCCCGATGTGTTAATCATTGATTTGGCAGCCCATCCCGGGGGTGTTGACTTTACTATGGCCAAGCAATTGAGGAAAAAGGCTATATTAGCTTCCGGCCTGCCGGGGCGCTATGCCCCGGCGGCGGCAGGAAAAACTCTGGCCCGAGTCTATCCGCCCCTTTTAGCTGCCAAATTGGAAGAAAGGGGAAAATGGGATGACTAAGGAACTTGATTTGACGGGTATAAAAATAGGTTTTGCTATAACCGGCTCCCATTGTATGCTGGCTGAAGTGATGAAAGTCATGCTGGATTTGCGGAGGCGGGGCGGGGATTTGACCGTTATTATTTCCGGCAGTGTGCGTGATAGTGATACTAAATTTGGCCATGCGGCTAATTGGCGGCTTCAAGCGGAGGAAATCAGCGGTAAAGCGCTGATAGATTGTATTGTAGATGCAGAACCCATCGGCCCGGAAGCCATATTTGATCTATTGGTGATTGCTCCTTGCTCCGGCAATACTATAGCAAAATTAGCTAACGGTATTACTGATAGCGCTGTTCTAATGGCAGCAAAGGCTCATCTCCGTAATCAGCGGCCGGTTTTGGTGGCTATTTCCAGTAATGATGCTTTGGGTATGAACTTGCGTAATATTGGCTCTTTGCTCAATAGTAAAAACATTTATTTTGTGCCTTTTGGCCAGGATAATTATAAACAAAAGGCTAATTCCCTGGTGGCGGATATGAGTAAAATCGGCGATGCGGCTTTATTGGCTATGGCTGGCCGGCAAATGCAACCGCTTCTATTGCGGGACTAAAACCCAACGATAAGATATGGTTGCCAAACTGTTGCAATAGTGCTATAATAGTTAGGAGTTAGGAGTTAGGAGTGCTTTAACAACTTCTGACTCCTACTCCAGATAAACCTGAAAAGCATTTAATAACAAGTTAGACACTGATTTACGCAGATTCAAACGGATTAGCATAGATTCTTTATTATTAAAAACAATATATTTTTGCTCATCAAATAACAGCAGCTAATTTTCTCATATCCTCAGGCAACAGCGAAAATCCGTTAAAATCCTTAAAATCCGTGTTTAATTATTTCATGCATCATTTTAAGCCAGCATATTTGCAGGTAAAACCAAAGATAAAGTGTATTTTATGACTTTTTTTATTCGAATTTGAGAGCTTTGTTCCTAGCTGAAAAATTGGCAGGAGGAGAATCTTGTGCGAAAATATGATCTGGCTGTTGTTGGCGCTACCGGGGCGGTAGGACAGGAGTTATTACAGGTTCTGGCCGAAAGGGGTTTCCCCTATGATCCGGAGAGCTTAAAACTTTTGGCAAGTGAAAGATCAGCCGGAAAGAAAATAAATTATCAAGGACGGGAATATACTGTAGAAGCAACTGTGCCGGATTCTTTTACCGGGGTAGATATTGTCCTTTTTGCCGGAGGCGCCGCCAGTAAGCTTTTTGCCCGTGAGGCAGTGGCCAGGGGAGCGGTAGTGATCGATAACAGCAGTACTTTCCGTTATGACGATAATGTGCCTTTGGTTGTGCCGGAAATCAATCCAAAGGATGCCGCCTGGCATCAAGGCATCATTGCCAATCCCAATTGTTCTACGATCCAAATGGTGATGGCCTTAAAGCCAATTTATGATGCAGTGGGCCTAAAGCGGGTAGTTGTTTCCACCTATCAGGCGGTAAGCGGTGCAGGGGTGGAGGCCATTGAAGAATTGCGCCGGCAGTCCGCTCTTGTCAGCCAGGGCCGGGAAATACAACCGAAAGTCTTTCCTCATCAAATCGCTTTTAATCTGATTCCCCAGATTGACGTCTTTTTAGAAAACGGTTATACAAAGGAAGAAATGAAAATGGTTTGGGAAACCAGAAAAATCCTTGGTGCTCCCGAGCTCGCGATTTGTGCCACTGCAGTCCGGGCGCCTGTCTATCGTTCCCACTCCGAATCAGTCAATATAGAAACAATCAAACCTCTATCTGCCAAAGAAGCTAAGGAATTGCTGGCTGCCGCTCCCGGGGTGGAGGTCCTGGATGACCCGGAGCAAAAATTATATCCTATGCCTTATCAAGCCAGTCATAGCGATTCGGTTTATGTGGGGCGGATCCGCGAGGATATTTCCTGCCAAAACGGCCTGGCCTTTTGGGTGGTATCAGACCAGTTAAGAAAAGGCGCAGCCACCAATGCAGTACAAATAGCAGAGCTTTTATATAAAGAAGGGGGAAAATCATGAATTTCGGCAATGTCATTACCGCTATGATAACTCCTTTTCATTCCGACGGGAAATTAAATTATGAGGCAGCTCAGCAGCTGGCCTGTCATTTGCTGGCTAATGGTTCCCATGCCTTGATTATTGCCGGGACAACAGGTGAAAGCCCCACCCTGGCAAAAGAAGAAAAACTGAATTTATTTGCGGCTGTGGGGGAGGCTATTAAGGGCAAGGCGCCTTATATTGCCGGAACCGGCAGCTACGATACGGCAGGTTCCGTGGCTCTTAGTAAAAAAGCGGCGGCAGCCGGGGCGGATGGTATCCTGGCAGTGGTCCCCTATTATAGCAAACCGCCCCAAGACGGTCTCTACCGCCATTTTGCGGCGATAGCAAAGGCTTCGGATCTGCCTGTTATCCTCTACAATATTCCTTCCCGGACCGGGATAAACATGCTGCCGGAAACCATAGCGCAGCTTGCTGAGATCGAGAATATTGTGGCGATCAAAGAATCTCCTGCTGTTATTGATCAAATCAGCGAGATCCGCAGCCTGACCGATGATGATTTTCTGATATATTCCGGAGATGATGCTTTGACCCTGCCTATGCTGGCCTTGGGAGCTAAGGGTGTGGTTAGCGTAGCCGCCCATTTGGTGGGTAAAGAAATTGGATCCATGGTAGCGGCCTTTGACCGGGGCGATAATAAGAAAGCTTTGGCTTTGCATAAGCGTCTTTTTCCCTTATTTAAAAAACTGTTTATTAATGCCAATCCCATACCTTTGAAATACTGCCTTAACAAACAAGGCTTTGACGCAGGCCCGTGCCGCCTGCCATTGACGGAACCGACACCGGAGCAAAAGACTATACTGGATCAAGTGTTAAAAACAGTTGCCGGTTAATGGCTGCCGGTATCTATAGCCTATCGGTTATAAGCAGTTATTTTGGAAATTTATATTGCTAAAAATAGAATTATTATTTTCTTTTACATAGAACTTCTGAGGATGGAAGGATTTCTTCTGTCTTCTTATTGGTGTTTGCATTAGAAAAGGAAATTAATATGAAAAAAGAAAGGACAAGTTAAGAAATTATGGAACAAAATGGAAAAAAAGAAAAAAAACCCCAATCTAGGGTCAGTAATTCAAAAAATAAAAATACCACTCCGAAAACCGAAAAAGGCGAAGGTAAAACCAGTTCTCATACTGTGGAAACAGAAAAAAAAGCGGCTCCGAATCAAAGCGGGCCGGTCAAAAGAAAAAGTAATCAGCCCGGTTTGCAAACCCAAGTCTCTCCCAACCTCAAATCTGTCAAAGAGCCCGGCAAAGGCAGCAGTTCCGTGACATCCCGGGCCGGCCAAAGTCAGCCTTTTCGGCCGCCTGCAAGGCCCGGCGAACGGCAGGAATTGCTTTTAAAAGTCATTCCCTTAGGTGGTTTGGGAGAAATTGGAAAAAATATGACTGTGATCCAATACGGCAAAGATATCATTGTGATCGACTGCGGGGTTATGTTTCCTGAAGATGAATTGCTGGGTATTGATCTTGTTATCCCGGATCATACCTATTTGCTGGATAACCGGGAAAATGTGCTGGGTTTTCTTATTACCCATGGCCATGAGGATCATATAGGGGCTATGCCCTATATTCTCAAGGATTTGGAGGTACCGGTCTATGCTTCCAGGCTGACCTTGGGCTTTTTGCGTAACAAATTTCAAGAGCATAAATTAAAGCCCCGCCTCTATGAGGTACGGCCCCGGCAAACTGTGACAATTGGCCCTTTTCAGGTGGAATTTATCCGGGTGGCTCATAGTATTCCCGATTCCTTGGCAGTGGCCGTGCATACTCCTGTGGGAACAGTTATGATGATCAGCGATTTTAAAATGGATATGTCCCCAATTGACGGCCAGTTGACGGATTTTGGCCAGATCAGCCGCCTGGGCCAGGAGGGAGTGCTGCTGCTTTTGGCTGACAGTACTAATGCGGAAAGGGAAGGTTTTACCCCCTCGGAAAAAACAGTAGGAGGGGTATTTGACAAAATATTCCTTTCGGCTCAAGGAAGGATCATTATTACTTCTTTTGCTTCCAATGTTCATCGTATTCAACAGGCCATTTGGTCGGCTGCCCGCTTTGGCCGCAAGGTAGCGGTGGTGGGCCGGGGTATGCAAAATGTTACTTCCATCGCTACAGAGCTGGGTTATTTAGAAATCCCTCCCAGTATTTTGATCGATGTGGATGCGGTAAACCGTCTGCCTGCCAGTCAGGTTTTGATTATCACCACCGGCAGCCAGGGAGAACCGCTTTCCGGCCTTTCCCGGATGTCAAGCGGAGAGCACCGGCAGGTCCATATCGTACCGGGGGACTTGATTATAATTTCCGCCAATCCTATTCCCGGTAATGAGCGTTTGGTTGGCAGAACTGTTGATAATCTTTTTCGCCAGGGGGCCAGTGTGATTTATGAGCGCTCCGAGGGCGTTCATGTTTCCGGGCATGCCAGCCGGGAAGAGCTGAAAGTTTTGCTGAATTTAGTAAAGCCTAAATTCTTTATGCCGGTCCATGGAGAATACCGGATGCTTTATAAGCATGCTTTGCTGGCTCAGGAAGTAGGTGTGGATCAGAATAATATCTTTCTTTTGGAAAATGGCCAAGTGCTGGAAGTGGGCCGCCGCCGCTGCCGGATTCACGGCTCTGTTCCCTCGGGCCGTACTTTGATTGATGGCAGAGGCATAGGTGATGTGGGCAATACAGTGCTAAGGGAACGGAAAACACTTTCCGAAGCGGGAATTGTCCTGGTAAATCTGGCAGTCAGCAAAAAAAGCGGCAATATTTTAGCCGGGCCGGAGATTTTTTCCCGGGGTTTTATATTTGAAAAAGAATATGAGCATATAATTGAAGAAGTGAGGGAAAGAGTCGAAAGCATTTGCCATACCTTCAAAGAGGAGAGGGAGGGCAAGACGGGGAAAGGTTCTGATTGGGGACAGGTAAAAAACCTGATCCGCTCCAGTATCAGCCGCTTTCTAATGGATTTAACCGGCCGCCGGCCCTTGGTTGTAACTGTTTTAACAGAAATCAACTAAGGCGGTCTTTGACCGCAAGGATTCAGGATTCAGTATTCAGAAATCAGAATGCGGGTAACTTTTCGCTTCGCGAAAACTATTGAACAAAATTCTTGTTTTTTATTTAAGAAACGAGTACGTAAGCTACCAAGGTGGGCTGCGCCCACAGCCCAATCGCTTTTAATTAAGCTTTCTCTGGCTCAGCCCAGTGGCTAGTATCTAGTGGCTAGTGGTTAGAACGGGTGACTTTCGCTCCGCGAAAGGATCATTTATTTAGTTCAATAGTTTATGATTAATGCTTTAGGCAACCTCTAATAAAGTACCAAATCTGAGGTTGGTGGTCATTTTGACCATCAACCTCTTTCTGTTTTCTGCCTTGGGGAAATATATAATAATATGAAAAATATGTCGAAATTAATCGGATTTCAGACTATTTAGTAATGTTTTGCTATTTACTAAGCATTTTCAAAAAATATATTGTAATTGGAAGAATAATATGGTATACTGTTGCAGTATTGGTAAAAAGCACCAATACTTGCTTGCCAAAGCTAAAATAAAGGAGGGGAAAAGGATGGATTATGGTTAAAATTGGAAATCTTTGAGGGTTAAGAAAAAGAAAAAAATTAAGAAAGGATTTGTGAAAAATGAAAAAAACCTCTAAAATTATCGTAATGATGCTTGTGTTGACTCTTGCCCTATTTGCAGCCGTTTCCGCCGCTTTTGCCGTAACGGCCTGTCCTGAGCCGTACGAGTTTACTCAACCGGACGGAACCATTATTGTCCTGTTTAATCAAGGTGATGAATTTATCAACTGGGTAGAGGATGTCAATGGAAATCTGGTAGTTTTTGTTGATGAATCAAATGCTTTTTGTTATGCTGAGTGGACTGATGAAGGCCCCGTTGCTACCCCCGAGTTTGTGGGCGTCGGTTTTGCCGCAATTGCTCCCTTGCCCAGGCCCCAAGGCCATGACATTCCCCAAGCTGTTCTTGATGCGGCAGAAGAAAGACGGGAACTGGAGCTCTACCCAATTACCGAAGTAGCCAATACCTTAATTGAAGATTTTGCTGCGGTTCCGGGCACTCCTCCTGTGGTTGTTCCTATTGAGCTGATGCAGCGTAAAATGCTGATGGTCCATGTTACTTGGGAAGACAGGAGCAATCTTTATATCTCCGCCAGCAATCCCACCGTTCTCATGCCCAAGCTGACCGGAAAACAAATCTATGACCTTTGCTTTGGTTTAAGGCAAGATGTTGCAAGATCAGTCAATGGTTATTTTCAGGAGATGATGATGGCAGATGTGGCTGCTATTCTGCCTGCCGAAGTACTTAAGCCCCTGGATGGCTATCAAGGGGTCATTGAAGTAGAATTGCCCGGTCAAAATCCCAATCCCAGACAATCCGGGGGTACCATATTGCAGAATGCCATCAGGAAAGCCTGCGCAGACGGGCATGTCAATCTGGCGGCTTTTGATACGGATGGTAACGGCAACCTGGCAACAGCGGAACTGGCCATCGGTTTTATCATTGATGGCTGGGAGTCGGCTATCGGCAGCAACTCCCCCAGCTTCTGGGGCGTCTCCACCAGCAGCACTCCTGCTGCAGCCGACACCAACGGCGTCAAGATTGCCAGCCTTTTCGGCCAGGGCGCCTATCACAGAAGGACCGGTAATATCCCCAACGATATGCTGACCACCGGCATCATCGCCCACGAAATGGGCCATTCCGGCTATAGCTATCAGGATACATATGACTACGGTACCCTGACCGGCAGCAGCACCAATGCCGGCCACGGCTACTGGTCCCTGCAGACCCAAGGCAGCTGGGCCCGGAAAACCGGGGAAAACAGCGGCGCTACCCCTGGCTATCAGGATGCTTATAACCTGGTTCGCTCGGGCCATGTGATCCCCGGGGTAGCAGTCAACGGCGAACCCGTTGTCCTGAATAATCACCTGGATATTTATATAGCCCAAACCCCCGTAACCACTCCCTACATAGCTGCTCCGGCTACCCATCCCTATGGCACCCGTTATGGCGGTCAGTATTTCCTGATCCAGCAAAGGAAATTTGGTACGGTTGATAATTACGACCAGGGCGCATTTGGTAGTATCGGCGGCACTCCCACTCCCGGCCCCAACGATGGCGGTATCCTCCTTTTCCACAATGATGGAGCCGTGACTCTCAGCCGGATCAATGATAAATCCACCCATAAGCGGTCGGCGATCGAGGAAGCCCATGGCGGAGTCCAAAACATGGCTATGACAACATCGGCACTGGGCAAAAACAATGGCGGTAGGAATGACTTGTGGGGTAATGCCCAGCATGAGTTCAATCATGGTACCGATCCTACCAGTGGAACCTATCTTTACGATGATGGTAGAGCCTGGGTAGGTACCTTGACTCCGGCGCCCAATCAAAACACGCCTTCCGGTGTTTCCCTCTCTGAAATCACCTGGAACAATGAGGATAAAACCTCCAGCTTCATCATGGGCGGATTGGATGTCCATAAGCCTTCTCTTAATGTTGCTGTAGTTCCCGCTCCAGCCGGCGCTAATGTTGCCGTAACCTACAGAATTGAAAACAATGACTTTGGCTTCACCACCCTTGACTTGGAGTTGCCTTATAACGGCGGCATCTTTAAACCCGTTGCTCTCAATCCTGTTGTCGCAGGAACAATGCTGGACGGCGGCATGCTGATAGTCAATCCCGCTTTCGGCGGCGAGGATATTATCAAGGTTACCTATGCCAGCCCCTCAAGGGTTCTCGGCGGCGATCTGGTATTCACGATCACCTATGCGGTCGATCCGGCTGCTTACGGGGATATTCCCTTGGAGGTTGATGTGAAAAAAGTATCCGTGAGCCGTTATGGCGACCTGTTTGAAGATGTTGATTTGCAGATCGATCCCGGCCTTTTGGTAGTAGGCATTATGGGTGACATTACCGGCGATGGCTTGATTACCCCGGAGGATGCAATTGAGCTGCTGCAAATGTACGTCGGTC
>Ga0082212_10009571_pt1 | contig 12492 bp, 8 predicted proteins | sample TergutNt197P3_FD_71548 | JGI IMG/M metagenome (GOLD analysis project Ga0082212, IMG submission 71548) | Neocapritermes taracua P3 segment gut microbial communities from Petit-Saut dam, French Guiana - Nt197 P3 | ecosystem: Host-associated > Arthropoda: Insects > Digestive system > Gut ... | reverse complement strand
GATGATACCCTTTGTATTCCCACCGTTTTCATCTCTTATACCGGTGAAGCCTTAGACTACAAAACCCCTTTGTTGAAGTCGTTAAACGCAATAGATAAAGCAGCTGCCGAAGTTTGTCAATATTTCGATCCTGCGGTTAAAAAAGTAATATCGTATTTGGGCTGGGAACAGGAATTTTTCTTGGTCGATGACGGACTGTATGCCACCCGCCCCGATTTGATGCTGACCGGTCGCACGCTGTTGGGACACGAGTCGGCGAAAAATCAACAATTGGAAGACCATTATTTCGGTTCTATCCCCACCCGCGTACAAGCCTATATGAAAGACTTGGAGTTTGAAGCATATAAATACGGTATTCCATTGAAGACCAGACACAATGAGGCGGCTCCCAATCAGTTTGAACTGGCTCCCATATATGGTGAAACCAATTTGTCGGTCGATCAAAACCAGTTGATTATGTCGCTGATGAAAAAAATTGCCCGCCGGCACAGTTTTCGCCTGTTATTGCACGAAAAACCATTCGCGGGAATCAATGGATCGGGAAAGCACAACAATTGGTCGTTAGGAACGGAAGACGGTACAGGACTTTTAACGCCGGGGAAAACTCCCGAAGAAAATCTGCGGTTTATCACTTTTGTTGTCAATGTTTTAATGGCGATATATAAAAACAATGCCCTGCTGAAAGCATCAATTATGACTGCTCAGAATGCCCACCGGTTAGGAGCAAACGAAGCGCCGCCGGCAATCATTTCCGTATTCCTCGGTGCACAGGTTTCATCTGTATTGGACAAATTGGAAAACAGCAGCGGTGAAGAAGCAATCGTAGTCGATGACAAACAAAAGATGAGATTGGGCGTAGCCAAAATTCCCGAAGTGCTTTTAGACAATACCGACCGCAACCGCACTTCGCCATTTGCCTTTACCGGAAACCGTTTCGAGTTTCGTGCCGTAGGCTCATCTGCCAACTGTTCGTCTGCGATGATTGTTTTAAACTCGATTGTTGCCGCCCAACTCGCCGAATTTAAGAAAACGGTCGATGCTCAAATCTCAGCCGGAACAAGCAAAGAAAAAGCCATTTTCGATGTGCTGAAAGAATACATCAAACTATCCAAACCCATTTGTTTCTCCGGAAACGGATACAGCGACGAATGGAGAGCAGAAGCCCAAAAACGCGGTTTGGATTGTGAGAACAGCGTTCCCTTAGCCATTGATGCCTACGTAAAACCGCAATCCATCGAATTATTTGAAAAAATCGGCGTGTTTACCGAGCGGGAACTGCACGCCCGCAACGAAGTAAAATGGGAAACCTATACCAAGAAAATTCAGATTGAAGCGCGTGTATTGGGCGATTTGGTTATGAACCATATCGTTCCGGTTGCTAAAAAACACCAATCCGTCTTGCTCGATAATGTTTATAAAATTCATCAAGTGTATGATAAAGAAAAAGCCTTGAAACTGTCGGGGCACGATATGGAAATGATCGAAGAAATATCCGAATGTATATCCATAATCATAACAAAAACAGACGAAATGGTAGAAGCACGAAAGATAGCGAATGTTATCGAAAACGAACGTGCCAAAGCCATTGAATATCACGACAAAGTAACACCTTATCTCAACGAAATCCGCTTTCAAGTCGATAAATTGGAACTGATTGTAGATAACGAATTGTGGACGCTGCCAAAATATCGAGAGTTGCTTTTTATTAGGTAAGGATCGTTAATTATCGTCCCACTAAGCATTTAACAACCTTCCTGTTTCCTTTGGGATTGGAAATGGTGACAATATACATCCCTTGGGAAACAGGGATTGATGTATTTTCTTTTATTGATAGCGAAACGACTGCTTTTCCTGCAATGTCAGTGACAGTAATATACACTGTTTCTGAAACGTTATTGAAACAAATAGCACCTGCCTGCGTATAAACTGCAATATTAGAAAGACTTGAAACTTCAAGCAAAGTAGGAGATGGAACATAATTTAATTTTTTATCCATCCAATCTATCCTCTCGGAAATATACCGTTTCACATTATTCACCTCTCCCTCATAACTACCATAAGTACGTGGATTTTGATGAACATAAGTATTTAATATATTCCAACGCATAAAATTTATTTTTTGCGATTGATTTAATTCCATAGCATATTGATCTACAACCTGCAATAATGCATCTTTTGATATTAAACCCCTATCACGATAATCGGCATATATTGAACTTAATTGAGAAACAAATGCTTCATCAGTGAATAACCTGTCTACAAGAGCCCTGAATCCATTGGCGGAACTTCCGTACTGATAAACCCATTGAGCTTTATTATTGATAGGAAATGTTCTATTGTCATTATCGTATGCCAAATCCATGTCCCAAACAGGACCAATTTTGAAAATATCATTGTTCCTTTCTTTGTACATATAAGTACTCCAGTAAGTGTCGGTATTACCGGTTATTTCACCCACCAAAAAATGACGAAGAAAACTCTCCGTATCAATATATTTCCTATAACCATTCACAGGATCTTTATAATTAGACGAAAATACGGAAGCTTCCATTTTGTTATAGTGTTCACGAATATAATTATATTGTTGAGGAACTATCTCATCCGATTTAGGATATCTTACTCTAACGGGTGTATATTGCCTTGAAGAAGAAAACCAGCTATCTTCATCATAGGCATAGGCATCCACTTCCAACAAATATCCTCCCGAAAGATTAGGCAACGCAATATCATTGGGAGCCATCTTTTGGACTTCAACACGGCCTTCGGCTACTTCAATTTGATCCGAAAGATTATAAGTTCCCTTGTATTCTCCATTTATAATAAGATCTACAGGTATGCCTATTGATGTGTATTCCATATCGAATCTTTTACTTAAATCAAAAGCCAATAAGTTTCTCATTAGCGTTTTATCACCATAATTGTTTATCAATGTCCAATTCCTTTCCCTTGCCGGAAATCCCAATAAATTTACTTTATTTTTTAATTTCATGCGATAAGGTTTTTTAGGAAATCCCCAACTGGCATGTCCTCTTCCTCTTATTTCCAAACTATCGCTATAAAATGTTCCGTTATTGACAATGAAAACAATGCCTTTCACATAGTCATCCTTACTTGTAATATCCACAGCATTAGTAGTATGTATAGATATCACAGGTAAATTGGTAAGTTGAGGAAAATGCGAATTATTTCCTGCTCCAGGATAACCATAGAATTCTATTTCGGCAATATTACAACGTACATCATTAGGACCAACATATCTTACGTAACGAAAACCTTTTGAGCAAGTTACATTTTGTTCTGTCAGCACATTGAAATTTGGTTTTTCAGTTACCATCAGTAGTGGGACAGCATCTCCAAAATCGGGATTGTTAGCTCCTTCAAAAACACCCAACACCAATCGTTGAGGTCCTTCATCATAATCGCCACGAGGAGCGTATGCTATCTTGGTAATAATGTGTTTTTCGCCTAAATCCAATCCAACCCAGGTTCCACTGCGATCGTAAGAAGCAAAATAAGTATCTAAATTACCATCGAAAACATTTGATTTCGGATTCACGGTGGTTGAAGGAGAATTTGTCGAATAGTCAACACTCAAATCTGTTCCAATAATTTTATTGGCAGGAAGTTTGATCGATGTCTGTGCATACAACGAAATAACACAAGTCCCCAATAACATTGAGATTAATATCTGGCTGATTCTTTTCTTCATGGTTTTTGCTCTAAGAAATTAATTAATACAGTACAAAATTACAATCATTTTTTCTTTTAGCAAAGAAAACTAAAAAAAACTTTACGAAAATACCAAAAATTTATTATCTCACTATACAAAAGCGGTCAAAAAAAAGCAACTGAACTGTTAAAGCATTATTTTTACCTGCCGCGAGGTTCAATATATCTACTTTTTTGTAAGTGACATTTAAATTTATACACTATTTATATCTTGTCATTTTTAGATACATAAATTAAATATTTTATATATTTTTGATAATATTTTTTTTAGTCATAAAAAGTTCTTATTTTTGCAAAATGTAAAGTTTTTTGAAAAACTAAACATTAAAAGGAAATTTTAGAAAAAATTTATTATCTTAACAAAAAAAGTTTTTATTTATGAAGTCAAAAAAAGTTTTATTTACAATGATGTTCATTGTGTTCTCGGGAATCTTGACTGTTTCTACGATGAATGCACAAGTGGCAATTGGTATCCTTGAAGATCCTGAAGCAGGTACATTGTTGCAATTGAAAGATGTTGCAGGTGTAACCGACGATGGTGTTAACGCTCATAAAGGCTTGGCTTTGCCGCGTGTGGCGCTGTCGGACAAAAATGAGCTTTACCCTATGTTTTTAGCCAATCCCGACAATCCCGCTTCCGGTCCCAATGCTGCCTACTCGGCTAACAAGGCCGGCTTGGACAAAATCCTTACCGGACTAATCGTTTATAACCTTGTGGAAGACGATGACAAGGAATTGTGTTTGGGGCTAAACCAATGGACCGGAGAAGAGTGGCAATGTTTTCAGTCGAAAATGGAGAATGCAAAGTTCACTCCGGTTCTTTGTTCGGATATAGAGGTGTTTGGAGATTATATCGAAAACACTTCTGTAACTTCCAGCAATTATTTGGCAGTTAAACTGAATGTTACAAAACCGGGCGCTTATGCCATCACTGCAAAGACTGAAAACGGATATAGTTTTTTCCTTTCGGGAGTAGCCTTAAGTCTTGGGGAGATGATGGTATATATTCCCTGTCAAGGCACGCCTATTGATGTTCAATTCGATAACCTTGTTTTTAGCGGTATCGATCTGGCTCCGGGATGCCAGCCTCAAGTAGAGGTAGTTACGGCTGTTGCAACCTATGCGATAAACTGTACGAGTGTAACCGTAAACGGACAGTATATAAAGGGAACCGCTTTGACATCAAGCAATACAATAACCCTTTCAGCAACCTCTTCAAATGCAGGTTCTTATCATATTTCTGTTCCGACCACAAGCGGAGTCCAGTTTGTAGCCAGCGGTAGTTTCCTCGGCGCCGGCACGCATCCTATCACACTTTTAGGCTCCGGTACTCCTACCGTAAACGATGATATTGCTGTTACAATACACGCAAACACACCTGAAGGAAACAGCAGTTGCAACGCTACAATTCCATTGACTTTGCCCAGAATGAGCTATGCTATCATAGGGAATGGAGACTATTCGTGGGCTTCTACTCATAGACTCTCTGCTTTCAATAGCGCAAGTTTCGGACCTAACGGAACAGTAAGAATCGTACAACTTAGAGAATTATGGAAAGAGACTACTAATGTTGCAAATGCTGCAACCCGATTAACCAATACTTCGGAAAAGCCTGATATTGTTCTCTATTTTGCTTATGGCGCTGACCCTACCACTACATTATCTAACGCATTAGCCGCATACATTAGAGCCGGAGGTGTTGTCATTTATGGTTCGGCAGACAATACTTCTACACAAGTCAATACACTAATGACCGGAATCTTCGGCACCGGCACCAACACAGCTATAGCTGCAACATCAAGCGCAGGACAAACCAGCGAGAATGTATATCCAATAAATATCAATCCGAATTGCCCAATAATAAACGGTCCGTTTGGAAATCTTGGCGGACAGCATTGGGGAGAAGACAACGCAGTAACGGGCTCGGTAATAATGACATCATTGCCTCCCAATTCCGTACAGATTTGCTCTGCACGTGCAGCAACCGGTAACCCTACCCGAAATCCCGAACATTCGATAGTGTGGTATAACGAGTCAATGAATTTTGCCTATTTTGGAGACAGCGTTGCCTCCGCTCTTCCTACCAATACGACCGTAAATGGCTGGCCCGCAATTTACACCTCCGCCGGTGTGCCTCAATCCAAAAATTATGGTATTAATTCTACCGGCGCTCGGTTTGTGTTTAATTCGGCTTTGGAACTGAATGCAGTAGCCTGGGGATTAAAGAAAGCGGCAATAAGCGGCATTAATCCGCATTAATATCCGCCATTAATTCGTATTCTTATTATGACTACTGAGGTTGATTATTCAGCCTCAGTTTTTTTATGTTAAAAAAACAGTTGTATTGTAGCGAAATTAGCTAAAATTGAAACTGAATATTCAACAAATATTGTGACGGAACGATGCTGTAGTTTGCTTCCGTTGAGTAATAATCACTAATGTAATAATTGGTAAGTTTCGTATAATTTAAGATATTATACGCATCAAAACCAATTGAAAGTCTTTGCTTGGGGAATAAATAGGTAATATCGGGACGAATAAACAGATACAAATCGTGGTTTTTTCCCAAAAAATACTCATCTAAAGCAATATTGATTTTCAATCGTTTAATGGGTTTATACAGAATTTTTTGAAAAAGGGAATAATGAATGGTGTGGTATGACGGCAATACATCTGTTTGAACGGAACTGTAATTGAAACGAACTCCCAATGTGTAGTTAAACGGAATATCATAAACAGATTTTATGGAAAAGTGGGAATGGGAAGAAAGCATTTTATTATCCCGCAACACATCTGAGTTCACAGCATTGGAATAGTTCGATAAATACAAGCTACTATTTAAATCAAATCCATGTCTGATATCATCTATGTAAGTTTTGAATTGGGTAATTATCATTTGAGATTTACTGTCACGGCCCGGAATCAATGTTGAATAATTCATCATTGAACCGATATGGGTTTGTCTCGCATATACGTTTTTGTTGATCGTATTGAAATAACTTATATGAAAAAAAGGTTGAAGTAAAGGACCTGAATAAACATAGGAAGCGCCATAGCCGATGGTTGAACCATAGATATATACATCGGCACCTGCTCTATTGTTCCTGTAATCCGAAAAATAATCCACATAATTGAGCGGTGAAAATTTCCCCTGCGTATAACTCCCATATACAAGTATTTTATGCCATTTTAACTTCAATTGATAGGACAAATGCGGTGAAAATTCAAATCGCCGGTCGTTCTTAGAGAGGTTATCTAACCGATTGAGCAGTTGCTGTCTGTATCCCACTCCGGAGCGGAAGGCAATGGAAGATACTCCCTTTGCATAATTAAAATCCGTATCTATTAAAAAAGAAGTGTCGTATAATGAAGCGTTTGTTTGATTGGTTTCATAGAGATGTACCGCCTCGACATTCACATCTTGGTTGTTTCGGTTCAGACTTGTCTGCAAAGAATAGGAAAAGTTTCTCTGTTTTTTGTTATAATATTTTACAGACACATTGTATTGAGAGGTGGCAGCTTCTACGGTTTGGGTAATTTCAGGTGACTCATTTTCTAAGATTAAGTAACCGTAATCTTGCGATCGACGATTGGAAGCCGCTAACGCTTTGAAAACTACTGCTGAACTGTCCATTAGAGCAATGGTCAAGTCTAAGTCATTTATTAAAAACCGGTTGTTCCCTGTAATTTCAGACAAGCGGGCTTCCGGAATATACAACTCATTTCTCGCAGATTGCTTGTAACTGTTGAATTTTCCGGAATAAGTCAGCGACATATTCTCTTTCATATCATACTTTAATCGAAGCATTCCATAAAAGGTTTGCGGTTTTTCCTTGACGTGAGAGGTGTCGTCGATCCATAAAGAATCGGAAAAATACAAAGTTTCAGTATGATCCGTAAAGGATTTGCGGCGTTGGTCGAACAACAGATTTCCTGTAATTTGCAGTTGCCTCGCGGGCTGATATACAAGATTTAAAGAATTAAACAACTGCCGGGTTTCGGCACGTCTGATATTTCCTTCATCGTACAGCATTGAATAGTTATTGACAACTTCCGTGTCTGTATAAGTGTCGAAATGTTCGTACATAGAATTCAAATGCTGTCCTAAAGAAAAAAAAGGAGACGAATTAACATTATTTACATTCAACGCATTATATAACTTCAGTTTTTTACTTATTGATAATAAATTGGGCTGTAAGGCATAGCGGTTTTCATATCCTCCTTCTGCAATCATTTGTCCAACGGGACGTGAAATTTTCAAATTCTCTCTCACATTTAAGTTTAAGACGATTTTATCGGAATTTTCCGCGTCTTTAAGCAAGTGGTTGTCATGGTAGTTTTCAATAGCTTGCACCTTATCAATAAAATTGAAAGGAACACTCTTACTGGCAATAGTGTAGTTTTTGTCAAACATATCGGTATCGTCCAACAGGATTTTCTCGATTTCTTTTCCTTTGAAAGAAATGGTTCCATCGTCATCAACATTAATACCCGGCATTTTTTTCAATACCTCTTCGATAGAGCGTTCCGTTCCATCTGAAAATTCAGATACCAAATATTCCGTAGTGTCTTTTTTGATTCGTATGGCCTGAGGCTTGATGACTATTTCATTGAGAACATGGTCTGTGGGTATCAAAACCACATGATACGGAAAAGAAACAGCTAAGAGATCAACAGATTCTTCATCATACCCTAATAAGCGGAATACTAACTTTTTATTGCTTATTTCTCCGGTGTAGTTAAGCGCATAGCTGCCATCTTTAGAAGAAGCGGCAAAAGCGTAAATCTTTTCATTACCGGCATCCCTAATCATTACATGTACATTAGCCAAATCCATTCCTTCAGTATTACTAATTTTTCCCGACCAAACCGTTTGAGAAAAAAGGTCAGTCGCCCAAAGAAATAGAGAAAGCAACACGGTTAGCTTCAAATAACTGAGCATTCTATAATATTATTCAAACAAACTTTTGTCCGGAAATATTGTTAAATCAAGTCTTGCAGAAACAGAATTGTCATCAGACAATGAGCGAATTCTTCTTAAGAATTTATTTGCTTCTTCGTTAAATAAAACTTTATAATCAGCAGGATCAATTGTTTTTTCCACTACCGGCTCTTCCGGAACAAAGTCGGTTAGTTTCAAGGATATTAGGGTGATCTCTCCGACTACGCCATCGTCCGATCGGGCATTCACAATCAATCCGGGTAACCCCCACAGTTTCCATGGCCCTGCAGAGACCGGAATATCGGGCGTGAACCATACAGTATAATCTCTGCCGCGCACATAGCCTTTTGCCATCAAACAAGTATAGCCTTCTATCGTTTTCACACTGTCGGACACAATTGTCCATTCCGGTTTGATAAGTTCGCCTTTTATAACACATTTGTTCTGCAGAGAAAAATCCAGTAACAGTTCTTCATCCAAATAATAATTTTTGTCTAAAGAGCGATAATTGAAATCAGTAAATATCTTAGAAATTGAAGATAGTAAATTATCATCCAAATCAGAGTTATTACTGCTAAATTCTACATTTATTTTACCTGTTACATTATAACACCATTCCCTTGAATTAAATAATAATTGAGCGCTTTCCTCTTTGCTCGAATAGTATTCAGCAAGATAATTTTGGGCAGACAAATTGAAAATCACATAATAACAAAACAAAAAAGTAATAAGTAGTCGTTTCATATTGAATTCCTAAGTTAAAGAAATAGAGATAATGATAATTTTCATCTTTAATCAATACCTCTATTTCAAATTATTTGTAAAATTGAATTAAAACAAATGTTTCAATTCTTCTACAAGTTTTGCTGTTGTAGCAACAATTGTAGAACAATCATCAGAAACAGTAAGTTTTACTTTAGCCACTTTCACATTGAGTTCAACTTCTAAAGTACATGTTGCTTGAATATCAAAAACTTTAGAAACTGCTTCATTAAGCATCATATTCAAAGCATCCGCATCTAATTCCGAGACGTCACCCAAATGAATAGTATATTTTACTTCAGGTACGCTTTTTTCCATCACACTATTTGTATTTGCCACCGCCTTACCGACGCTTAAAGCAAATAAACAACACAACATTAATATAACATGTTTTTTCATTTCAACAATAATTTAATAATTTTTAAAATAAAATATCTCTCAAAAAACAATTCTTTAAAATATTAACAAGAATCTAAAATAAGATAAGATCACTGAGCATTGATCGTAAATGATTTTTCTACTACTACTATCAGATGAAATAATCTTATAATTCTTGCAATTTTGCAACAGCTTTTAATACCTCTCCACATGAACCTTCAATAATTACTACACATACTACATTACCAAGTATTATTGTAACTTTAGAAGTACAAGGAGGACCTTCATTTACAGCCATTTCCAAAGTTTCCATATCCAATTCCGATACTTCGTTTATATCAATAGCATAGGTTATTTCAGATACACTGTTTGTTTCTATATTATTATTTGCTATTGCCTTACCGGTTCCTAAAGCAAATAAACAACACAACATTAGTATAACATGTTTTTTCATTTCAACAATCATTTAAATAGTTTTCAAAAATATAAAAAATTTCTCTAAAAATAATCCTCGCAAGTATATTTACAAGAATCCCCTACTTTGTCTGAGCCTTTTCGGGAAGTTTGCTCTTTTTTTCACGCAACCCGCAGCACACAGTCTGCCGGACACGCCCAATCTGTTTTCGTGAGAAAAACATTGGGTTATTCAATTTTTTCGTACCTTTGCGGTGCCTTTTTGTGAGTTAAGTTAAACATACAATAATTGTCGTTAATTATTTTTACACCCTCGCAAGAAGGTTTTTTTGTTTCTATCCAAGGTGGCAACCCTCAGAAATGACAGTGCAATATTACGAACTTTAATTTCAATAATCGCCTTTTTTCACGTTAATTTTAAGTTATTTTTATGTGAATATTATGTGTAGAAATGTGATTATGCTTTTTTAATTAGATTTTTTATATATCTGTGTGGCTAAAATAAATCTTTTAACATTTTCAGAATCGTGATAAAAAGTAAACTGATTGCAGCAAGTTAAGAAAAGAGCATAATATAAAACGATATGGCTGATTTGCTGTTTATGAGTCAGTCGCAATATCAACGCAGAGAATGTGGTGATATTCGCATATCTGACGACGAATTCAAAAAAACAACTGCAACTGTACAGATAAAGCATTATTTTTACCAATCACTTGGTCGTCGGTATAAATATAATTCAACTGTATGCGCGACAGGTGGGCGAAATAATAATTGACTCCGAGCGTAATATCATAAAAGGATTTATCTACGAATAACATATCGCTATTGTAGTAATCATATTTTCCAACTATTTCCCATTTATCCGGAACATATTTCCACATAAATACGCCGTAATACCCGTTCCTTTTCAAATCACCATCAGTGGATTCTATATACTCGGCGCGACCAAGAAACCGAGATCCTTTGTACTCCGCACCAACCGTCCACCGTCGGGTTAGCAGATTATTTCCCATGAGGCGAAATTGCATATATTCCGGATATTTACCTAAATAAACCGAGCCGCCTAATTTAAACGTTTTATCCGGATAAAAGTAAACCGTTCCTATAAAATCTTTGTGATTGTTATTGTCTTTTACGTTCATGCCTGCTCCGTTGAAAAGCCCTGCAAAATATTCCATGCGGAAAAAATCGTGTATAGGAAACAAGGATCCTGAAAGTTGTAAGCCTGCATCACGTCCGGTTTTGGCAACAGACTTTCCATCCGGTTCCCACTGGTTAAAATCACCGCCTCCTCCTGCCATCGCCGACATCGACCGGGTAGGATTGATTGTTTCGATCCGGGAAAGCGACATTGGATTTTCAATAGTGAACGGCGTTTTGAACTGCCCAAACCGCACATTAAACCCTTTGGATGGCAGCCATTCTCCATATAACTCAAAAAGTCGGGCATTCGGACCAAAATCAAACATTAACGTATATCCGAATTGGTTATTTATTCCCAATTTACCATTAGCAATGACCAAAGCACGTATAATATCTATGGAATTATTCGCTTTTGCCGGTGATATTGAACGCTCCGGATATTCGCTGAGATTGTATTGAAGATGCCCATATCCGGAAAGTTGAAAGGCTTCGCTTTGAAAAGCATTCTTGAATTTTTGTATCTTGTCGCCATTGTTTTGGGCATACGACACCCCGACCGCCATACACAGGCAGATTGCGATTGCCAAAAGGTTCTTCATAATGTTCTTCTATTTATATAGACTGCAAAAGTAAGAAAAAGTTTAATACTTCAAGTGAAACATTTATCTTTTCCCGAAAAAATATTACCTTTGTGTACCGAATTTTAAATTAGTTTTAATGTGCAAATATGAAGAAAACAATAATTATTATGACAGCCGTCTTGTGCTTATCTTGTGTCAATCAGAAAAATGAGAACCAAGGTACAGAACAGAAACCTTTTGATTACAATGTCGAACGATTTGCCGATTTGGGCATACTTCGTTATCAAGTAACCGATTGGGAAAATTTATCCCTCAATCAAAAAAATTTAATCCACTGTCTGAATGAAGCCGCTTTACATGGCAGGGATATTATTTTCGATCAGAATAATCGCTACAATCTGGCTATCCGGCGCGTATTGGAAGCCATTTACACCCAATATCAAGGCGATAAAACAAGTGCGGATTTTGAAGCATTAACTGTTTATTTGAAACGTGTCTGGTTTTCCTGCGGGATTCACCACCACTACGGACAGGAAAAGTTT